>Ga0193955_1000047_pt1 | contig 75310 bp, 76 predicted proteins | sample BB_6_MG_FD_140343 | JGI IMG/M metagenome (GOLD analysis project Ga0193955, IMG submission 140343) | Microbial mat bacterial communities from the Broadkill River, Lewes, Delaware, United States - BB_6_MG | ecosystem: Environmental > Aquatic > Freshwater > River > Microbial mats | place: USA... | reverse complement strand
TTTAGACTACCCCTTAGATACTAAATTTTCTTTTAGTGTTAATACCAAATATTTGTTGCATAACTATAAAACCAAACTAGACCCTTTTGATGGTGTTTCTTCTTCCATTGAACATACCTCTACTTTATCTCTCTCTTTAGGTCTTAAGTACTCTTTTTAGAGTACTTAAAAAATAAGTTACCTAAACAAGTCCTTTTTGCTTCATAAGATTTCGCTACAATAAGTCATGAAAAAGAAACTGCTACTCCTTGAAGATGACATGGCACTAAACGAAACCGTTGTTGATTACTTTGAAAACCTAGATTACGAAGTAGTGAGTGTTTATGATGGTAACTCCGCCCTTGATACGATCTATGAAAATAATTTTGATCTCCTTTTACTCGATGTCAATGTTCCCGATCTAAACGGTTTTGAGGTTTTAAAAAGAAGCCGACAAGAAGCGATAACTACTCCCGCTATTTTTATTACATCGCTAAACTCTATGGTAGATCTACAAAGTGGATATGAGAGTGGTTGCGATGACTACATAAGAAAGCCATTTGCACTAAAAGAGTTAAAGCTCCGTGTTGAGAGTATTTTACAACGTGCTTTCTTTCATGCTGGATCTACACAGATAGAGATAGATCCACATACTTACTATGACACAGCTAACGACACCTTAAATATTGCTCATAAAGAGGTACAACTCAACAATAAAGATGCTAAACTACTCAAACTCTTTTTACAAAACAAAGACACCCTACTTACCCATGAGAGTATCTACTCAGCCCTTTGGGATTACGACGAAGAGATTAGTGAGAGTGCCCTACGTACCTACATAAAAAATTTACGCAAACTCCTAGGAAAGGAAAAAATTGTCAGTATTAAAAAGCTTGGATATAGATTTACCACAAAGTGAAAAAAAGACACTTGTACGTTTTTTGTCATTGTACATTTTCTTTACGCTTATTATTTTAGGTTTGACCAGTTCTCTTTATTATACCCTTCAAAAAGAATTAGCAAGTTCTCAAAGAACCATAGAGCTAAACGAGTACTCAAATGATTTGATTGCTAATTTAAAGAACACTGATACAAAGATAATCAAAAACAAAAAATTTAAAATATCTTTGTACGCTAAGAACTACAAACTCCTATACGCAACCTCATCAAATGCTAAACAATCACTTATTCAAGTATCCTACACGAACCAAAAAACGATCCGCTATATTACAAATCCTAAGGAGTATTACCTCCAAATGCAATACTTAGTTGTTGAAATAATCGATAACAAACACTGGTTGGATCAGACCTTAAAAAATATTTATTTTTATGGAACTGCTTTTTTTGTAATGATGACAGTACTTGGTTATTTCTTGCTAAAGCTGTTTTTAAAACCAATGCGTGATGCTTTGCACCTACTAGATACTTTCATAAAAGACACCACTCACGAACTTAACACTCCCGTTAGTACCATTATGACAAATATAGAGTTGATAGATAAAGAGAGTATAAAAGACAAGTACCTTTTAAAGATCATTAACCGTATAGAGATCGGGGCAAAAACCATTTCAAATATCTACGATGATCTTACCTATCTTATGTTAAATCATAAAATAGTATCAAACGATCATCACATAGATCTACAAGTACTACTAAAACAAAGGGTGGATTATTTCTCAACACTTAGCAAAATAAAAAAAATAGATCTGCAAGTTAGTCTAGATCCAAGTATCACCCTTTTGATAGATGAAAAAAAACTTACAAAACTAATTGACAATATTTTGTCCAATGCGATCAAGTACAACAAGGTGGGTGGATCCATCTATGTAGATCTAAAGCAAAACACACTCAACATCAAAAATACAGGTAAAGGGATCCCGCAAAAAAACATTGATAGAATGTTTGAGCGATACGCACGTTTTGATAAAGTAGCTGGTGGTTTCGGGATAGGTTTAAATATAGTAAAAATGATAGCCGATGAGTATAACCTTGATGTTAAAATAACGTCTGAAGTAAATAAATTTACCAATGTATGTGTACGTTGGTAAGTTCCACAATCATTCCACAATTCTTTTCTATACTTCTCTTGTAACTAAAAAATAAAGTAAGAAAAAGGATAAAAGATGAAAGTACTTAACAAAGTTTTATTAGGGCTTACTCTAATAGGTTCACTTAGCGCAGTGTCTGCAAATGGGCTAGATACATATAAAAAATGTGCTGGCTGTCACGGTGTCAATGCTGAAAAAAAGGCCTTAGGTAAATCTCAAGTAATTCAAGGTTGGAAAGCGACTAAAACCATTGAAGCACTTAATGGTTATAAAGATGGTACTTATGGTGGTTCAATGAAAGCACTTATGAAAGGTCAAGTGAACCCTTTAACACAAGCAGATATTGAAGCAGTTGCAAAATATATAGAATCTAAAAAATAAAAAGGATAAATAATGAATCAGTTAACAAAAGTAATATTAACAAGTGTTCTTCTTCTCTCAGTTGGATCGACAATGGCATCTGCAGACGTAGCAAAAGGTCAAAAGCTTTATCTTAAAAAGCTCAAGGGTGCTTGTGGTTTAAATGGTGCAAAAATGGCAGCTAAACACTCTCAAGATGAATGGGTATCACTAAAAGAAGACCTAGCAAGTGAGATCAAAAATATCTGTCCCAAGGTGAAAGAAAAAGCTTTAAAACAAAAATATTTACCACACTACTACGACTTTTTTTATGAGTATGCAAACGACAGTGGAAACGTTCCTTCTTGTTAAAAACTTCTATCCAAACAATCTGGCAAAGAACCCCATATCTTTGCCTAGTTCTTTATCTATAATCTTTATATATTTATCAATTGAAAGTAGTCCTGCATCTGCTTTTTTTACCATTTTATTTTCTCCTATAACCACGGTTAAAGGAACACTTTTTACCATAAACTTTGCACTTAGTTTTGGATTATTTTGGGTATTAACTTTGGCAATGACCACATCTTCATCTTTATAGTTTTCAGCTATTTTTGGAAGGTAGCTTAAAAGTGTTTGACAAGGTGGACAAGTATCAGAATAAAAATCTATAAATACTATTTTATTTGTATTTTCTATAAATGATGGATACGTTGAATCTGTAAGTTCTAGCACTTCTGACATTGTATTCCTTTGTTTTTTTACTAAAAGTTTGACATATTCTAAGTAAAAATAAGGTTATAATATAAAAAAATAAAATTTCAATAAGGCAAGATAGATGGACTTTTTTACAGCAGATATTTGTGATGAGCATTTTGACAAGGTTATAACACTAAATCCTGATTTTAAAAACTATGGTGGTGCACCTAAATGTAAGGGTGAAGTAGTAACGATAAAACTAGATAAAAATAACTCTGAACTGATAAAACTTCTTCGTGATGAGGATGGAGAGGGCAAAGTTGTAGTGGTAGATGTTAGAGAAGAGTACTTTGCAGTAGTTGGTGAAAACCTAATGAAGTTTGCTCATAAAAACAACTATGCAGGTATCATCGTAAATGGCTATATCCGTGATACTTTTCAGATAAAAGATATACCCGTTGCACTTTATGCACTTGGCACTTGTCCACACAAGTATATCCCGACAACTGAGGGTGAGCGTGATGTGCATCTAACATTTGGTGGAGCTAGTTTTGACAAGGGAGATTATATCTACGCTGACACTGATGGGATTATCGTTGCTAAAGAAGAATTAGCGGGACCATTTCATGATCATTGCCCCTCTTCACATGCAAATAACTAACTAAGCCTACTTAGTTAGTTATTTGGCTAAGTCCTTAAAGAACATCATCTCACGTTCGCGAAGCAATCTTATCATGTTGGTTGAGCCTTTTATCCCCACTGGATCACCCGCAGTTAAGATGTAGCTTTTGTCAAGGTGTAAGACACCTCTATCCATGCCTTGATTCATTACTTGCGACATCATCTGACCAAGTGATGATTCTTTTACTAAAAATGCAGGAACCACACCCCAGCTCATTGTTAAAAATCTCGATATTTTAACACTGTGTGTCACGGCGTAAATATCTCTACGAGGTTTATAGCGTGAGAGTTTTTTAGCCGAAGATCCAGAAGATGTGATGGCTATAAGTCCCCAAGCATCCACATCCTCACATAAGTGCACTGCCGCAGAATTTATACTGTCAGTAGCGTCACTAATATTAAACTCATCCACTTTATTATAAGGGTAGATCCTCTCTGCACCTTGAATGGTTTGAACCATCGTTTGTACAGCTAAAACAGGGTTGTGTCCAACCGCACTCTCTTCACTAAGCATAACTGCATCAGTTCCATCTAAAACAGCATTGGCAATGTCACTTATCTCAGCTCTTGTAGCACGTTCTTTTTCAGTCATAGAAAGCAGCATTTGAGTCGCTGTAATAACAGGCTTAGACGCTTCATTTGCTTTTTGTATAAGCATCTTTTGAGTAGCGGGTACTTCATAATAAGGTATCTCTATTCCTAGATCTCCACGAGCAACCATGATCCCATCACTGTGTTGTAAGATCTCATCAATATTTTCTACCGCATCAAACTTTTCTATTTTTGCTAATATTTTGATCCCATCTTTATGCCCTGCAAGTAGTTTTGTTACCTGCTTCATATCTTCCGCGTTTTGAACAAATGAAATGGCCATAAAATCAACACCATTTTGTATGCCCCACTCTATATCTTTTTTGTCCTTGTCGGTAATTATATTTATACCCAAAGTGGTATTTGGAAAATTAATACCTTTTTTAGAAGAGAGTATGCCCGCATTTTCAACCCTAACACACACTTTTTTATCGGTTATTTCTACAACTCGAGTACGAATCATACCATCGTATAAAAAGATATATTCATCCACTTTTAAAAGTTTTAAAATAGAGGGCTGTGAGATAGAAGCACGATAAAGATTCTCATCTATTTTCTTCCCTTCCATAGCCTCATACACAAACTCAATAGTGTCATCTTCTAGTAGATGAAAAGGATTTTCAAGATGCCCTACTCTTATCTTTGGACCACTGATGTCTTGTAAAACTCCCGTTATTAGTCCTGTTTGTTTTTCCGCTTCACGAATATTGTCTAAGATCTGTTTATGGTGCTCATAAGTACCGTGTGAAAAGTTTAAACGAAATACATTTACACCTGCATTTATAAGTGCAATAATTTGTTCTAATGAGTCTGATGAAGGTCCTATTGTTGCAACAATTTTCGTTCTTTTTTTCACGTAAGTACTCCCAAATATCTTTTTAAAATGATCATCGCTGAGATAGAATCAATACGACCATCTTTTAGGTGCTTCATATCTCCCTTGATCAAATCTTCTGCTTCAATAGATGAGTTGGCTTCATCTTGATAAAACACTTCACCTTCAAAATTTACAAGGTTCATAAAGTGTTCCACTCTTCGACGCATCTCATCTTCAGAACTTCCACCAAGAGGAACACCCACGACAACTGCATCAATCTCCCACTCTTTAATGGCATTTTTCACTTCACTCGATGCTTGATTACGGTTTTTTCGGATAATAGCAGGTAGAGGAGTTACAATCTCTTTATGAGCAGAATATGATAAACCAATTCTTTTTAACCCTAAGTCTATTGCAAGATATTTCATTATTTTCCTAAACAAAAAGAGCCAAACATCTTGTCTAGCATCTCATCGTTTTCAAAGGGACGGGTAATACTTGCCATCTCTTTAACTGCCTCATTTAAGTGAAACGAAAATATCTCTAGCTCTTGGGTCTGAAGTGGAACAAATGCTTCATCTATATTTTGTAAAGTATTCTCAACAGCTGAAATTTGACGATGAGAGATCAACATAATCTCATCAGAGGAATTTGTTGTGTCCATGTGAGATTTTAAAAGTTCCACCAAAGGCTCAACCCCACTTTTAGAGTTAAGTTCTAAATCAAACGAAACCCTTGTAGCTGGAAAATTTGCTTGTAGATCTATCTTATTTTTTACATAAAACACTTTTTTATTTTGGGTGTGTTGCTCAATCAAAGATAATATGGTTTCATCTTCATCATCAATTGAGCGTGAGTTATCAAAAAGAGCGACAACAATATCACTTGAGTCTATGGCTTCTAAACTTCTCTCTATCCCAATTCGTTCGATCTCATCATCGGCTTCACGAATACCTGCGGTATCTACAATTCGGATTAAATGTGTCCCAATCTTTAGTTGTTCTTCTACTGTATCACGGGTTGTTCCTGCTATATCACTAACAATAGCTCTCTCATACGCTAAAAGAGAATTTAGAAGTGAGCTTTTCCCCACATTTGGTTTTCCAACAATAGCAACGCGAAAACCTTGCATAAGCCCCTCTCTGGATCGACTTGCATCTAACGTTTTAGAGAGGGAATCTTTTAAGAGATCTAGTTTGCCTTTGATCTGCTCAATAAGGTCTTGTGGTAGATCTTCTTCAGCATAGTCTATACTCACTTCAGAATACGCAAGAATATGTATGATCTCATCTCGGATCTGTTCTATATACTCTTTAAGTGAACCTTTCATTTGTTTTGCAAGAATCTTAGCAGCATCTTCACTTTTTGCTTCTATAAGTTGAGCAATAGCTTCTGCTTCACTTAGGTCTATACGTCCGTTAAAAAATGCACGTTTTGAAAACTCACCTGCTTCTGCTAAACGAGCACCATGAGAAAGTACCGCTTTTAGAATAGATTGAGCAACAATAAAACCACCGTGACATTGAATCTCTACTACATCTTCAGCCGTAAATGAATAAGGCCCTTTAAAATAGATCACAATCGATTCATCTATCAGTTCATCACAACCATTATACACATTTGTTAAAGTAGCGTATCTTGGAGTTAAGTCTTGTTTGTGGGTGAGTTTTTTTGCAATACTCAAAGCCTCATCCCCACTTATACGGATGATGGCTATTGAGCCAATACCATTGGCTGTGGCAATAGCTGTAATGGTGTCGTTAGTTATGGTAGTCATTTATAATAATGTATTTTAAACCATCACGTGTAGTACGAATAGCTACATACTTATCTGGATAAGAGTTACGTAACTCTTTTAATGCAATTTGTACTAAAACACCATCTAATATTTTTGTTTGTGCACGACCATCACGTTCAACGTTTTCATGTACCGATTCTAAATAACGTGTAACTGATTCTTCTTGGTTTTTTAAAAATTCTGCTATTTCTAAGCGAAGTCCTACTTGGTACTTTGAATTTATCCAATTAAAAATCATATAAGAAAGAGCTTTGTATCGGTAGCCCTCTTTTCCGATCAATAAAGCAGCATCTTCTCCAGTAAACTCAATTAAAAGAGTATTTGCATCGTACGCACTTACAACAATATCATCAATATTAAAACAGATATTATTAAAAAGTTTGTTGATGTCTTCTCTTACTTCAAGCACTACTTTTTCAATCTCAACACCTTCTACTTCTTCTAAAACTTCTTTTGATTCTTCTTTAGCTTCATTGATAATCTCTTCATACGATTCTTCATCGATCTCATCATCAATATCATCTTCATCGTAAAAGCCTTCATCTTGTGTACTTACAAAAGATTGAGGCATGATTGTGTCGTTGTACACATTATGCGATTCTTCTTTTTTAGTTTTTGATTTTTTTGATGGTTTTTTTGGCTTTTTTTCTTCAGGAGTTTTTTCTTCAGAAATTTTCTCTTTTTTTGGTGGTGTGTTTTTTTTATCTTGACTTTTTGGGGTAGTCTTAGGAATACTTTTTTCAGAGTCAACTGCTGCTACAATAACAGCAGATTTTTTAAAGAGTCCAAGAATACCACTAGATGGTACTTGAACAACTTCAATCTTTAACTCCGTAACAGAACATTCTAACTTTGTAGCCGCTTGTGAATAAGCTTCTTCAAGCGTTAATGCTTCTATTTTTATCATTTTTTTGCCTTAGATTTTTCAACCGCCCTTTGTGCATCTTTAGCGTTAGCCATTTGCTGGTTTACGATAAACTGCTGAGCTATTGAGAATAAATTGTTTACAAACCAGTAAAGTACCAAACCAGAAGGGAATGTTAAGAAAAAGAAGGTAAAAATTATTGGTAAAAATTTCATCACTTTTTCTTGCATTGGATCGGTAAAGTTTGTCGGAGTTAACTTTTGCTGATAATACATAGAAGCACCCATAAGAATAGGTAAAATGTAAATATCATCCATACGAGATAGATCCGTTATCCATAAAGCCCATTCAGCACCCTGAAGTTCAACTGCATTTAAAAGTACACGATAAATCGCGAAAAATACAGGAATTTGGAGTAACATAGGCAAACGACCACCAAGTGGGTTAGCACCTTTTTTCTTGTAAAAATCCATAACCGCTGCATTCATACGTTGTGGATCGCCTTTGTATTTTTCTTGAATCTCTTTAACCTGAGGAGCTATTTCCTTTAGCTTCGCCATTGACACCATACCTTTGTATGTCAAAGGATACAGAACAATTCTAACTAAAATAGTCAGTGCAATGATCGACCAACCCCAGTTTCCTAAAATTCCATGTAACCATGAAAGTAATGAAAATAATGGTTTAGAAGCAAAAGTAAACCAACCGTACTCAATTGCATTGGTTAACATTGGATTGATATTGTTTAATGTTTTAAACTCTTTTTGCCCAATATAACCGTTAAAACTCATCTTTTGAAGTGCGTCAAAATAAACCACTGGATTATCATCGCGATCACGTTCTACAATAATATTGGTATCTTTTGCAAAACCGTACATAATTGTTGCAGAGTACTGATCAAATGCAGAGATCAATTCAACACCTGTAAATGTTTTACGTCCTTCAGCGTCCCCATCTTCTATAATGGTAATAAGCTCATCATCAGTACACACCATTGCACCATTAACAGTCATCATCTGTTCTGTTAACTGTGGTCTTTGACCTAAATAGATAAAGTGTCTTTTGTCTTGTGATAAATTTACATCAATATCATAGTGACCGTCTTTGTAAAAAGTGATCTCTTTTGTTACTGTAAGTGATGAAAGTTTTTGAGTTAATATTACTTTTTGAGGGGCATCACTTAATTGTATGTTAGATACAGATGACACGTAAGCTGTTTGCATTGCTTCATTATTTAAAGCTTCATCTAAAAACCTCACATACAATGGTTTCACACCAAATGCAGGAATAATCTGTGCATGATTTCCATCAGGATCGTTAAACTTTTCTTGTAACAACTCCATAGAAGCTATACGACCTAAAGTATCAATTTTTAAAATAAATTGGCTATTTGATACGGTTAAAATATTACTTGATTCTGTTGAAGCGATTTTGTCACTAGCACTGATTGCATGTCCTGTTACTTCTTGACTTGCTTGGTTAACTACATCACTTGATGCACTTGTGGCAGTAGCATTGTTTTGGATCGCTACTTTTTGTGTTTTGTTAGCATCAGATATTTCTGCTTGCTTTGGTGGAAAGATTGCTGTATAACCAATGAAAAAAACAACTGATAATACTACAGCGCTCATCAGTCTTTGATTTGGAGTCATGTTGTCAAACATAATTAAACTTATCCCTTATATGAAAAATTTTTTATAATGTAAAAACGGTTTTTTTTATTTGGTACCAACCAATATTTTATAGAATCAATCTCCATTTTTTTGGGCTTTAAACACAGCTCGTTTAGCTCTGCATATTCAATGCCACCCTCAAAAAGTTGATTACACCTTAGTATTCTAGTAAAAGTGTTATAAAAAGCACTTAAAAGTGAATTATTTTCAAAGTTTATTCTTGCATATTCGCTACATGTTGGGTAATATCTACAACTTCCATACCCAATGAGTGTGAAAAATTTTTGATAAAGCCATAAAAGTTTAAGTAAAACATTTCGCACGGGATAATACCTTTTTAAAATCTTTTTTTAAATTATCTGCTTTTATATGTGATGTTGTTGGTTTGGCTATAAATACATATAGTCCATCTTGAAGTGAAGGTGAAAACTCAACAAAAAGAGACCGAAGTCTTCTCTTGCTTCGATTACGTACCACTGCGTTACCAATTTTCTTGGTTGCAGTAAACCCAATCTTTTTAACACCCTCTTTTTTGAGGTAAAAAAGTACAACAGAATCTGAATGTGTACCTTTTGTCTTTCTGTAAACAAACTGAAACTCACGATGTTGTTTCAGTAGGTTAAATCCGCCTAAACTGACAATCTTTTACGACCTTTAGCACGACGACGGCTTAATACGTTACGACCATTTTTAGTAGCCATACGACTTCTGAACCCGTGAGTACGCTTTCTTGGCGTATTATGAGGTTGGTATGTTCTTTTCATGCCATATCCTTGTATAAAATTAAGTCCGAAATAATACATAAAACTTACTTAAAGAGTGGTTAAGGGAACTTAGGTCATACTTCATTCATGAAAAATTTAATCTTATTAAGTATTATTTCACCTCTATTGTTTAGTCATTTAGTAGCTAAAGACGCTCAGTTTACCCCGTTTGTGGGTTCTACTACCTATGATAATGCCATTAAAGAAAAAACACAAAATTATGGTATTTATTATACTGGGAAAAAAGATTTTAAATTTCTTATTGAGTATTCAGATACAAAATCTGCTAAAAACTTTAACCAAACCAATATAGCCCTAAGTGACAGATTCAACATTAACGATTCACTTGATATACAAATGGCACTTAACTATATTAACAGTTCTTCAAAAGAGTACGATGGAATCTACTCTATAGTATTAGGCACAAAAAAAGAATTGTCCCATTTTAACCTAGGTTTGGATCTAGCCTATTCTGTTTATAACAATTCTGTATTAAAAAGTGTCACACAGATCTCACCTCACCTCAGTTTTAATTATGGAAACTACAAATCCCTAATGGGTCTTTACACCCTTAAGTTAAATTATGATTCGATCCGACCCGATTCAAAAGTGAATTCACTCTCTTCTGAGTATTCTACTTTTGGTTTTACCCTGACACAATTTAAAGCAAAGTTTCAAAATTCTTTACAATATTGGTTCAATGATCATATATTTGCCGTAAGAGATCAAGGTATGAATGTACAAAATCATGAAGATATTTATGAAAATGCTTTATCAATTTCTAGTAAATACAATCTAAGCCCTACCACTTCTGTACAACTATATTTCATAAAAAAAGACTATCATCAATATGCCCAAACAAATACTTCGCATTTAAAAAGTTTTCTCCTATTTGGTTACTTTAAATTTTAGTTTTAACAAAACAATCAGCACATTTTTAATATAATTGCGAATTAATTTATCCATTAAAAGGAAAAACCAATGCGTGGTTATAAAATTTTTGCTGGTAGTGCGAGTGTTGATTTTGCAAATGAGATTTGTCAAATTTTAGATGTACCCTTAGCGAATGCTGATGTTAAAAAGTTTAGTGATGGAGAGATCTCTGTTCAAATTGCTGAGTCTGTTCGTGGACGTGATGTATTTATAGTTCAATCAACAGGTGCACCATCAAATGACAATTTAATGGAACTTCTGATTATGACCGATGCACTTCGTCGTTCATCTGCTTCAAGTATTACAGCGGTTGTTCCTTACTATGGTTATGCTAGACAAGACCGTAAAGCAGCTCCTCGTGTTCCTATTACAGCTAGACTTGTAGCGGACATGTACGAAACAGCAGGAATTGACAGAGTTGTAACCATTGATCTACACGCTGGTCAGATCCAAGGTTTCTTTGATATTCCAGTGGATAACCTTTATGGATCTGTGACATTTGAGCAATACATAAAAAGTAAAAATCTTAAAAACCCAATCATCGCTTCTCCAGATATTGGTGGTGTTGCACGTGCTCGTTACTTTGCAAAACGTATGGGCTTAGAGATGGTTATTGTTGATAAACGTCGTGAAAAAGCAAATGAGAGTGAAGTTATGAACATCATTGGTGATGTTGAAGGCAAAGATGTAATCATGATAGATGACATGGTTGACACTGCTGGAACAATGGTTAAAGCCGCTTCAGCACTTAAAAACCGTGGAGCAACATCTGTTATGGCATGTGCCACCCATGGTGTTCTAAGTGGAAAAGCCTATGAAAACCTTGAAAACGGTGAGCTTGATGAACTGATCATCACTAACACACTTGTGACAAAACCTCACAAAAAAGTAAATGTACTCTCAGTAGCTCCACTTTTTGCTGAAGTAATTCGTCGTGTGTATCACAACGAAAGTGTTAATTCACTGTTTGCATAAGTACGTAAAAATCTTAAATCTTAGGAATTAATTCTTGGAAAATATTAGAAACTTTTCAATCATTGCTCATATTGATCATGGTAAATCGACATTAGCAGACAGAATCATACAAGAGTGTGGTTCAGTAACCGAGCGTGAGCTAGGTTCACAAATGATGGATACTATGGACATAGAACAAGAGCGTGGTATCACAATCAAAGCTCAATCGGTTCGTCTTGATTATGTTAAAGATGGAAAACCGTATGTACTAAACCTTATAGACACACCGGGTCATGTTGATTTTTCATACGAGGTTAGTAAATCACTTGCGTCTAGTGATGGAGCTTTACTTATAGTAGATGCTGCTCAAGGTGTTGAGGCACAGACAATTGCCAATGTTTATTTAGCACTTGATAATGACTTAGAACTTATTCCTGTTATTAACAAGATTGATTTACCTGCTGCTGAGCCTGAGCGTGTAGCTGAAGAAATAGAAGAAGCTATTGGTATCGATGCAACAGATGCAATACTAACTTCTGCAAAAGCGGGTATCGGGATCCGTGAACTTTGTGATGCCATAGTAGATCGTGTACCTGCACCAGTAGGTGATCCAGATGCTACTACAAAAGCAATTATTTATGATTCTTGGTTTGATCAATACCTAGGTGCGCTTGCACTTGTTCGTGTTATGGATGGCGAGGTTAAAAAAGGTCAAGTTATTAAACTTATGAGCAATGGTGAAGAACATAATATTTTAGATCTTATGTATCCTCACCCTATGAAAAAGATTAAAACTTCTGCTATTAAAACAGGTGAAATCGGGATTGTAGTTTTAGGACTTAAAGAAGTAAGTGTTGTAAGTGTTGGTGATACTATCACCGATGCAAAAAACCCAGCTTTAGAGCCTGTTGGAAAGTATGAACCTGCTAAACCTTTTGTCTTTGCAGGAATCTTCCCGATAGATACCGATAAGTTTGAAGACCTGCGTGATGCACTTGACAAACTAAAACTAAATGACTCTTCTTTATCATTTGAGCCTGAAACTTCAGTAGCACTTGGTTTTGGCTTTCGTGTTGGATTTTTAGGAATGCTTCATATGGAAGTTGTAAAAGAGCGTTTAGAACGTGAATTTAACCTAGATCTAATAGCCTCAGCTCCATCGGTTATTTATAATGTTTACCTAAACAACGGTGAGCAAGTTAATGTTCAAAATCCTTCAGAACTTCCAGAAGTGAACAAAATAGACCGTATTGAAGAACCTTACGTAAGAGCAACGGTTATCACTCCAAGCGAATACGTAGGAAACATCATCACTTTACTTGTAAGTAAACGTGGTAATCAAACTAAGATGACTTACTTAAATGAAGAAAGAGTAATGCTTGAGTATGAGATCCCTATGAATGAGATCGTTATGGACTTTTACGATACGCTAAAGTCTATCTCAAAAGGTTATGCTTCTTTTGATTACGAGCCAATTGACTTTAAAGTGGGTGACCTTGTAAAACTTGACATCAAAGTAGCTGGTGAAGTGGTAGATGCACTAAGTGTAGTTGTACCAAAAAGCCAAGCACTCTCACGTGGACGTATTCTTGTTAAAAATATGAAAGAAGAGATTCCTCGTCAACTTTTTGAGGTGGCTGTTCAAGCATCTTTGGGTTCTCAAATTATTGCTCGTGAAACGGTTAAGTCTATGGGTAAAAATGTTACTGCTAAATGTTACGGTGGTGATATTACTCGTAAACGTAAACTTTTAGAAAAACAAAAAGCGGGTAAAAAACGTATGAAATCAATAGGAAAAGTTCAACTTCCTCAAGAAGCGTTTATGTCTGTTTTAAAAATGGATTAACAAGACCTATGAAATGTATGATGTGTGAGAGTTTATCGCTCACACATATCTGTTCTTCATGTCAAGAAAAGTTCTTACAACCCCAGATCTACAAACGAAATATTCAAAACACGCAAGTTATCTCTTTTTACAAATACAAAGAGATAAAAAAACTCTTACATACCAAACATACCGATCTAGGATACCACCTCTTTAATATACTTGCCAAAAATTCATTCCAACGTTTTGCTAAAGAGTTTCAATACCCCTATAAAGTTAATTCAATAGCAATAGATGATAAAAGCAACTATGCCTATTCACATACAGCCATCCTAAACAAACATTTAAAATCAAAAAATATAGAACCACTTTTTAATAAACTAAGAGCAAATAATACGGTTAACTATTCTGGAAAAAGTAAAGCTTTTCGTTTACAAAACCCTAGAAATTTTCAGCTTTTAGACGTAAATTTTAATGAAGTAATACTAATTGATGACATTATTACCACAGGAATCACCCTAAATGAAGCTATACTCACTCTTAAACAAAATGGCATAAAGCCCCTATTTTGCCTTACTTTAGCAGATTCTTCAGAAGCAAATAAATAGTTTAGTCACATAGACTCAATTATATTAAATAATTTTATTTAACTTATACTTGACATTATTACACTCATATGTCATAATGTGGTTATCTTTTTAAAGAAAAGGAGTTAATTTAACTATTATGTCTGAACAAACTGACAAAGAACTACAAGAAGATCCTCAACAAAATGAAGAGGAAAAAGTAGAAACAAATACTGACGAAGCTGAAGCAAATGAAGAAGCTGTAGAGAATGAGTTTGATTTACTTCAAAATGAACTAACTGCACTTAAAGATAAATATGCACGTGTTCATGCTGACTTTGAAAATATCAAAAAAAGATTAGAACGTGAAAAATATACAGCTGTTGAATATGCAAACGAAAAGTTTGCAAAAGATATGGTTCCAGTTATGGACGCGTTAGAAGGTGCAATGAAGTCTGCCGATGGTGAAGCTGATAAAGCGGAGTTATTTGACAAACTAAAAGAAGGTATAGAGTTAACTCACAAGCAGTTTTTAACTCAACTTGATAAGCACGGTGTAACAATGGTAGCTCATGATGAGCCATTTGATCCAAATATCCATAATGCTATTCAAGCAATGGACTCTGAAGAAGTTGAAAGTGGACAAATAGTTCAAACTTTCCAAACAGGTTACAAATACAAAAACCGCCCACTTCGTGAAGCGATGGTTGTAGTAGCAAATTAAATAATAAAATATAAAGGATAATTAATGAGTAAAGTAATAGGTATAGATTTAGGAACAACAAATTCATGTGTAGCAGTTTATGAGGGTGGTGAAGCGAAAATCATCCCAAATGCAGAGGGTAAAAACACAACTCCATCGGTTGTAGCATTTACAGACAAAGGTGAAACTCTAGTTGGAGATCCAGCTAAACGTCAAGCAATTACAAACCCTGAAAAAACAATTACATCTATTAAGAGAATTATGGGTCTTATGATGAATGAGGAAAATGCTAAAGAAGCACACGATAAAGTAACTTACAATATCGTAGATAAAGATGGTTCAGCAGCTGTTGATGTTGCGGGTACTGTTTATACTCCTCAAGAGATCTCAGCTAAGATCTTAACTAAGTTAAAAGAAGATGCTGAAGCATACGTTGGTGGAACGGTTAGTGATGCTGTTATTACAGTTCCTGCATATTTCAATGATGCACAAAGAAAAGCAACAAAAGATGCTGGTACAATCGCTGGTCTTAATGTATTACGTATTATCAATGAGCCAACTGCATCTGCACTTGCTTATGGTTTAGATAGCAAAGCTGAAGAAAACGTACTTGTATATGACCTTGGTGGTGGTACATTTGATGTTACTACTTTAGAAATCTCAGATGGTACATTTGAAGTTCTTTCAACAGATGGTAACGCATTCTTAGGTGGTGATGACTTTGATAATAAAATCGTTGATTTCTTAAATGATGAGTTTAAAAACTCTCATGGTATTGAGCTTAAAAACGATAAAATGGCACTTCAACGTTTAAAAGATGCGGCTGAAAATGCTAAAAAAGAGTTATCTTCTGCAACAGAGACTGAGATTAACTTACCATTCATTACAATGACAGAAGCGGGACCACAACACTTAGTTGTAAAACTTACTCGTGCTAAATTTGAAGGTATGATTTCTACACTTGTTGATGAAACAATTGAACATATCCAAATTGCAATGAAAGAAGCAGACTTAGACAACAACGAGATCAAAGAGATCATCATGGTTGGTGGTTCTACTCGTGTTCCTGCTGCTGGGGAAGCTGTTTCTAAATACTTCGGTGGAAAAGACCTTAACAAAGGTGTTAATCCTGATGAAGTTGTTGCTGCTGGTGCTGCTATTCAAGGTGGTGTTTTACGTGGTGATGTAAAAGATGTTCTTTTACTAGACGTTACTCCATTAAGCCTTGGTATTGAAACTTTAGGTGGTGTTGCTACTAAGATTATTGAAAAAGGTACAACAATTCCTGTTAAAAAATCTCAAGTATTCTCAACAGCTGAAGACAACCAACCTGCGGTAAGTATTTCAGTTGTTCAAGGTGAGAGAGAGTTTGCTAAGGACAACAAATCTTTAGGTCTATTTGAGCTAGGTGACATCCCGGCTGCTCCACGTGGTGTACCTCAGATTGAAGTTACATTCGACATCGATGCAAATGGTATCTTAACTGTATCTTCTACTGATAAAGGTACTGGTAAATCTCAGTCTATCACAATCTCTGGAAGTTCAGGACTAAGTGAAGAAGAGATTAATAAAATGGTTCAAGATGCAGAAGAAAATAAAGCAGCTGATGAAGAAAGAAAATCATTAGTTGACCTTAAAAATCAAGCTGACGCACTGATTGTTCAAGTTGAAAAAACAGTAACAGATATGGGTGATAAAATTGAAGCTGAAGAAAAAGCTAAAATTGAAACGGCTGTTACTGAGCTTAAAGACACACTTAAAGATGAAGCTGCTACTAAAGAGCAAATCGAAGAAAAAGTAAAAGCATTAACAGAAGCTTCTCACAAAGTAACTGAAGAGATGTACAAACAACAAGCTGGCGGTGAGCAACCACAAGGTGAAGCTGACCAAAAGAAAAAGAAAGATGACGACGACGTTATCGATGCTGAAATAGAGTAGTAAACTAAGTTTAGTGCCCTTTTTTAAAGATAGGTTTTTCCTATCTTTATCTACCTTATATTCTCCAAATTATTAAACTTTACTAATTCCATTTTATAAATCTGTATTAAAACAAGTAAAAATACTTTCTAAATAATAATAATTATCCTTTAAGATTTATTATGTATAATTACATAATATAAAAAACATAAGGACAATAAATGAAATTGTTAGCATTAAGCGTAATAAGTACTTCAGTTTTAATCGCTTCACCATTAGTAGATCAAGCTAAAGAAGCTGGTTTAAAAGCTATTCCAAGTGATAAAAGTGCGTTATTTAAAATCATAGATAACCCAAAAAACCCTATAACTGATAAAAAAGTTGAACTTGGTAAAAAACTTTACTTTGATCCCCGTTTATCAAAAAGTAATCTTATTAGTTGTAACACATGTCATAATCTTGCTACTGGTGGTGCAGATGGCGTTAGTGCAGCCGTTGGTCATAAGTGGACAGCTAATCCACACCACCTGAACTCTCCAACTGTTTACAATGCAGTATTTTTCAGTGCTCAATTTTGGGATGGACGTGATCCAGATCTAGAAAAACAAGCCCAAGGTCCAATCCAAGCTCACCCTGAAATGGCAGCTACTAAAGATCACGTTGTCAATACAGTTGTATCTATGCCCGCTTATGTAGAAGCATTTAAACAGGCCTATGGAAAAAATGTCACTATCTCTTTTGAAAAAGTAACCGATACCATTGCAACTTATGAGAGAACACTTGTTACTCCATCAAGATATGATGAATTTTTAGAGGGTAATGACAAAGCACTAAGTAAAGCTGAAAAAGATGGTCTTAAAACTTTTATTGACAAAGGATGTGCATCGTGTCACAACGGTATAGCACTTGGTCAAGACATGAACGCGTTTGAAGTAACTGCCAAATATAAGTTCCGTAATATTGGAGACTTTAAAGGTAATGAAAATGGTATGGTGAAAGTACCAACATTAAGAAATATTCTTGAGAGTGCACCTTATTATCACAATGGCGCTATTTGGGATATTAAAGAGGCAATTAAAGAGATGGGAAGAATCCAGTTAGCTCAAGAGATCTCTGATAAAGAAGCAGAGTCAATTGCTACTTTCTTTGAAGCTTTAACGGGTAAAAAACCAAATGTGACGTATCCACAACTACCAGCTCGTACAAACACAACACCAAAGCCAGATATGAATTAATCTAGCGATTTAATGCAGTGTACACAGCTAATGCTTGTGTATGCTCATACACATCGTGTACACGTAAGATAGAAGCTCCGTTTCTAACAGACTCCATATGAATCTCCAATGTGCCTGCCAATCGGTCTTTGACCTCAGATGGGTAGATCTTATCGATCATAGATTTTCTTGATGCTCCCACTAACAGTGGCTTTTCTAAAGTTAAAAAATGTTCTAAATTTTTAATCAAAGTGATGTTATGATCAAGTGTTTTTCCAAACCCAATCCCCACATCAAGAACAATATCTTTAACCCCAAAGCTTTGCGCTTTTTGTATTCTTTGTTCAAAAAAATGATACACATCTTCTAAAATACTTTGATACTCAGGATTATTTTGCATTGTTTGTGGATTACCCTGCATGTGCATAATTACCGCTTGGGCTTCATATTCTCCAACCAACGCGCATACCTTATCATTTTGTAAACCTGTTATATCATTTACAATCTTAAAACCACTATCTAATGCTTTTTGTATCACTTTTGGTTCGTATGAATCAACACTAAAGTGAACTTTTTCATAAAGCTTTTGCTCGTATATAAGTTTGTAAATACTCTCAACACGACCTAATTCTTCTTCTACACTTACCACTTGTGAGTTTGGTGCTGAACTAACCCCACCAATATCTATAATCTGCGCACCCTCTTGTATCATTTGCTCAATTTTGCCAATAGCATCTTTTTCATTGAATCGACTGTTTTTAAAAAAACTGTCATCATTGGCATTAACAACTCCCATAACCTGAACCTCTTTAGGTTTTTGTATGCGAAGTATATGAGAAAGTTTTTTTGCTATCTCTTTAAGTCCAAAAGGTTGTGCCAACTCTTTTTTAGACAAGGTTTGAAGTTGTCTTGTTGTTGCAATAAGTAAACAATCCACTCTCTGCGTAGCAGCAATCACTGTCCCACGAGGAACGGCCAGATCTGCACCCACACTTAAAGCATCTTGTTTAAGAATATTGGCTCCACCTACATGCAGATCTTTAATATGTACGAGGTTTACCTTAGCTTTAGATCTAAGAATAGAGATTCCTCCTAGATCTACACCTAGATCCATAAGAAATGCCTCTATGTTAGTGTTTGAGTTAAGTAATTCAATTTGCATGAACAAATCCCATTAATAGATAAGAAAGTATGCTTTGAGGACGTGAATTTAACTCCAATAAACGGTAAGACTTATCAAAGTTATCTAGTTGTTGTTGGTTTAAAATAAGCTTGTCAATCACCGTGGCTCTGTAATAAATAGCTTCTAACAACTCTTTTGCTTGTGTCTTTGAGATACGTGCATTTTGCTTTAAAAAAGAGAATATCTCTGAATACTCTATCTTAGCCAGATTCATCTCAAATGCTATTGCTTCATGAGTAACCTTACCTTGTATAATAGGTAAACGCGATCGTACCGTCGGTAAAAGATTTGATTTTGTGGGTGAGATTATAATAAATTCTATATTTCTTGGTGGTTCTTCTAAAAGTTTTAAAAGGGAATTTTGCGCTTCAATACCAAAACTTTTTGAACCCAGAACCAAATACTTTGTTTGGCTTTCACTTAGGTATGCTTGGGCAACAACTGCTTTGGCGTGTTCGAGTTTAAACTGTTCTTCAATATACCCTATCACCCTGTGAGGATGAAGCTGTTTTTGCAGTTTTTCAAACTCATTGCTGATCTCTGTGGCAATTAAAATATGTCCCTTAACTTGTGACATTTACCTCACCAAACATTGCCCCACTTAAAGAGAGTTCAAACAAACGGTACACTTGCAATAATTTAATATCCAAGTGTTTGTCATAACTCTTTAGATTAAAACTGTTGGCATAATCTTCATCAAAGATCCAAAAATAACTGTTATCTTTTCTTTTAGCAATATCCGCACGTCGATCATCTCCACTGCCTATGTACCAAAAAAAGTATTCTCCCGTTAAAGAAAGATTGACCATATCTTCAATAATATCTATCATATCGCCACCGCTGATATTGTTGTAATGAGAATACAAGGAATCAATACTAACAATAGACACAGGAGGACGTTCTAATCTAGCAGGATTTATGGTGCTTAAGATATATTCTTGCAACCATTTTCTTTTTTCATCGGTTATAAGAACAATGGTTTTACCATTAAGAATCTGCTCCAATGCAATAGATGTTGCAGGTGTCCACTCAAACCTAAGTTCTTCTAACCAAGAAAACGCTGCACCTTCTTGACGTATAGTATCTAAACTCCATTGAGCGAAATCTGCAATGTCTTCCATCAAACTACTTATCTAACTCGTATGCACCGTGAAGACCACGTACAGCTAGTTCTGCGTATTTTTCTTCTATCACCATTGATATTTTTATTTCTGAAGTTGAGATCATGTTGATGTTAATGTTCTCTTTTGCCATTGTTTGAAATGCTTTAGCAGCAACACCAGCATGTGATTTCATACCAACACCCACCACAGAAACTTTACAAATATTTTCGTTATAAACGTCGTCTTCTAGATCCCCATCTTTAATAAACTCAGCAACAACTGTTTTAGCATCACTTAGATCACCCTTAGGTACAGTGAAATCAATATTTGTCATTCCTCCATGAGCACGATTTTGTATTATCATATCTACATTTACTTCAGCCCCAGCCAATTTTGTAAAAATATCAGATGCAATGCCAGGTCTGTCAATAACACCTATTAGAGATATACGCGCTTGGTTTTTGTCAAGTGCAATTCCGCTTACTAATGGTTTTTCCATAATGTTTTCTTCCTTCGTTATTAATGTTCCCTCTTCATCGGAGAAACTTGTTCTTGTTACAAGATTTACATTGAGTTTTTTTGCCAGTTCAACCGAACGGTTTTGAAGCACTTTAGCACCTAAAGAAGCAAGTTCTAACATCTCATCGTATGAGATTCTCTCTAGTTTTTTTGCTTTTGGCTCTATACGTGGATCGGTTGTAAAAATACCACTTACATCGGTATAGATCTCACATAGATCTGCTTCAAGTGCTCCCGCAATCGCCACAGCTGAGAGATCACTTCCACCACGACCGAGTGTTGTAACATCACCGTGTTCATTTACCCCTTGAAAACCTGCTACAACAACTATTTTTCCCTCTTTTATATTGTCGTGCATATTTTGAGGGTTAATCTCTTCTATACGTGCTTTTGTGTGTAGGTTGTCTGTTAAAATACCTGCTTTTCTTCCCGTCATGGCACAAGCATCGTGTCCCATCTCTTGAAGTGCTATCGACAACAGTGACGCGGTTACACGCTCACCTGAGCTTAAAAGCATATCCATCTCTGCTTTACTAGGATTTTTTGAAAAATGTTCCGCATAACCAACAAGTTTATTCGTTTCACCACTCATTGCTGAAACAACAACAACTACATCGTGACCCTCTTTTTTTGTTTTTGCTACGCGATTAGCAACATTTTGAATTCTCTGTAGATCCCCAACACTTGTACCGCCAAATTTTTGTACAATTAACATCTATAAATAGTCCTCATCTTTAAAATAATTAATCACTTTTTTATACACACCTTTTTTAAACGATGCACTTAGATCCAAAACATCATCCACCCCAACAAATTTATAATCACTAAATTCAGGATGTTTGGTATGAATGTCAATCTTCGCTTTTTTCTTCAGTTTAACCAAAAAATAACGTTGTTTTTGACCTGTCCAAGGCTTCATCTTTTTAGCAATTCTTTCAGGGAAATTATACGACAACCACTCTGGATACTCGGCAATAACCTTGACATCCCTTGTACCTATTTCCTCTTCAAGCTCACGAAAAAGGGCTTCTTCAACTTCTTCACCCTCATCTATTCCACCTTGAGGGAACTGCCAAACATCAGATAGATCGTTTCTTTGGGCAATAAAAATCTCTTTTTCTTGAGGGTAGTTATTTGAAACAATGATCATTGCTACATTTGGACGATATAAATCTTTTTTACTCATGTATTTATGCTTTATTTTTTTAAAAAGGATTATACAAAAAAAGCAATTAAACGTACATTATTTAATTTAAATGTTAGATCTCATCGTAAAAAAGTCCAAGTTCATGAGGGCTTTTTGGTTCAGAATAAAAATATCCTTGTGAATATTCTATGCCTAGTTTCATAACTGTTTGAGCCAATTCACCTGAACTTACATATTCTGCAATGGTTTTCATGTTTGCATCTTTTGCAAATTTAATGATAGAACGAACAATGTTTTTTACATTTTCATCACTGTTTAGTTTTTCAATTAAAGACCCATCAAGCTTTATATAATCAATATTTAAAAGTAATACATTTGTAAAGTTTGAGTATCCCGAACCAAAGTCATCAATGGAGATACTGCATCCATATTCTTTTACCATTAAAATAAATTGTTCCACAACTTTATAGTCTTTTATCTCTTCAGATTCTAAGATCTCAAAGGTGATCCCTTTTCCACCATATTTATCCAGTCTGTTTTTAATGTATTTAATCATCTCTGTTGAAGCCAAATTTTCATAGGTAACATTGATACTGATTTTAATATCATTTTTTGAATAAACATTAAATATCTTTTGCATCATTTGTCGTGTAAAAGCTTCAAAAGACTTATCCTCTTTTGAGGAATCTAAAAAATAATACGGAGAGATTATTTCATCGTTACTAATAAGTCTTGCAAGGGCTTCATACTTTATTACCTCCCCTGTTTGACTATCGACAATAGGCTGAAAAAATGGATTAATGGATCCATCAATTAGTGCACGTTTGTACACTTTCATTCTATTTAAACATTCTATCTCATGCGCAACAATGTCTTTTGTGTCTTCATAAATAACATAGCTTTGTTTTCGCAAAAGTGCGTCTTGAAGGACAACATCGGCATTGTGTAAAATGTTTTTGAGTCCATAAGCTATTCCTGCACTAAAGGTAGCTAGAGGAGCATCACTGTCATCAAAAGAAGAAGCCAATACCATGGTATCTTCTAAAATAGAGTATTTAACCAATGAAAAATATTTTTCAAATAAAGACTCATCAGAAACCAAAATCGCAAATTCTTGAAGATTTAAACTATAAAGCGTAGCATCTTCATCCAATAGAATCTCTTTTAACTGTACTATTTTAGATGCAATTATTTTGTTAACACCATTAATTCCGTAAATACTTTTTAATGAATTTATATGATTGAGTCGGAGCAAAATTAACATAGAATGTTTATCTAAATGACCAAGGTCATTAATAAGCAATTCACGGTTAGGAAGGATCACACTTTCATATTTTTGTTTTTGTTCATCTTTAAATTCACCCACATCGTAAATAACCTGATTTTTTCCATTCTTTTTTGCTTTTAAAAGGTTTGAGTCTGCAATATTTAGTAGATCCGTAACCCCTACATTTTGAAAGGTGGTATCCATACTGACCACACCGCCTGAGAGGGTAACAAACTTAGAAACATCACTCCCCTCATGTCGATATTCCATAGATTTTAATGAGGAGTAAATACTATCAACCAAAGCTCTTAAGTAGCCCGCATTTTCATTGACTACAATGATGGCAAACTCCTCTCCTCTAACACGAAAAACAGGATTTGATTTGACATATTTATTATTTTTTAAAAGGCTTGAAATCAATTCAATTAATTTATCACCGGCTAACATTCCATAGTTGTGTATGTAATTTCTAAAACAATCAATATCAAACAACAATAAAGAAAAAATTTGTTTGTCTTTAATCGCTTGGAATAACTCACGTTTTAAATACAAGTCAAAATATTTTCGATTATACAGTCCAGTTAATTGATCGGTTATTGAGAGTTCTTCAAGCTTTTTTTCAAAACTAATATCGTTCAATATACACATGTAAGCAACATTTTGACGATTTTCATCATACAAGGGGCTGATCGTAAGGTTCATCCAAAAAAACTGACTGTCTTTCTTTTTACTTTTCATCTCTCCATGAAAGACCAAACCACTTTTTATGGTTGTTTTAATCTCTTGGATCAATTTTCCATTGTCGTATTTACTGATCAAATAATTGTATTTTTGGTTTTTAAGATCCCGTTCTTTGTATCCTAAAAAATCTAAAAAGGCTTTGGATATATCAATAATTATTCCATTTGAATCTAATATACAAGTGTAGATATATTTATCAAGTAAACTATTTTTTTGATCTTGCACAGCTAAACTTTTATGAAAATTATTGTTAGACATCCAGAACCTTAAATTTTATTTACACGTATTTTATCATAAAAAAACGCTATAATTGCATTATGTTATACATTCATATACCTTTTTGCGACTCCAAATGCTCTTATTGTTCTTTCAACTCTTATGTTGATAAATTTCATTTAAAACAACGTTATATGGAGGCTTTACTCCATCAACTCGACTTTGAACTCAAACGATTTAATACACAAAAAAAATCCATAGAGAGTGTATTTATAGGCGGGGGAACTCCCTCTACCGTAGATCCATCCCTTTATCAACCTTTGTTTGAAAAGGTTTTTCCTTATTTAAAAGAGGGTTTAGAGATCACCTCTGAAGCCAATCCAAATTCAGCCACAAAAGAATGGTTACAAGGGATGAAAGATCTAGGTGTTAACCGTATTAGTTTTGGAACGCAAAGTTTTGATGAAGAAAAATTAAAACTGCTCAACCGTGCTCATAATTCTAAACAAGCTAAAGAAGCCGTTATAACGGCTCACCAACTTGGTTTTAAAAATATCTCACTTGATCTGATCTATGCGACTAAAGGGGACACAAAAGAACTCCTTAAAAATGACATAGAACAAGCATTTAAACTCCCAATTAATCATTTAAGTGCTTATGCTCTCACCATAGAAGAGGGAACAGCTTTTGAGCATAAACCACAAATGTCACAAGAAGATCTAGATCTCACCTCATGGATCTTTGATATGATCTCAAAAAAAGGCTTTAAACAATATGAGATCAGCAACTTTGGAACCTATCAAAGTGTACACAACTTTGGGTACTGGAAATACAAAGACTACATTGGTTTAGGCAGTGGAGCGGTAGGTAAAAAGGACAATGAACGTTTTTATCCACAAACAGATATTGATGCTTATATTGAAAACCCCATACAAATAAGACACGAACATTTAGATGAAGATGATATAAAAATAGAAAAAATCTTTTTAGGATTGCGCTCCAATGTAGGGATCAAAAAAGATCTCTTAAATGCCCACGAATTAAAAAATGCACTAATTCTTCTCAATGAAAATAAACTCTTTGAAATAGATGATACTTTTTATAACTATAACTATCTATTATCAGATGAGATAGCACTTTTTTTAACTTCATAGATAAATTTAATCATTCTTTAGATAGAATCACAAATTATTTATTTAAATTATTTTTGAAGGTAACATATGTTTGGAATGGGTTTTACAGAGATCCTCATAATCGCTGTCATTGCAATACTATTTTTAGGTCCAGATAAGCTTCCAACCGCAATGGTTGAAGTAGCAAAGTTTTTTAGAAATGCTAAAAAAACAATTGGAACAGTAAAGGATTCTCTTGAAGAAGAGATGAATGTAAAAGATATTAAAGAGGAAGCTTTAGCGTATAAAAAAGAACTTTTAGACGCTTCTAACAAGTTGGAAAAAGTAACAGACACTTCTCAAATTGGAACCACTTTAGCAAATCTTGGAGATGATATATTATCTGAAGATGTTGTTGAACAAAAAGCTCCAAAAAGTGTAAAAGCAGAAAAAGTTACTTTTGAAAAAAAGAAGAAAAAGAAAATAGAAGAAGATACTAATGTTTGATGATCTAAAACCACACCTTGTTGAGCTAAGAAAAAGACTGGGAATATCTGTTGGTAGTTTAATAGCAATGTTTTTTGTAATGTTTTACTTTCATGAACCTATTTTAGAATGGATGATAGAACCTTTAAATCAAGCACTTATTGAAGTGGGTAAAAAATCGGTTCATGCAGCCGATGGTATGGTTACAACCACACAAGTTGGTGGTGCTTTTTTTGTAGCCATAAAAGTGGCTTTTTTTGCTGCTATTCTTGGTTCTCTTCCTATTATTCTCTCTCAGATCTGGATGTTTATTGCTCCTGGACTTTATGCTAATGAAAAGAAAATGATTATCCCATTTATTTTTGGTGGTACCACCATGTTTTTAATAGGGGTACTTTTTGCTTATTACATTGTAACCCCTTTTGGATTTGACTTTTTAATTACCTTTGGTTCTTTTAAATTTACGCCTCTTATTAATATTGAAGATTATGTGGGATTTTTCACAAAAATTATGTTTGGATTTGGTATAGCTTTTGAACTTCCTATCTTTGCTTACTTTCTAGCACTTTTAGGGATGGTAAATGACCGTCAAATGGCAGACTTTTTTAAATATGCTGTAATTATTATTTTTGTTGTAGCTGCACTTTTAACACCGCCTGATGTATTGACACAACTTCTAATGGCAGGACCGCTTATTATACTTTATGGTTTTTCTATTTTGATCGTACGTTTTGTAAACCCTGCGCCTAAAGAGGACGAAGAAGAAGATGAAGAGGTAGAAAGCCTTTCAGAGATCTTAGGTTTAGAAGATAAAAAATAATTCTATGCACGACAAAGAACTACTCACATCAAGCTATGACTTTCATCTACCCGATGAACTCATAGCAACTTATCCAGCTCATCCACGTGACCATGCTAAGCTTTTGGTTTATAATAGAAAAACCGACACCATTACCCACACTCATTTTTATGATCTAGAAAAATATATACCAAAAAATTGTGCATTGATATTTAATGACACAAAAGTGATTAAAGCAAGACTTTATGGTCATAAGCCAAGCGGTGGGAAAATAGAACTTTTAATAAACCGCCCTTTGGATGCCTACAATGTAAATGTTTATATTCGTGGAAAAGTAAAAGTAGATACAGAGATACATTTTGATGAAAATCTAGTTGCTAAAGTTCTTAACCTTGAAGAAGATGGTAGCCGTGTGGTTGAATTTTCAGTTGCTTCCAAAACTGAGCTTGAAAGCCAAAACAAATTACGCTTTGAAGATTTACTTCCTATTATAGATAAGATTGGTCACGTACCTTTACCGCCTTATATTAACCGTGAAGATGACAAAAGCGATGAAGATGAATACCAAAGCGTCTTTGCCTCTCAAGAGGGTGCTGTCGCTGCTCCTACGGCTTCACTACATTTTACACCAGAACAACATCAACGTATATGCAAAAATCACCAACATGCTTATGTTACCCTTCACGTTGGCAGTGGTACTTTTAAACCTGTTGATGCCGATGTAATTACACAACATCCTATGCACTCAGAGTATTATGATATTTCAGATCCAGCAAAAGAGATCTTAGATTCGAATATACCTATTTTGAGTGTGGGGACTACATCTACTAGAACAATTGAGTTTTACGACAAACACGGGAAAATTCAAAGAGGTGAAGCTAACCTTTTTTTACATCCAAAAAATAAACCAAGTCGAGTCGATCATCTTCTGACAAATTTTCACCTTCCTAAATCAACCCTATTAATGTTGGTTGCTTCTTTTGTGGGAGTTGACAAAACACAAGAACTTTATGCTGAGGCTATAAAAGAGAAGTACCGTTTTTACTCTTATGGCGATGCTATGTTGATATTGTAGATATAAGTACTCCCTACATATCGAATAAATGAGTTTTTTAATTAAGGTATAACTTACCATCTTTAACAATAATTTCACCAGCTAACTCAGCTTCAAAAACACGAGATGGGAACTTGCCAAGAGCTTCTTCGTAACTAGGGTTACTTTTGCAAAACTCTGAAAAATCATCCCCTATCTCCTTGTTAGCACTTTGTAGATCTGGGTATAAAGTAGCCATAAAAGCATCAATATCGGTGATCGCTTTTGCTTTACCCTCTTGGAGCAGTTTGTTTGTAGCCACACTCTCTCCAATTCTGTGAGATAACACATAGATCTCTTTGTTCATTTTTAATGCAAATTCAATACTACGCATGGTTCCACTTCCCTCGTCTGCTTCTCCAACAATCAGTATATCACCAAGTGCGACAACAATCTCATTTCGTAACACAAAACTATAAGGTCGTGCTTTTTCCCCTTCTTTAAACTGTGAGAGTAAAAGACCATTGGCCTCTATATCATCTAACAAGCTTTTATTGACCGCAGGATAGCGTAGATCTATACCACATGGCAGTACCGCAACAGTGTTAGATCCACCTGCTCCTTTGTGAGCCATTGCATCAATTCCCATAGCACCACCACTCACAACACATATACCAGCACGTGAAAGCTTAGAAGAAAGTTGTTCAATTTGAACTCTTGAATATTTACTCGGTTTTCGAGAACCCACAATAGCTACTGATTTTTTCTTTAACAGTTCAAGATTACCAGCATAAAAAAGCTCTTTTGGATATTTTTTCATATCATCTAAAGCATTTATGTGTTCTTCAACCAAAGCCATTTAATAGATCCTATTTACCAGTACCAGTTCAACATCTTTAAAAAGTGACTTAGACTCATCTATTGCAAGAAGAGTGTTTTTATGTGGGTGACCTATAGCTATTGCGTTTCCGTGTTCTTTAGCTATTTTGATCGCTTTTTTAATTTGAGATTTTACGTATGCTTTTTCTGTATGATGGTCTAAAAAAACATCTCTGCCTATGTATTTTAATCCATAATTTTTCATCACTTTTGGAACTTTTGTATCGGCTATTGTTCTTGAATCTATAAAATTAATGTTTCTTTGTTTGAGTTCATAAATAAGTTTGTTAACGGCTCTTTCATTGGAGGTAAACTTACTGCCGGTATGATTGTTTATGTATTTAACACGAGGAAACAACTCTTTTAGTTTCTGGATTCTTTTAGAAATTTTTTCTTGCGAGTCGTCCACACGAAGAGTAAAAGGTTCCTCTTTTGTAAAACGCATTGCTTCCATAGGTAAATGTACCATGTAAAAAGCTTCTTTTTTAGCTAACTTTGCAGAGTTTGGACGAAACTTCGACGGGGGTAAAAAACTCATTGTTAGTGGTAAATTTAGATTTTTAATAGCACGTACCTGACTTTTTACAGACACATCATCAAGAATAATAGCAAGTTTTGGTTTAGCAAATTTATCGACTACTTTAATCTTTTCTCGTACGGGTGGTTTTGCAACTTTGCTCACATCATACTCATGTTGTGCATCAAGATTTTGCTCTTTTGGCACTGCTTTTAAAACTTCTTTTAAACGTTGATTCACACTTTTTTTCTCATCTAAATGTGTCGTTTTCTCTAGTTTTTTTAACAAAGCTAAACGTTTTTTTTCTTCTAAATTGTCTTCAACTTTTGCCTGTGAGTGCGCGTCATTGAACCCCACATAATAACCAATAGCAAGGGAGGCTAAAATCACTGTTACAAAAGCCAGTGTCCACGCTATATAGGTTAAAATATTGGATCCAGTAGTACTCTTTTTATGTTTATGTTTTGCCATATAAGTCTCTATTTTTTATTTTATATAATAGAAACTATATCAAAAAAGCACCAACATAAATATAAATATTGCATTTTGTCATATTATCTATCATAGAATTTTAAGTATCTTTTAGCTATTATTGCGAGTTCCTTTCTCTTTGTGTCATAATTTAATGACGTATTTTTAACCGAAAGGGAAACAAAAACGCCTTAGGGCAAATTCCAAGAGGAGACTATAGTCTATGAGAAATTACGAAAACTTAGTAATCGTAAAACCAACATTAACAGCAGAAGAAATTCAAGAAAGCTTAAAAGCTATCCAAGAAGTTATTACTTCAAACGGTGGTGAAATAGCTACAACTGACGATATGGGGATGAGAAAATTAGCATACCCAATTCAAAAAAATGAACGTGGTTTTTACCAAGTTATTTATTATTCAGCAGAGCCTTCATCAATTTCTGAAATTGAAAGAAGATTTCGTATTAATGAAGAACTACTTCGTTTTGTTACTATTAAATACGATACAAATCGTGAAATAGCAGCATGGAATGAAATGGTTAAAAAAGCTCAAAGTAAAAATTCTGCTCCAAAAGCTGAAGAAGCTCCAAAAGTTGAAGAAGCACCAAAAGCTGAAGAGCCTGTAGCAGTTGAAGCTGAAGCAGCAGCAGAGTAATAAGTAGCTTTATTTATAAAGCATTAATCGAAAAGGAAACTCATGTTTAACAAAGTTATTTTAGTTGGAAACTTAACACGCGATATTGAACTTAGATATTCTCAAAGCGGTATGGGAATTGCAAATACTGCAATTGCAACTAGCCGTAAATACACCAGTAATGGTGAAAAAAAAGAAGAAGTATGTTTTGTGGACATCACTTTTTTTGCACGTAGTGCTGAGATTGCTAACCAATACCTTCGTAAAGGGAGTAAGATCCTAGTTGAGGGAAGACTTAACTTTGACCAATGGGTAGATCAAAATGGACAAAAACGTTCAAAGCACTCTGTAGTTGTTGAAACGATGCAGATGCTAGATAGTAAGGGTGATAACCAAGGTGGAGGATCGTATCCGTCAAATGACAATGCTTCTCAATCGTACTCTCAGCCACAGGGCCAACAGGCTCAAAGCTATCAAGCACCAAAGCAACAAAATCAACAATCAAGTTATGGTCAACCACAACAGCAACAACAAAGCTATGGTCAACCACAACAGCAAAAACAAGCTTACGGGCAACCTGCACAGCAAATGCCAAGTGCACATCAAGTTCCTGAGATAGACATCGATGAAGATGAGATTCCATTTTAGAAAAAAGATAAATAATAAAGGATAAATCATGGCAGAAAGAAGAAAATATAAAAAAAGATATTGTAAATATTGTGAAGCAAAAGTAGACTTCATAGATTATAAAGATGTAGCAGGTCTACGTTTTTCATTATCTGAAAGATATAAAATCATGCCTCGTCGTTTAACAGGTAACTGTAAACGTCACCAAGACATGGTAGCTACAGTAATTAAAAGAGCTCGTGCAGCAGCATTAGTTCCATATACTGTAACTCGTAAAGCAGTTGTAACTGCACCATTTGAAAACTTAAAATAAGTCTTCATTTACCCCATAAATATTTTTATGGGGTTTTCTTAATAAACAATCCCCAAACAACTCACTAAATACTCATAAATGTGTTAATATACCGCCTATATTATCCAAGGTTATAAAATGCTTCTCAAAGAAAATAAATATGCTTTTTTTATATTAAGTATCACCGTAATATTTTTAAGCGTTTTAGGACTTATTAGTAACTACATTATTCAACTTCAATCAATTGAGAACAAAACATCAAAAGCAATACCAAAATACACCAAAGAATTTAACAAATTTATAGACTCACAAGCTAATATGATCAGTAGTGTACTGGAACTTGTGAAAGAAAAAGATGAATTTAATGCACCTTTTTTAAATGATAAAAAGGATAAACTCTACCATTTAAGTAAACCCTTATATGACAACTTACACAAAAACAACAATATCACGCACTTTTATTTTTTAGATCCAAACGCTCAAGTTAAATTGCGTGTTCATGATCCTAAGCGTCATAGTGATATTATTGATCGTTATACCTTTGTTCAATCTCAAAAAAAACAAATGCCTTTTTACGGGTTGGAATTTGGGATTAAAAAAAACTACACTCTTCGTGTCGTTCATCCATGGTTTGTTGATCAAAAACTTATAGGCTACATAGAAATAGGTAAAGAGATAGATAAAATCACCAAAACCATAGGGGAACAACTCAATATAGAGGTCTATTATGCGGTAAATAAACATGTCTTTAATGATTCTCCTAAATATGTCAAACAAAGACTAAAAAACACCCCTTTGCATGACGACAAATACATTGTCTATAACACCCATAAAATGCCTAATAATCTTAAAAATATCCTTCATGATAAAACCAAAAATCATTGGGTACATATTGATAAACGTGTTTATATAAGTCATATTCATGAGCTAAATGATATTTCAAAAAAAGAGCTTGGAAGCATACTATTTTTAGTAGATATAACAGATGACTACAATGAATTTATAAGTACCTTTATTACCTTTTGTATGATTATTTTGTTTATCTCTTTGTTGCTACTTAGTATTGGATATGTCTTGGTTAAACGTCATCAAGAAGAGATTAACACTACCCTTGAAAAACTCAACGATGCTAAAGAGCAAACAGAAATATTGAACAATGAACAAAAAACTTTATTGTCTTTATTTGACACGGGTGACAGTGTTTTATTTAAATGGAAAAATGATGAAAAATGGAGCGTAGAATATGTATCCAACAGTATTTATAAACTCCTAGGTTACAATGTAGAGGATTTTTTAAGTTCAGAAGTACTTTATGCGGATTGTATATGTAAAGACGACTTGGCACGCGTTATGGAAGAAGTCAGCCAAAACACACACAATAAAGAAGGTTTTTTTAAACACGAGCCTTATAGAGTTATTACAAAGGATGGTTCTGTTAAATGGGTACTTGATTACACCGTATTAACCAAAGATAAACTAGGAAATACCACACATTACTTAGGCTATTTGATAGATATAACCACCCAACAAGCACAAAAACAAGAATTTGAAACAATTTTCAATACGGCTAAAAATGGTTTGGCCATTTTAGATCTAGATACAAATTTTGTTAAATTTAATGACGCCTACCTTGAAATCACAGGTTACAAACGTGAAGAATTACTTACAAAATCGTGTATGCAATTAAGTGTCAAAGAGGACCCTTCCAGAAAAGAGCATATTGTAGATGAGATTATGCAAAAAGGTTATTTATCAAATATTGAAAAATTATGTCTTAGAAAAGACAACAGCGTAGCCACGGTGGATCTCTCCATAGCTCTTATGCCTGATAAAAAACATTTAGTAGCAAGTGCCAAAGATATTACCCAAAGTAAAAAACTCCAAAGTGAGCTTATTCAAGCTAAAACAGATGCTGAAAAAGCCAATTATTCCAAATCAGAATTTTTAGCAAATATGTCACATGAGATACGAACACCAATGAATGCCATACTTGGTTTTGTTGAACAACTCTCAAAAAATGAGCACGATCAAAAACGGATGGAACAATTTAACATCATTTCAAATTCTGGAAAAAACCTTTTAAATGTTATCAACGATATTTTAGATTTTTCAAAAATTGAGAACAATAAAATAGAAATAGAAGCTTGCCCTTGTGAAATTCGTAAACTTTTTATTGAACTAAAATCACTTTTTACTACAATGGGAAAAAAGAAACAATTAGAACTTGAATTTCATATTACAGAGGATTTACCTCAATATTTACTTATTGATAAGGTACGCCTTAATCAAATACTCTTTAACCTTCTTAGCAATGCTTTGAAATTTAGTCACCAAAATAGCTTAGTTACATTAGACATCATCTACGATCAAACAAGTGATCGCTTAACCTGTGGGGTAAAAGACACAGGCATTGGTATTGCAAAAGAGAACATAAACAAAATATTTAATGCTTTTGATCAAGAAGACAGTTCAATCACAAGAAAATACGGTGGTACTGGTCTTGGTCTTTCAATCTCTTCAAAACTAGCTCAATTAATGGGAGGAAGCCTTAATGTCCAGAGTCATTTAGGTCAAGGAAGTTATTTTTATTTTGATATTTTAGCACCAAAAACAAAACCAATAAAAGCACCCTCACCTACAAATGAAAACACCCATAAAACGCTCAAAAATGACTTACAAGGAAAAGTATTAGTAGTAGAGGACAATAAAACCAATCAATTGTTAATGGGAATGGTCTTAAATGATCTAGGGTTGATTTATGATGTCGCAGATGATGGAGTAAAGGCCATAGAGATGTTTAAAAAATATACCTATGACATTATTTTAATGGATGAGAATATGCCAAATATGGACGGTATAGAAGCCACAAAACACATTAAACGTATAGAAAAAGAACAAGGTTTAACACCCTTACCAATCATAGCAGTTACAGCCAATGCCCTTAGTAGCGATCGAAAAAGGTTTTTAGATGCAGGGATGGATGATTATGTTAGTAAACCTTACACACAAGAAGATATACATAAAATTTTACAACACTATTTAAACGCTTAAATGGAATGTAATTTGCTATTTATTATCCAAAAAGTACCTCTATGAAATTATTATTAGCCTTTTATCTTTTACTTAGCAGTGTAGCAATCTTTGCCAATACCTCAGATTACTCTTTAATCATCAAAAAACCCTTTAACAATCAACTTTTAGATATTGACCAAGACCATGACAGAGATATTACAGCGGTGGGTTTTGTAAGAAAGTACAAAACCAATGCCAATAGATCCACTACATACACCAATGCGTTTGATTATTTAAAAAGCACTTCCTCTTCGTATGGAACACAGATGCAATTGATCAAAGCCAATTCATCTGCTAAGGTTATTATTGATAAATCCACTACTTTATCAAACTTTTCAAAAGCAATTTCACTTATTAAAACACCAACGAATGGTTACTATGTAGGTGGTCATACTATGGATGGACAACTTATACTTGTAAAACTCGATGCCAATGCAAACGTCCTATTTAAAAAAACATTTGGAACCAAAAATTATGACAGATTAAAAACACTGGTTAAGTTAAGAGATGGCGGTGTTTTAGTAGTAGGTTCTTCGACAACTTCAAGATATTCACATGATCCGCTGTTTAAAACAGGCTTAGGACTAAATGATATTTTTTTAACACGCTTTAATAAAGATGGTTATGAACTTTGGAGTAAAAAATACGGCACTCAACACGATGATATTGGGATAGATGCGGTTGAAGCAAATGATGGTTCTATCGTAGTTGTTAGCCAAACCCTCTACGACAATACAAAAAACTTGACATTGATGCGTATCGGTGAAAATGGCAATAAAATATGGTTAAAGCAACACACAAAAGACAGCACTTTAACACCCACTAAAATCATTAAACTTCGTGACAACAACTTTTTATTGGCACTCTCTTTTTTAAATGACTTAAACAAAGAACAAATAAGACTTATAAAGTTTGATCTACGCAAAAATATTATCTACGATAAAAAAATTCATACAAACTACCCATCTTCTTTACTCGATATTAAAGAGTTCTCAGATGAAGGTATTATAGGAGTTGGCTATGTAAAAGATACTTTTAATACCGACGCCCTAGCAATGGTATTTGACTCAAAACTAAATCTACTTAACCAAGAACATTACGGTGGAGAAAACTTTGATCTACTTAACTCTTTAGTAATTCTTGAAAACTCACAAGTTGCTGCAGCAGGTATCCATACATCCAAACATTCCCAAGAATCAAACATGTGGATCTTAAAACTCAATCGTGATGCTTCTATGGCTCAAGTTTCATCCAATACAAGTAATTTTTACGAACAACTCACACAACTTTTTGCACCAGAGATAAAAAACAATATCCTAAAAATCAAAAAAGATCTCAGCATAGAGTTTATAGATCCAAGACTCTTATTTAAAGTTTCCAAATACAATCTCAACCAATCTCAAAAAATATTTTTAAAAAAGTTTTCACATAAATTGATCCCTTTTTTAAATAAGTATCAAGCCACGGTTAAAACATTGGAAGTTAACGGACATACTTCTAGTGAATGGGGGGAGCAAAGTTTTTCAAGTAACTATTTAAAAAATGAAAAACTCTCAATGAACAGAGCTTACTCCACTATGAGTTATATATTTATGAACCAAGATGAAAGATTGAAAAAGTATTTAAGTAATGTGTTTAAAGGGAGCGGTTATGGGTTTTCTAAAAAAATCATGAGCAATAATCATGAAAATAAAACCTATTCAAGAAGAGTCTCATTTAAAATAATTTTAAATGAGATTCAAAAATAGTTAAAAGTACTTTTTATTCTGCATTATCATTAGAGCTGTCTGCTCTAAAACTTAAACGTGTTTTGTCTTGTTTTAGTTTTTTGTAAAGCTTGTACTTCGCCTTTTCAAGTTCTTCTAAATCACATGAAAAAGCTTCTAACAATTCGCCTTGTGCGACATTGGCACTGTCCATTGCAAAAAGTTTTAATTCTTTTTTTGTTAATTTTGATTTCATCATTGCATAAAGGTCTTTATCCTTAGCAATAAATTTATTTACATCCATAACACAAAACTCTGCCAACTTTTCTCTAAAACTATTGTCTTTGTTGTATTGTCGCCATACAGAACTTTCTAGTACTGAATTTTCCATTATATGTTCTCCTTTAAAATAAGCGATAAGTCTTTCTCGTTTATTATTATATTTGCTTCTTTTTGAAGTATCTCTCTTGCACAAAAAGCAACACGTGTCCCTGCATGAGCGAACATTGAAAGATCATTTGCCCCATCACCACACACCAGTGTTTCCTCTTCGCTTATTCCCAGTATCTTTTGAAGACGTTGTAGCATATCACCCTTAGAGTGAGAAAACATCATATCGCCACCAACTAGACCTGTCAATTTTCCATCTTTTTCATGTAGTACATTAGAAAAATCTGCATCATAACCAAGTATATCTTTTGCATAACCCGTAGCGGTTCTAAAGCCACCTGAAAAACAGATTACCGTTAAGCCACGTTTTTTAAGTTCGGCTATGGTTTCTTTAGCCCCCTTCATATAAGGTAAATTTTGTGATATTTTTTCAACCACGCTATAATCTAAACCTTTTAAAAGTGAAGCACGCTGTTGAAGAGATTCAAAAAAATCGAGTCTTCCACTCATTGCTTCTTCTGTAATCCCTGCTACTTTTTCACCAAGTCCAAGTTCTTCGGCAAAAAAATCTATGGTTTCACCGTCCATAAGTGTAGAATCAAAGTCAAATACTGCTAATTTCAACATATTTATATAGTACCTTTTGTTATAATATCGCAATTATACCATTTAGGACTTGTTTTTGTTTGATACACTTATAGATAAACTACAAAATTCAACATATATTACTCTTGAGACAACCCCAGGTCATTCAGCGCAGTTTTCTCCTACCATAGAAAAAATAGCGGACCTTGAACTTGATAAATATGTCGATGGATTTAGTACAACCGACAATCCTCTAGCAAAGTTAAAATACAATGCTTTATTTGCTGCAAAAATGCTTCAAGATAGATTTAACAAACCTGTTATTGCTACCATGAGTATGCGCGATAGAAATAAAATAGCACTTCAATCAGATCTACTCGGTGCCAATGAAGTTGATATTCGTTCCATTTTAGCACTTACAGGAGATCCAGCAACCATATCGGATCAACCTCATGTTAAAGGTGTATTTGAGGGCGATAGTACTCTGTTACTCGATATTATTTCAGCTTTTAATTCTGGAATGAACTACGGAGGAAAACCTTTAGCCCTTGCACCTAAAGAGATCTACCCCTTTGCCGTAATAAACAGTTTTGCAAAAAACCCAAAAACCCTTCAAAAAAAGATGCAAAAAAAGATCAAACATGGTGCACTAGGGATCATAACTCAACCCGTTTACGATGTCCAAAATGCAAAACTGCTTTTAGATCTACTTGAAAATGCAAACAAAGAGTGTTGTTCTCAAAAGAAAAAGTCTGAACTTATTTTAGGGCTTTTTCCAATCACAAAACTAAGAACAGCCCAGTTCTTATCTGCGCATGTTCCAGGGATAAATGTTCCTGATAGATGGATCGAAAAATTACGTATCGCTTCTAAAGATGGTCTTGAAGAAGAGTATAAAGTAGGTTTTGAACTCAGTAAAAAACTCTTTGAAGACCTCAAAGAAGTGCATCCAAAGATCCACTTAATGACGGCAAATCAATTTCAAATAGCCAAAGATATACTTGTTTAACTTTGGCTATTAAAGTTGTGTAAGTACTCTTTAAACTTTTCAATGCGTAAAGGTTTAGAAAAGTAATATCCTTGTATCTTATGACACATCAACTTAGCCAATGTATCAACATGCCCCTGCGTTTCAGAACCCTCAGCAATTACATCTTTTCCTAAAGCATTTGCCATAGCAATAATAGATGCCACAATACTGCGGTCATCTTCATCTTCAACAATATCCAAAACAAAACTTCTATCTATTTTAATAGTATGTGCTGGTAAACTTTTTAAATAACTTAATGAAGAATAGCCCGTACCAAAATCATCAATTGATACATGGAAACCTTTTGCATCTATCTCTTTTAAAATTAATAAAGCTTTTTGGATATTATCCATAATATGTGACTCTGTTATCTCAAGTTCAATGTATTTTTCAGCTATACCCACCTCTTCTACCAAGGCTGATATATCTGATACAAACTTTTCATTTTCTAATTGCTTAGAAGATATATTTATAGACATTATCAGTGTATTATCAAGTTTGTGAAACTCTTTTAAATCAAAAATAGCTTGTTTAAATACCCATAATCCTATATCGTATATTTGTCCTGTATCTTCAGCTACTGATATAAATTGATCAGGTCTAATTAGTCCTTGTTCAGGTTGTTGCCATCGAACAAGTGCTTCCATCCCATAAACTTTATTATTTTTAGTATCAACTTTTGGTTGGTATTCTAAAAAAAGTTCATTGTTTTCTATACTGTTGTGCAAGTTATTTTCAATATTTATACGTTGTAAAACAGCCTCATTCATAGATGAACGATAAAATTGATAATGTTTTTTACCCGTTGCTTTTACTTGATACATAGCAGTATCTGCTGCTTTCATAAGTTCATTATAGTTTTGACCATCATCTGGATAGATACTGATTCCCATACTAACACTGGTTAAAACTTTGCAACTGTCTAAATACAATGGTCGTTGAAATACTTCTACTATCTTTTGCGCAACTTGCGCTATATTTTCTATTGAATCTATATCTTCTATTAAAACAGTAAATTCATCTCCACCCTGTCTTGCTAGAGTATCTTGTTCTTGTAAAACACTTTTTATTCGCTTAGATACTTCAATTAAAAACTCATCTCCATAACTGTGTCCTAAAGTATCATTTACATTTTTAAAATTATCCATATCAATAAAAAATATTGCCATTTTTTGAGAATTTCTATTGCAAATGGGCAGACGACTCGAAACGCGTTCTTCAAAAAGGATTCTATTTGGTAGATCCGTTAAAGAATCAAAATAAGCTAAATTATGAATCAATTTTTCTTGTTCTTTTTTACGACTTATATCACTAGATATTGCTAAGTAGTTTGTTAAAGTACCCTCTTCATTAAATACCGATGAAATTTTAAGTTCAGAAGTAAAAGTTTTTCCATTTTTCTTTCTATCAACTATTTCACCCTCCCATTGACCATTTTTAGACACTTCATCCCATATCGTTTTGTAAAAAGTATCGTCATGCCATCCCGAACTAAGAATCCTAGGATTGTTACCAATCACCTCATCATCGTTATAACCTGTCAATTTTGTAAAAGCTTCATTAACACTGACAATATTTTGTTTGGAATCGGTAATAATCACAGAATCGTGCATGTTTTCAAAAACATTTTTCGCCAACATCAAATCATTTTCGACTTGTTTGATTTTTGTTATATCATGAACCGTACCTATTGAACGGATCACTTCACCTTTTGTATTTAGTTCATGTAAACATCGTTCTTCTACAAAACCAATCTCTCCATTTTTTCGTATGATTCTATGCGTTACATTGTAACCTTGCTTATTTTTTACGGATTCATTGTAGGTGTTGTTTACCAACTCTATATCATCAGGGTGTATGTGTTTTAAAAATGCTTCATACGTGGCTCCAAACTCTTGCACTTTTAATCCAAAGATCCTATACACTTCATCTGACCAAAAGAGCTGATTTTCTACCAAATCAAGTTCCCAATGTCCTATGTTCGCCAATTGCTGTGCTTTTGAAAGTCCATCTTCTAATTTTTTTAAATTATTTTTTTCCACTTCATAGTCTGTAATATCTAACAATACGCCAACGATTCCTATTATATTTGCATTTTTATAATAGGGTTTTTTGACAACTCTAAATGTTTTGTAAACTCCATCAATAAATATTTTTTCTTTTGTATCTGTACTCTTTTGAGATTCAATGATGAATTGATCATCTTTTGAAAAGAAGTTATGATCATCTTTTGTTAATATAACAGCCGAATCCTCACAAAAAATATTTGCATACGCTTCATTTACAAATATATATTTAGATTCAAGGTCTTTGACAAAGAGAGGTTGATCCAAAGAATTTACAACTGACTCACAGAACAAGGGTTCTAACATTAAAATACCAACTTTTGTTTTTAACATATTTTAACAGAGTGTTTATTAATTTTTCTTTTTAATCTTGAAGTACTCTCTAGCTTTTGTTAAAGATTAATAATTATATTTTGATATAATTGCGTCACTATTACTTTAGGAAAAATATGATTGATTTAAAACTATTGCAAAAAGATTTTGAAGGTGTGAGCAAGAAGCTTATAAGAAAAGGTGTAGATCTTACACTTATTGAAAATTTAAAACTTAAAAACGAAGAATTAAAAGCTGCCAAACAAATATTTGAAGCATTACAATCGGATCAAAATGCTATGAGTAAACAATTTGGTGTTTACAAACGTGAAGGTAAAGACATAGCAGAACTAAAAGCCAAAGTTGATGCTAACAAAATAAAAATCACTGAAGCCTTAGATGTTCAAAGAGTTCGTCAAGAAGATCTAGAGTCGCTTGCAATGGCTATACCAAATATGCCAGACGATTCTGTGGTTGATGGAGAAGATGAAGAAGACAACATAGAACTAAAAAAAGTATTGACTCCTCGTGAATTTAGTTTTACCCCAAAAGAGCACTGGGAACTTGCCCAAGAAAATAATTGGATAGATTTTGAACGCGGTGTAAAACTGGCTACTTCAAGATTTTCAGTAAGCTTTGGAATGGGAGCAAGACTTGAACGTGCTTTAATTAATTTTATGCTTGATTTTAACGCAAGCCGTGGATTTAATGAAGTAAGTGTACCCGCATTGGTAAACAGAACGGCACTTGAAGGTACAGGTCAACTTCCAAAGTTTGAAGACGATCTATACAAAATGCAAGACCAAGAACTTTTTTTAATTCCTACCGCTGAAGTTCCCCTCACAAACCTTTACCAAGATGAGATCTTAAAAGAAGATGAACTTCCTAAAAAAATGACCGCTTATACGTCATGTTTTAGAAAAGAAGCAGGTGCAGCAGGACGCGATACTCGTGGTATGATCAGACAACATCAATTTCATAAAGTTGAGCTTGTGGCCATCTCCCATCCAGATGAAAGTGAAAAAATCTTTGATGATATGGTGGAGTGTGCATCTGACATACTTACAGCACTTGAACTTCCTCACCGTTTGGTAAATCTATGTACGGGTGATCTTGGTTTTTCAGCTGCGCATACAACCGATATTGAAGTTTGGTTACCAGGACAAAATACTTACCGTGAGATCTCTTCTATAAGTAACACAAGAGAGTTTCAAGCAAGACGTGCAAAAATTCGTTTCAAAGATGCTAAGAAAAACACCTTTGTTCATACATTAAACGGTTCTTCACTTGCTGTTGGACGTACCCTAGTAGCAATTATGGAAAACAATCAACAAGAAGATGGAAGCATTACTATCCCTGAAGTTTTAAAACCTTATCTTGGACTATGAATTTGATTTTTAATCAAATTCATCCTTCATGAAATATAAAATATTACTCCTCTCTTTTTTATCTGTACTTATAGCATTTATTATTTTAATTGCATCTGCTTATGGGATGCAAAATAAAAACAAAAGTTTTTACATACAAAAGCAATATACCGATAATGAGCATCATATCAATTATCTTATTGATTCAATGACTCAGTTTTTTATACGTCGTGCTTATTCAAACATACACTCTGAAGGAGTAATTAATGCGATTAAAAATTCTAATCGTAGGGAACTGTACCGTTTAACCCTACCGCGTTATCAAAACTTACTCAAAGAGATTCCTTATCTAAATGTGATGCACTTTCACCATGCCAATGGAACAACTCTTCTAAGAATGCACAAAAAAGACAACTATGGGGATAACTTATTTGATCTAAGACAGATGGTACAAGACGTCCATAAATTTAAAACCGTTAGAACTGGATTTGAAGTAGGTAAAGCAGGTGTAGCATATCGAATATTAGTACCCATTATACAAAATAATGTTTTTTTAGGCGCGTTGGAGTTTGGTGTTGACCCTGAATACCTTTTAAAGGAACTATACAAACTTGAAAAAACACAAGCTATCATTGTGAATAGATCCAATGGTTATATAAATACTAAAACTGAAAATTCCAATAAAAATGATTTAAGCACCCTATTAAGAAACATCTATTTAAACAATTCAAAACTTACTTTTCCTATAGAGTATAACATTGAAAATAAAGATCTAATTATTAATCAATATTTAATTGACGATTATAGTAAAAAAAGTAAATTATCTATTATCTATGTGAACGATATTACCCATATCACTTCTGCAAAAAACAAAGTACTGCTTATTATTCTTTTAGCAACCGTTATTTTACTTCTAACTATCTGGTTCATTCAGTATTATGGATTTAACAAACTGATTCAAAAGCTTGAATTTAAACAACGCTACCATAGAATGTTATTGGATATCCAGCCAAATATATTAATCATAAGTGATGAAGGGAAAAAGCTTATAGACCTAAATAAATCCTTGTTAGAGTTTTCAGGATTTAGTTCCTTTAATGAGTTTAAATCTCAATACAACTGTATATGTGACTTATTTGAAGGATCTGAGTATGAAGGTTACTTGCAAAAAGATCATGAAGATTATAATTGGATAGACCACATTCGTACCCATAAAAACCAAATCCATAAAGTAAAAATGAAAAATACAAAAGACCAATACAGAGTCTTTCAAGTTTTTGTTGAAAAGATTAAAGATGAGCATGATAAAGACCTTTACTTTGTTGTATTTGATGACATCACAAAACTTGAGATACAATCAAAGATAGATCCACTTACAAAACTTAACAATCGGCGAACATTTGATACTGTATTAAACTATATTGTACTTAACAATAAACGACTTGAACATATTAACTCTATGATCCTTTTGGATATTGATTATTTTAAAAAGGTAAATGATATTCATGGACATCAACGCGGAGATGATGTCTTAACGAGTTTAGGCTCACTTATAAAAAATTATATTCGTGAAAGTGATATGGCAGTAAGATGGGGTGGAGAAGAGTTTGCTATTTTTCTTTCAAATACAGATTTAGCGAGTGCTTTAGTTTTTGCTGAAAAGTTACGTTTTGTTATTGATAAAGAAAATATTGAAAACCTCTCTATAACCTGTTCTTTTGGTGTCGTTGAGATCCAACACAATGACACGGTACTTAGTGTAATCCACCGTGTGGATCAAGCTCTCTATGAAGCAAAAGAAAAGGGAAGAAACCGAGTGGTTTGCAAAGAGTAGATCTAAGGTACTGGATCTACTCTATTTGTGATTTAAACCATTGTGTTAAAAGTACTTTTTGCGCTTTGCTTAATTTAGCTTCTTTGTGTGCTGAAACATAACTAGGCAATGCCATTCTTTCATTTTCAACCGTCATAATAGCACGCTTTAATCGTTGTTGTTTTAAGGCTAGATCCATGGTGTTATAACTTGAAAAGTTAATCGCTTTTCGTGCTTTTTTTACATGCGACGATACCACAAAAGAGATCGGAGCAATTTCTGAATACCAAGGCCACTGTGTTTGGTTTGAATGACAATCATAACAGCTCTTTTTTAAAATGCTCATTACTTCATTAGGAGCTTTAACTTCATCCTTTGGATCACTTTTAGGATTGGTTTTATCTACACTTATAAACTGCAATAAGACTAACAATCCCACACTCCATAAGAGTATTTTTTTTAACATAACAATTCTCCTTGTAAGTTCTTTGAAATATTAGCGCACTATTGACAACAGATAAGTTGGATATTTACAAAAAAACGCTATCCTAAAGCTTATAAATAAAATCCAAGGACAAATATATGACCCAACATTTACATACAATTGAACGCTTTATTAAAGATGAATCATTTAGTGGGGTGTTACTTTTTATTGCAACCATTGCAGCAGTAATTGTTGCCAATTCTGCTTTGAGTGATGCTTATTTTAATTTGTGGCATATGGCACTAGGTGTCACTGTTGGCGGACATACTATTTCAATGGATCTAATGCACTGGATCAATGACGGTTTAATGGCGCTGTTTTTTCTTATGGTAGGGCTTGAGATAAAAAGAGAACTTCTTATTGGAGAGTTGTCATCGGTTAAACAAGCAAGTTTTCCTATTGTCGCAGCAATTGGAGGGATGTTAATTCCCGCGTTGGTGTATGTTGCCTTTAACATGAACGACCCTAAAGGTTTTGGGATCCCTATGGCAACTGATATTGCCTTTGCTTTAGGTATTTTAATGCTTCTTGGAAAAAAAGTGAATCCAGCCCTAAAACTGTTTTTAGTAGCACTTGCGGTTGTTGATGATCTAGGAGCAGTTATTGTTGTTGCTACCGTTTACACCAATGAGATCCATGCTCAATACTTTCTTCATGCAGGTTTTGTCTATGCACTTATTTGGATCTTAAACTTAAAAAAGGTAACCACACTTTTACCTTATCTACTTCTAGGTATCGCACTGTGGATCTTTATTCATTCGGTGGGTGTTCACGCTACCATAGCCGGTGTTTTACTTGCTTTTGCCATTCCTATTCGATCCAAAGTTAATGAACAAGCGTTTATACAAACAACCAAAGAATCGGTTAATGAGTTTGAAAAACATATTGACACTATTCCCATCTTAAACCACCACCAAATTGATGCGCTTGAAGATATTGCCTATAACTATGACAAGGTGCAAAACCCTTTGGTTAAACTTGAACATCAACTCCATGGTCTTTCTGCATTTTTTATTATGCCTTTATTTGCTTTTTCCAATGCAGGAGTTATCCTTGATTTTTCTGCGGTATCGCAAAATATGACCATTGTTATTGGTGTGGTGTTAGGTTTAATTCTTGGAAAACCTATTGGAATTGTTGGGCTGACTTATTTGGCGCAAAAGTTAAACATTGTCAAAAAACCTGATGACTTGGGTTGGGATGAAGTGATAGCGGTTGGTTTCTTGGGCGGAATTGGTTTTACTATGTCTATATTTATAACCCAACTGGCATTTTTGGATCAAAATATTATCGATGCAGTTAAACTCGGTATCTTTTTCGCTTCGTTTATAGCAGGTGTTTTGGGTGTTTTATTAATATTGAAAGCTCACAAGAAAAAGCTTCTTCGAGTATAAATAAGGAATTATTTTACTCATTTGAAGCATTTTTTCATAAACTTTTATATTTCTTAATAATACAACATAAAAAAAATGTTAATATGATTAAAATTTTTATGAAGGTTTAAAATATGCAAACAACAACGTTTAAAGGTTCACAAGTAAACTTAACAGGAAACGCTATCAATGTTGGAGATGATGCACCCGTAGCAACAGCAGTGGCAACTGATCTAAGCGATATAGAAGTTGGTGGAGCAAAAGACAATATTCAACTGATCATTACCGTACCATCATTAGACACAGATACTTGTGCTGCTGAAACTAGACGTTTTAATGTTGATGTAAACAATCTTGATATTTGTGAAACGACGGTTATCTCTATGGATCTACCTTTTGCCTCCGATCGTTTTTGTACAACAGAAGGGATTGAAAACCTAAGTGTTGCATCGGATTATATAGACAAAGAAGTAAGTCGTGCTTATGGTGTTTTAATGGACGATAATAAATTAAAAGGACTGAGTGCTCGTTCGGTATTTGTTATTGATAGATCTGGCAAAGTGGTCTATAAAGAAATTGTTTCTGAAGTAACAGCAGAACCAAACTATGAAGCGGCACTAGAAGCAATTAAACAAGCAAGATAATCCCACTCTTTACATCAGTTTGGCACTTTTTTTGCTTAGTAAATTAACCAATAAACTAAGGTAGAAAATGGCTGAACTTGAAGAAGAGATAATTATCATTGAAGATGATGATGTAGCTGGTGATATAGAAAAAAGCACATCAGATGATGGTGATAAAAAAAAGAAAATAATTATATTCTCTGCTATCAGTGCTGTTTTAATTGTTATAATAATTGTAACACTTATTATGGTTTTATCCTCAAAAGAGGAGCCTGCACCACAATACTCTCTTGACTTTATCGACGAAAAACTTGACGAAGATGCAATAAAAAAACAAAAACTAGAAGTAAGTAAACTTGAAAATATGATTGCAAAAGCAGCCTATTTATATGAAAACGGCTCTCAAGCTAAGGCCTTGCATCTTTATGAAAAAATAGCAGAATTTAGTGAATCCATATCACAATACAACCTCGGTGTAGCTCAACTTAAAAACAAACAATACGACACCGCTTTGCAAACCTTTTCAAAAGCAATTGAGAATGGGGAAAAAAGATGTGTTAGTGCTATTAATGCGGCTGTTTGTTCCCTTCATATCAACGATCAAAAATCTTTTAATTACTACATAGATCTAGCCTATGCTTATCTACCAAGTGAAAATAAGTCCCCTTTGTATTCATATTATTACACTTTGATTCAATACTATAAAGGAAATTACCTTGAAGCTCTTAGTGCCTTAAAAAATCCAACTACCAATGAATACCCAAATGTACAAAAACATCTTAGTTCTAAAATTAATGCTTTGTATAACAACGACTATCAAGCCATAGAAGACCTAGAAAAAGACTACCAAAAAGATGATTCTTTTTCTCTTGGTTTACTTTATGGACGTGTTGGGGATGTTGACCTTGCTACAAAATATTTGCAAGAAGCGATGAACAATAATATTGAACCCGTAAAATCTGCGTTGGCACTTAGCTATATCTATTTAAAATCTGGTCAAATCACTTCAGCGGGTAACCTAATACAAAACACTACCGATATGTTTCCTGAAGAGGTTTATAAAGTTTATCCAATAAAAGTAAGATTAAATGAGAGTTTATTTGATCCCGAAAAAGCGCAACTTAACTACAGACAAGACAATAAACAAAGTAAGCTAATCAAATACCATAAGCTTTTTTATTATTCACCTTACAAAATTTTCAATGCCAATAGCACCATTGATTATATAAGAAAAGGTAACACAAACATGTACATTGATAATGTGGTTAGCGCCAAAAATTATCTTAAAAAAAGTCGTTCTACATCTAGTGTTAACAAGGGTATAGTCCAAGCTATAAAGATGGCATTATCATTTAATTTGCGTGAAGCGAATGAAAAACTTAATCAACTCGTAAAAATACAGCCTAAACACTCTATTTTACATTATAACCTAGCATTAACCTATGCTCAAATGGGAAATATATCCAAAGCGCATAAACACTTTATAAAATCATTTCATCTTGATGCAAAAAATTATCTCTCTGGAATCTATGGATCGATGTGTGCGGATCTGTTGGATCTAGAAAAAGTACGATTGTTAAATACCCTTAAAGAATCTATTTTACTAGAAGATGATTCTGAAGAGATACAGTTTTACAAAACCCTTATGTTTGTTAGTGAAAACAACTCTTTGAGTGCCTCTGAATGGCTCTATAATGACTATAAACAAAGACCTATCTATTTAGCCCTTGAGGCGATTATTGCAGCGGATATAAATAACAAAAAAATTGCTAAAAAAGCAACCAGTACTTTGGCAACCTTATTTCCAAATGATATTCTTCCCCATATGATGTACATCGATACCCATTTTGACAACGAAAAACCTAAACGTTATGCTTTTGATGTATTAAACTACTTAAAAAACATCACTTTTAATTACAATGATTTATTTTATGGACCTTTTATTAGTCGAAGTCTTTACATACAACAAAGTCTAATAACAGGAAATTTGTATCAAGTTCGAAAACGACTACGTGATGAGTTAGAAACAACACAAAAACATACGCAGGAGCTAACAAGTGGACTTGCCCTAGCCTCGTTATACAATAAGAACTTTGAAGAGTCCTACGTGCTTTATAATCATTTAATTGATAACTTAAAAATACGCGATGCCCATACCCTCTTTTTAGGAGCAGTTGCTTCAACTGCTGCTGGGCATAATGCCAATGCTATTGCTTTATTGGAATTATCTAAAATAAAAAATCGAGCCTTTAAAGAGAGTCGATATGCACTAGGGCTTCTTTATTTAGAAACATTAAACAATGCAGGAGCAACAATTCAGCTGAAGATGATTGGGGATAAAAACTTTAAGTCCAAATACTATACGTTTGATGTAGATACAGATAAACTCTATCTACAAAAAACACTCACTAAGAAAAGTAAGCAATAATACTTTCACAGGCTTTTACCTGTGAACCTATACGAAGATTAATTTTTGATGTTTTTGGAACTTCAATGGTTGTTATACCTTTAGGCATAACACCATAACGAGAACCTTGAATAAGCTTTTGTGAGCTAATTAAATCGTAAGAAATTTCTGAAAAATTCAACACACTTAAGTGTGAAACACGTAATTGTCTTTGTTGTGCATCTTCAAAAGTTAAAATAAGTTTCTCATTTAAAAGTTTTGATTTTGTTGACTTTGAAGAAAGAGAAGCACCTTTTTCTTCACATATATTTTTTACACTAGATCCAATAGGTGCTCTTAAAACTGAAACATCGTTATAAGAACTTTGGATAGTAATCTCTATCGTATTTTCAAGCTCGTTTATCGCATTAACCGTTCCATCAACGGGACTGGTAATCCCACCGTTTTCCACAGCAGGGATTTGACGTTCAGGATTTCTAAATACGTATAAAAAAAACAAAACTGCTAAAAAAGAAAAAAATTGTAAAAAATCTAAATCCAATACACCCAATAATAAAAAAGCACCAAATGTTACTCCAACATATTTCCAGCCCTCTTTTGATATAGGGAAAAAATTATTGTTCATCACTCTTCTCTTGTTCACTTTTGTCTTCTTCACTCATACGAGCGTCTTGTTTAAGTTCATCTTCTATCTCATTAACAGATTGTTGAACTTTAGATTCCATAGCATTTTCTTTTTCAAAATTAAGAATAATATCACGTACTTCTTCACCCGTTATATTTTCTTTTTTGTAAAGTAATTTAACCATATCTTCAATAGCATCACTGTATTCTTCAAGTCTAGCAACAACAGCTTCATAATGTTCATCTAATGATGATTTAATAAACTCATCTGCTTCTTGCGCTAACTTATCACTGTACTCACGAGTAGATCCACCTTGTTGACCTAAGAATGATTGACGTGATTTTTCCATAACCATAAGACCTGCAACATCTGTCATACCGTATGTTTGAACCATTGATTTAATAATGTCCGTTGCACGTTCTAGATCGTTACCCGCACCCGTTGAAATCTCACCAATGAACACTTGTTCTGCTGCACGACCACCTAAAAGAACGTCAACTTCTGCCCATAATTCATGGCGTTGCATCATAAATTTGTTTTCTTCTGGCTTATTTAACGTGTAGCCTAATGCTGCTAATCCACGAGGTACAATAGAAACTTTAGATACTTGTTTAGCACCTTTTGTAGTCTCAGCAAGTAAAGCATGACCACTTTCATGGTAAGCAACTATTTTTTTCTCTTTAGGGTTAATACGACGTGATTTTTTAGCTAAACCTGCTAGAGCACGTTCAACTGATTCAAATAAGTCTTGTTGTTTAACCGTTTTTTGATTTTTTCTTCCAGCTAAAAGAGCTGCTTCATTTACAATATTTGCTAAATCAGCACCCGCTAAACCTGCTGTCAAACGTGCCACTTCTTCTAACTCAACATCCGTGTCCATTTTAACACCTTGAACATGTACCTTAAGTATTTTAACACGACCTTCAAAATCTGGTTTATCCACCAATACTTGTCTATCAAAACGACCCGGTCTCATAAGTGCTTGATCTAATGTTTCTGGTCTATTTGTTGCTGCTAAAATAATAACTGGAGTATCGGTACCAAAACCATCCATCTCAGATAAAAGTTGATTCAATGTTTGTTCACGTTCATCGTTTCCACCCATCATACCTCCAGCAGCACGACTCTTACCAATAGCATCAATCTCATCAATAAATATAATACTTGGAGAGTCTTTCTTTGCTTGTTCAAACAGATCTCTTACACGCGCGGCACCAACACCCACGAACATTTCAATAAAGCTTGAACCTGTAACTGAGAAAAATGGAACGTCTGCTTCACCTGCCACTGCTTTTGCTAAAAGTGTCTTACCCGTACCAGGTGAACCCACAAGTAAAACACCTTTTGGGATCTTTGCACCAATCTCAACATAACGAGCAGGATGTTTTAAAAAGTCAACAATCTCTTGCACTTCTTCTTTTGCTTCTTCAACACCAGCAACATCATCAAACTTCGTTTTTGGTTTTTCAGAATTAACCATATTCTTGCTTCCACCCATTCCAAGAATACCGTTACCCATATTTTTTTGCATACGACCCGCAAAAAACATCCAAAGTGCCATAATTATTAAAAAAGGAAATAACCAACCAAACATCTCTGTAAACCAGTTTGTTTCACTAAAACCACTGTATTCAATATCTTGCTTGTCTAATTCTTTAACAAGTTCCGTGTCACCCTTAACAATTCTAGTCGTGTAAACCGTACCATCTGTTGACTTAGCTTTAATAAAACTTTGCCCAATTTCTACTTTACTCACCGCTTTTTGTGACACAAGTCCTTTAAATTCTGAATAAGAAACTTGTTGGGTTCGTTTTGTACTGTTTTGTCCATCCATACCCGCATTTTCACCAATAAGTGCTTTAAACAATAGTATTACTACCACTGAAAATATGGCAAATGTAATTAAAGGGTTTTGATTAAAAAAGTTGTTTGGATTATTCTTTGGATTGTTATTTGAATTTTTCTGATTGTTTTGCATCTACGCATTTTCCTTGTGTAAAACTAATGTTACCCATTCCTCTTGGGCTATTCTTTGTACTATTTTCATATCTTTATAAAAGCGTAAAACTTTATCTTCATATTTATCTAAAATACCTGATAAAATAAGTACACCCGAATCTTTTAAGGCGGTTTTTAAGTCTTTAGCTATAAAAGTTAATACATCTGCTACAATATTTGCAACAACCACATCGTACTTCTCCTCTGTGATTGAACATGAACCTTCCCATACATTAGAGAAACTAACATTGTTAAGTTGTGCATTTTTCAATGTGTTTTCAACTGAAACGGGATCTGTATCACACGCATCAACAATACCACCAAGTTTTAAGGCACCCACACCTAAAATTCCACTACCACTACCAACATCAATTACTCTGTCATTGTTCTTGACATATTTTGATATTGCACGCAATGATGAAGCTGTTGTTGGATGGTGTCCTGTTCCAAATGCTAAAGCAGGATCTATTTCAATATTTATCAGTGTGTCACTTGGTTGATCCCAAGTAGGATGAATATAGAATTTTTCAATTTCAATAGGTTTAATACTTTGTTGATACACTTCAACCCAGTCACTACTCTTTAGTTTTTTTTGATTACATTCACATTCAATGTTTATAGAAAGAGCTTTGCAAAGTGCTGAAGCAAATTGTTCAACACCCCAAGCTATAGTCTGTAGATCGTCTTCACTTCTTACAATAAAGCCATTTTCAACCTCTTCAAAACCAACAGGAATTGTGTCGGCTAAAAAGTCTGAAAAAAGTTCATAATGTGAAGAGACAGTGATTGTGAGCTCATAATAGCTCTCTTGCATTACTCCGCAACACCCATCACGGCACCAAGTTTTTCTTTTAAAACCTGTGGTGTAAATGGTTTTACAATGTAGTTATTCACACCTGCTTTAAGTGCGGTAATAACTTCAGCTTTACCACCTTCAGTTGTAACCATAATAATTGGTAGATCTGTAAAACGTTCGTCTGCACGAACTTTTTTAACTAATTCAAGACCGTTCATCTCTGGCATATTCCAGTCAGTGATTAACATTTCGATATCTGCATTAGCGTTCATTGCATCCCAACCTTCAACACCATCACCCCCTTCTAAGATATCTTTGTATCCAAGTCTAGCTAAAGTGTTTTTAATAATACGACGCATTGTAGAGCTGTCATCAACAACAAGTATTTTCAACTAAAATCCTTTTTTAAATATTTTGCAAAATTTAATTATCTGCCATGATAACAAAATTTTTATTTTTTTTCTATTAATCGAGCAATTTAAACATTTTTGGTAAGTCTAATCTACCCTCGTAATATGCCTTTCCAATGATTACTCCATCAACTTTTTTTGTCTTTATCAGAGCTTCAATATCATTTTCATCTTTAACACCACCACTGGCAATTGTACTTACACCGCTTGCTTGAGCTATATCGACCGTAAAATCAACATTTACACCACTCAATGTTCCATCTTTTCCAACATCTGTACAAATAATCGCTTCTACACCTGCGTTTGCAAATTCACGCGCTAGATCGGTAGCTTTCATCTCACTCACTTCTCCCCATCCCTCAACAGCCACAAAACCATCAATAGCATCGATTCCAACTGCAATAGGATATTTAGCAGCCATATCTTTTACAAATTGCGCGTCTTTTACAGCAATAGATCCAAGAATAATTCTGTCTATCCCAATTTCGAGCATTTTTTTAATAGTAGCTTCATCACGAATCCCACCGCCGAGTTCAAGTTTTACATTAGAGTTTTGACGAATCTTTATGATCTGTTCTAAATTTTTAGGCTCACCAGCAAAAGCACCATTAAGATCAACCAAATGCACCCATTCGGCTCCCATCTCTTCAAACTTTTGTACAAGTTCATATGGTTCATTTGAGTATATTTTTGCACTGTCCATTAGCCCTTTAGTGAGGCGAACTGCTTTTCCATCTTTTAAATCTATTGCGGGGTAAAGTGTCATTTGGTTTTTATTCCTTCTTATATATTTCTAAAAGTAACGAGTGAAATTGCTTTTACTAGCATTACAAACTAATGAAGTTTTCTAAAATTTTTAATCCATTCTCATGGCTTTTTTCTGGGTGTGGCTGAATCCCTAGCACGTTATCTCTTGCTACGCTTGAAGTAAATTCATAACCGTATTGTGTTTTTCCTATCACATCCGATTCATTCTCACATACCGCATGAAACGAGTGTACAAAATACAAATAATGTTTCTCATCCAAACCATTAAATAAAGGATGTTGATTTGTAAACATTCTGTTCCATCCCATATGTGGTACTTTTAAGGGTTCGCTAAATTTTTTCGTATCAAACGCTTCTACTTTCCCTTTTATTAATCCAAGTCCTTCACTCTCACCAAATTCTTGACTTGATTCAAAAAGAAGTTGCATACCCAAACAGATCCCAAACATGTATTTACCACTTTTGGCGTATTGCTGAAGTGCTTCTACCATATTTCGCTCTTGAAGATGTTGCATTGCATCTTTAAAAGCTCCAACACCCGGTAATATCAACTTATCGTAATCACCAAACTTCTGTGGATCGTTTTGTACAATCGTTTCTTGTCCTAACTTCTCAAATGCGTTTTGTACACTTGCTAAGTTTCCCATATTGTAATCAACAATAGCTATCTTTTGTTTCATAAATGAGTCTCTTTAATTTTTGTAAATTTTATATATACGGCTAAACCGATTAACAACATAGCAACCCCACCTATAATGTACATAGAGTACACAAGTTGAACAGGATCTGTTATGGCAAACTTAAACACTAACATCAATGCTTCTATGGACAGAGCAATAATAATGGATCCTAAAAACCGAACCATGGTTTTGTGTGGACCAGCTATATTTTGTTCTTTAACTCGTCCAAGTATCTCTTCTTCAATCAAGGTTTTTGCCAAATCAAATATAGCCAATGCCAATGTAAGTAAAATAGTTGCTTCAAAAACATCTTTGATCTTAAAGTTTAAAGGTGTTATTCCATTTGATACAAAGCTTGCAATCCCTTTAAAAAATAGCAACATTGCTATTGCTATTAGGGCAAATGAAAATGCTGCATACGAGTATTTAAAAAGCTTTGAGAAGAATATATCTGTTGTATTTTGGTATGAGATCTTGATCACTTCATCAAGAGGCATATCCAAACAAGCTACGTATTTTAAATCACCATTTTGACAATAAATCGGCTGAGATGCTGTTATGGTCAACTCTCCCGTTATCAAAGAAGGGTAAGGGTCCGTAATAGTACATCGTTCTTCTCTTACAGCTCTGTAATAATATGCTCTGTCTGCTCTAATTTTACCCGTGTCTTCATCTAACTGTCCGCGTTGTGCATAAGTCGGAGTAACTTGTACACCTTTGTAATCTAAGAGATAAACACCTTCACAACTACCCAAGTCTGCTTTGATTTTCAGCAAACGTGGCATAATCATTTCAGCACTTAAAGAGGGTAAATGATTTGGAATATTTTTTGAAAAAAGGTAACAAAAATATGCTCTAGCTTTTGTTCTACCTTCAGAAAAATTCTGAATATCTGATGCAACCATAATGCTTCATTTCCTGTATTTAATATATGCCCGCAAGTATAACAAATTGCTTATTAAAAATTCCTACTCACAAAATGACTCATCTAAAATTTTTGTTTTGTAGCTAATCTTATTATTTTTTATAGTTGCAAGTTCCAAACATCTTTCATTACTGTTAGGCAAAGTTACTATGGCGTCTAATTTGTTATTTAAATAGACTTTCAATTGTCCTTTTTGATCAATTCTTCCTTTGTAAGAATATCTGTGTACCATCACTGAGTATGTGTCATTTTTGTCTAAAGTTTTCACGGTTATACTCTCAGGCCCATAACCACGTCTTGAATCTCTATCAAGTGAAGCAACTCCAGATATGCTTTTAGTGTTGGTGTAACTTATGTGATATTTGTTTGCTTTTAGATGTAGATCTAGATCCATTGGTCTTTCACCCCAAGACAAAACAAAGCGAGCACTTTTTTTAGGTAAATTTTTACTCATTAAAAACTGTGTTTTCCAAAAAGTTCCAAAAGACACCAATAGATACTCATTGGTACTGATATAGCCTTTTTTTTCTATTTTTATTGGGATCTCTGCATCCATATCTTCAGGAGGAATAGGTAAGCTTATCATACCTTCTTTGTCTGATTTAAACACGGTATTTCCAAGATGAAATTCTGCTCCTTGTACTGCTTTACATGAGATAGCATCTTTAATAGAAAATCGAACTTTATCATTAAATTCATCTTGTGCCATCTCTGCAAGTTCTGATCTTTGCCAACATGAGTCACCATAAACACTGCTTAATGTTAAAGTAAGAATCAGAAGAATATTTTTAAACATTATTAATACCTTTTTGAATAATCATATCCTTAATTATCTCATAATCTATCTAAATAAATTTTTAATGTTATAATTTCAGAAAAATAGGTGTTTAGTCAATGGGTTATAAAATATTTTTACTTTTTGAGAGTCTTTTAATGAAGTTTCCACTTTCATTTAGAAAAGGATTTTTTAAATCACTGGGTTTATTGGGATATTATATCTCTACTCGATATAGAAATGTATCTTTAAATAATTTAAACTTTATTTTTGGGGATAAACTCTCTTTAAAAGAAAAAAAAGAGATCACAAAATACAGTTTTATAAACCTTCTTTTAAATTTTCATCATATCATGGAACTTCGTCATATCTCAAAAGAAGACCTTGCTAAAAAAGTCACCGTTGAAAACAAAGAAGCTGTTTTAAAAGTACATGAGGAGGGTCGTGCTGTGATCTACGTAACCACGCACTATTCATCATGGGAACTTGGGGGTGCTAGTTTAGGTGCTTTTGTAGAACCACTTGTTGCAGTGTATAGAAAGATGAAAAATCCAACCATGCAAGAGTGGCTATTAGAAGGTCGTTCTAAGTTTGGAAACATTAATCTTGAAAAATCAAACGTTATTAAACCTCTAATTCGACATATACGAGCAAAAACAGCCAGTGGAATTTTGATCGATACCAACTTAAATAAACGCGAGGGGATTGAAGTGAACTTTATGGGTAAAACCATTCGTCAAACCTCAACACCTGCTTACCTTGCTAGAAAATTCAATGCAGCAATTATCCCCGTTACTATTCGAACCGATGATGAAGACAACTATACTTTAAAAATATTCGATGAGATCAAAGTTGAAAAAACTGATAATGAAGAATTGGATATATTAAAAGCCACTCAAGCTCAAGCGGATTGGTTGGGTTCTTTAATAGAAAAAGAACCCAAATTCTGGTTTTGGGTTCATAGACGATTTAAAACGGATTATCCTGAGATTTATTGATCTTGACTTTAATGAAAAGTATTCCTTTGACTGGACTAAGTGGCACAATCTGCGGTTCTGGCTTCAAAGATTTTTAAAATTGTTAAGAAAAAAGCAGTAATTGCAGGTCCCAAAATCATTCCCCAAAAACCAAAAGTTGCTAACCCTGCAATGATGGCAAAAAAGATAACCAATTCATTTAATTTAGCATCGTCTTCTTTTAACATTCGGTTGTTGATCTCTTTTATAATCAATGGTTTAATAAAAGTGTCTGCCACAATCGATATTATAACAATAGAATATAAAGCAATAAACACAGCTTCAAAACTGTTACCTAAGTAAAACTCATACATCATAAAAGGTAACCACATTAAAGCTCCTCCAACCACTGGAATCAAAGAAGCAAACCCATACATAATACCAAAAAGAATACCATCAAAACCAAAAAATGATATGGCTACACCAAACAAAATACCTTGAAACATTGCATTGATAATAATAGAATAAAACACCACACTCATAACCGATGAAAGTTCTTTTGCCAGTGTGCTTGCTTCTTCAACAGAAACCTGAATCACTCTTTTTAAATACTCAATAATAGTACTACCGTTGTATTGAGCAAAAAAGTAAAATACAATCACTAAAAAAGCATTCTTTATAAATCCAGCTGAAAATGCACCTATGCTTCCTGTTAAAGAGATAGCCTGAGAAGTTAGTTCTTTTAGATCTAGCTCACCCAAAGCTTCTTGTGCATGAGGTCTTAAAAACTCTAAATAAGAAGGTGGAGTGTTTACAAACTCTCGTATAAATATTTCCAAGTTTTTTAAGGTCATTTGATCCAATGCGTTGAGTTTTAACGTTAAAGTTGCCAAAAAATAACCCAAAGGAACGAAAAATAAAACCCCTAAAATAATACTCGAAATAAGTGCCGCTGCAAACTTTGAACCCGTTTGTTTTTGAAAAAAATCTTGAATATTTGATGTTGAAATGGCTAAAAGTGCTGCAATGGTAATACTAAGTAAAAACGGTGCATACAACAGATACATCCAATAAAGGGAAGTTCCAAATAAAATTGCGACAAAATATTGTGGTTTCATATAAAAAATCCTCTGTAAGAACAAGTTTTACTTGTAATATTTAGCTTTAAAAAATGACTTTTCAAAACAAAGTTCCCTCATCACTCACCCAGTCCATGTTAAAAACATCGTAAGTTGAACGGGTTGCTTTTCTACCTTTTGCGGTTCTCTCAAGAAAGCCATTTGCCAAAAGATATGGTTCTAAAACATCTTCAACCGTACCCTCATCTTCACTTAAACTAGCAGCAATGGTACTTAGCCCCATTGGTTTTCCTTTTGCTTCAACAAGTAATCTTAATAACTTTAGATCCATCTCATCAAAACCAAAAGAATTAATTCCAAGTTGATCAAGTGCAAACTTCGTTCTAGTGTGTTTAATATCTACCTCATCTGCGACATCTGCAAAATCTCGTACACGACGTAAAAGTCTTAAAGCTATACGTGGCGTTCCGCGACTTCTTTTTGCAATTTCCAATGCAGCTTCATGAATAATCTCACGTTCAAGTTTACTGGAAGCTTGAGAGATAATACTGGCTAACTCTTCATTGTTGTAAAACTGTAAACGAAAGTGCATTCCAAATCTGTCACGCAAAGGATTTGACAACATCCCTGCTCTTGTGGTCGCACCAATAAGTGTAAACCTTGGTAGATCTATCTTAACTGTTTGCGCCGCAGGACCACTTCCTATAATAATATCAATACGAAAATCTTCCATAGAAGAATAAAGTATCTCTTCAACCGCAGGGGAAAGGCGGTGAATTTCATCAATAAATAAAATATCACCCTCTTCCAAGTTGGTCAAAATAGCTGCTAGATCTCCACTTTTTTCTATCATTGGAGCCGCTGTTACTTTAATATTGGATTCCATCTCATTTGCAATAATAAGAGCAAGTGTTGTTTTTCCAAGTCCAGGAGGTCCAAAAAATAAAACATGATCAAGTGCTTCTGAACGTTTCTTACTTGCTTGTATAAAAACGCCTAGATTTTTTTTAATCTGTTCTTGTCCTATGTATTCATTCCAAGCATCAGGGCGAAGACTTAGTTCAGTACTCTCTTCACTCTCAAACTTTTCAATTTCTACTAATCTCTCCATATTATTCTCTTAAAAAAACATATTTTTCTAGCGCAAAGTGTGGGAAAATCAATAGGTATGTTCCTCTTTTGGAAATGTTTTGTTTTGCACTTCATTTGCATAACTTGACACCGCTTCTTTTACAAGGTGAGCACCATCAAGATATTTTTTTACAAACTTAGGGGTAAAGGCTTCAAAAAGTCCCAACATATCTGAAAATACAAGTACCTGTCCATCAACATCAACACCTGCACCTATTCCTATTACTGGAATATTTACACTTTGAGCAACTTTAGCAGCCACATCAGACTTTACACCTTCAATAACCATACAAAATGCACCCGCTTTTTCAATGGCTTTTGCATCTTGAATTAAAGATTCTTCTTCTTGTGCGGTTTTACCTTTAACCTTGTAACCACCCTCACTTCTAAAAGCTTGTGGCAAAAGACCAATATGCCCACACACAGCAATACCATTAGTTGTTAATTTTTCTACAATAGGTGCTTTGTCTGAGCCACCTTCTATTTTTACACAATCAGCTGGCGTTTGTTGAAAAACTTTTATGGCATTTTTTAAGGCATCTTCTTCATTCGTATAAGTACCAAATGGCATATCACACACCACAAAACTATTTTTTGCACCTTGACATACTGCATTTGTATGGTAAATCATCTGATCCAAAGTGGCACTTAAAGTATCATTTTTACCTGCAAAACTCATGTTTAGTGAATCGCCCACAAGTATCATATCTGCGGTCTGTTCAAAAAGTTTTGAGAACAAAGCATCGTACGCCGTTATCATCACTAAAGGCTTTAAGCCCTTTGATTTTTTTATTGATGTTATTGTCATTTTTTTCTTCATAAACGTATTTTAACTAAAAACTGATACAATTGCATAAATTAGGAGAAATATTTTATGGGAATAAAAAGTGACTTGGAGGCAGATTTCGATTATGAAATTGTTGATGAGTTTTATGACCACTACGCTTTGATGATTGACAGTATGGAAGTGATGATTATAGATCTCGCCAAACAAGATATGTATCAACGCAGTGTTCATGAGTTGTTCCGTGTATTTCACAACATAAAGTCTGCTTCTGGATTTCTAAAAATAGAACCTATGAGAAGACTTGCAGCATTTATAGAAGAAGTTTTAGAAGAACTCCGTACTAAAAACAAACCCATAAATGAGTCAACAATCAATTGGCTTTTAGCGGTAAGTGATATTTTTTCCTCTTGGAAAAACGACTTAAAAAATGATTATGTTATGACAAAAGTAAAATATTCTGTACTGAAAATACCTGACTTGGATTAAAATTGAAAAATTTAGTAGCTTATATCACTTCAGGATACCCTGAAAAATCTTTTACCATCGACCTTGGTTTAGCCTTGGGTGAAAATGGTGTTGACACTTTAGAACTGGGTGTTCCTTTCTCCGATCCTGTAGCCGATGGACCACTTATAGAAAAGGCAAATCATATTGCCTTATCCCAAGGGTTTAAATTTGAACACTTAAGGGAGATCTCTAAAGAAGTGGCTCCAAAAGTAGATACTTTATGGATGGGTTATTTTAATTCATTTTACCAACAAGATATGAAAAAACTTCTTCCTCAAGCAAAAGATTTGGGTATTAGCGGGCTTATTATTCCCGATTTGCCCCATGAAGAGGCAATGCGATATGCTGATCTTTTTAATCAAAATAATCTCTCAAACATCTCCTTTGTTGCACCAACAGATACAGAACAAAGAATTGCCCATGTTGTTAAAGATGCCAAAAAATTTATCTATATGGTAGCCTATACTGGAATTACAGGAAGCGGTAAAGCAGAAGATCTACAACCCTTTTTAAGTTCTATCAAAAAGCATACTCAAACACCTGTTTATGTAGGTTTTGGCGTTAATGAAAAAACAGCTAAAGACAAAGTTAGAGGAGCAGATGGTGTGATAGTAGGAAGTGCTTTTATAGATATACTTTTACGTGAAAACCTCAACTACTCACAAAAAATAAGCCAATGTAGTGAACTGGCAAAAATCATTAAAAATGAGATCAACGCTTAATAAACTTCAAAAAGCACAAAAAGTGTTTTTTGAAACAAACTGCCATTATCATCACTAACCATTAAAAAAAGTTTGTCTTCTATCTTTGTTAAACCCTCAAAATTATCCACATTTTTGTCTTTATAACTATCAAGAACCTTTAAAGTTTTAACCTTACAAAAATTCTTTTTGCATTGTTTTAAGTCCACAACACTTAAGGTGATAAGTTGTCGTCTTAGTAGTGCGTTAAAATCTCTCTCAAGCACCAATAATTTGTTTGTTTTTATAAATTCTAAGGCGGTTATACTACCACTTTTTTTAAAAGAATATACTTTATTTTTAGCATAGATCGTATGCGTATTTTGGCTTTTGAAAGGAAGTTCTGGAGCGGTTAAAAAACCGTGTTTTTTGTGGTAAGCCAAAGCTTCAAAACCCTTATTTTTAGAACGAAAATTTCCATTTTTAAGTTTTTTATTTAGAGATATTTTTTTAATCTTTTGCCCAGTAAGACTAAACTCTTCAACTCGATGCTTTCTTTCAAATGAGATGTATAGTTTTTTCTTTTTATAGATTAAACCTTCAGAATCCCTATGTTTATTTTTTAATATTTCATTTTTTTTATTACGAAATTCATAACTTTTTATATGCGTGATTGATTGGATGATATTGTTGGATATTTTTAGGTCAAAATGGTGTAAAACCCCATAATCACTCACCCCATAAAGTACTTTTTTATCGTAAGCCAATCCAGAAAGTTCATGGATCTTTTTATCTTCAAACATATAAGTATCTAAAATATGAATACCACTTATTGCGTAGAGGTTAAAAGTGTACACTAAAACAAAAAAAATGTATTTCATTGTTATCCAAACTCTATTGGATCCATGTCCACTTCACACAGATCATTTTTTAGTGCAGATATTGCTTTAATCAAAGCCGTACTTTTATCTGAGCGTAATAATATTTCAAAACGGTATTTATTGGCAATTTTTTCAATAGCACACTTGCCATAACCCACAATCTCAATATCTGAAAAGCGTAATAAATTTTGGTGCATCTCCTCCATAGCCACTTTTGCCTTAGCGCCATTTTTATGACTATATAGTAATCGTGCTAATTTTTTATAAGGGGGATACAAACCCTCTCTGTAAGTCTGTTCTTCTTCTAAAAAAGATTCATATGCTCCTAAGTAAGCCTGAAAAAAATCTTCATTAAAAGTTTGTACAAGTACTTTTGCTTGTTCTTTACGTCCACTTCTTCCAGCTACTTGCAACAAAGAAGAAAGTGCTTTTTCACGGGATCTATAATCGGGCATATTTAGCATATTATCCATACCAAGTACAACCGCTAACGTTACTCCATGATAATCGTGTCCTTTGCTTAACATTTGTGTACCAACGAGTACATCACTTTCATGCTCATTAAAACGTTTTAATGCTTTTTTTAACTTTGTATTACTTGTTATCACATCTCTGTCAAACTGTTCTATTCGAGCAAAAGGAAATTCTTCAGATAAATTTTTAACCGCCTCTGCCGTTCCTAGTCGTGAGCTAACCAATGTAGTACTACCACATTCACAACAGCGTGTTGGAATCGCTTGTGTGTAATTACAATAATGGCATTTTAAGGCATGGGACTTATTATGTACACTTAAACCAATCGAACAATAAACACATTCATAGGTATGCCCACAATCACCACACATTAAGTGTTTAAAATTAGCTCTTGTGGGTATGAAAACAATGGCTTGTTTTTTTGTAAGTATATTTTGTTTAAGTTCATGAAGAATAAGTGGGGTTATCGCTTCTGATGAACGTTCATATATAAACTCCCGTTTTGCATTAAAAAAGCCCCCTTTTAAACGAATATGTGGAAATTTAACATAGGAAGTTAAACTGGGTGTGGCACTCCCCAAAACCACAGGCACCTTGTAGATCTTACCCATATAAATACTTAAATCTCGTGCATTGTAACGAGGTCTTGATGAGGATTTGTAACTCTCATCGTGTTCTTCATCCACTACAATTAGTCCCAAATCGCTCATAGGTAAGAACAAAGCCGAACGTGGTCCTGCTATAATTTTTGCCTCTGAATTTCTTATCTTGTGTAACGCTATTTTTTTGTTTTTTGGGGTGAGTTTAGAATGGTACATCACTACATCTTCACCAAAATGATGCTTTAAACGTTCATCCATTTGAGGGGTTAGTGAAATCTCTGGCATTAAAAAAACCGCTTGTTTTCCTTTTGCCAATACCTCTTCAAAAAATTTCATATAGATCTCTGTTTTTCCACTTCCCGTATCCCCAAAGAGTAAAGAGATAGGATGTTTTTTCAAAAAATTTAAAGCTTCTGTTTGTTTTTTAGATAGTTCTATGTTTGTCGTAATTGAGGTATTTTTTTCTTCAGAAATAGGATCTTTTAAATGAGGTACCATAATTCCCAAGGCATCCCCAAAAGAACAAATATAATAAGATGAAATAAACTGTGCCAACTCCAACTGTTTTGAAGAATAATATTCCTCTAAAACGTCTAAAATTTCAGATGTTTTAAATTCAGGTTTTTCACAAACCTCAATAACCACCCCAAAAGTTTCACGTTTTTGCAATTGAACCAAAACTTTGTCACCTCTTTTTAGAGGTTCTTTAAAATGATAAGTGTAGCTCCCAAGTGGGGAATTTAATAAAGATACCGTATAAAAAAACAATTATCTAATCAACTAACTTGTTGCAATCGTTTGTGTCGGCTACACAACCAAATGTTCCATCTGCATTATCGTAGGTAAAAGTAGTAGCAACCCCATCAAGCGTGTAAGTGTAGGTTTTTTCAGAGGTGTGTTTCCAATCACCTTTTTTGATCCCATACATTAAAAGCTTTCTTGTACCATCCCCTAAAAACAAAGTATTCTCAGAGGTACTTGAACTGAGTTTTGGTATAAATGTTGTTACCCCTTTTATGATTTGCGATTGTCTTTCACTTAAAATAGCAGCACGAATAGAAGCGATGTCAGATCGACCTTTGGCAATGTTTGCAAGCTTTTCAGAAGAGTTTATTTTTGGTAAAGCCACAGCAGACAAAATCCCCAATATAACGATAACAAAAATAAGCTCCATCATTGTAAAAGCATCTTTAGACATTTTCATACGCATCTCCTATAAGGACATACTAACATTATTTTGATTATTTTTTTTTGAAAAAGTTTATGTAAGAGATACGTTTCCACACTCAAAGTATGGGAACGTATTGAGATAATCGGTATCGATTAAGTTTATTGTTTTTTCATTTCCCAAGATGGAGAAATTTTTGATGTCACTTGTGTACCATTAACATCGTATGAGTCATCACCGATAGTTATAGAGTAACCCGTACCGCCTGATGCAACTGCTGCAATTTGAGCACCTGTACCACATAAATCATTATCAGGAATAGCAATTTGCTCACTGATATTAGCAGTAGTAAAAAGTCCTTGCATTCCAGCATCATTCAATTTATCTAATTTACCTTCTGCATAAATAGCTGGACCAACTGAACGTGTTAAAGTACCAAAAAAGCCTGTACACACACCAGCCTCTGCTTGTTGTTGATTTTTTAGAATTTTTGGAACAGCCACTGCTGATAAAATACCTAAAATAACGATAACGAAAATTAATTCGATCATTGTAAAACCAGATCTTTTCATGTGAGATCCTTTCATGATTAAAAAATTTGATTACTCTAGTAATCTTAATAAGCATTATGCTCCTTAAATTCTTAATTGGTGCTTATGAAAAACTTTTAAAAACATTAATTGCTTTTTTTTATCGTTTGAGTGAAAAAGTGGTATCATAATTGCTTGTAAAGAAAATACATAAAATGAAGGAAGTATCATGGCAATTTCAGTTTCACGTACAGCTACATTAGCAAAAGAAGCACTTAACTACCGTGCAGCACGTGAGAAGATGATCTCATCAAATATCGCCAATGCAGATACTCCTTTTTATCGTCCTCGTGATATCCGTTTTGGAGAATACTTGGCACAAAAAAAAGCAGAAATTATGCACGATGACAGAGGTCAATTACAAATGGCTCAAACATCAGATAAACATATTGAAGCTCCAAAACCAACAAATAGCTCTAAACCAATCACATTTTTTCGTGATGGTCATATGGCTAGAAACGATGGTAACTCAGTGGATCTAGATGTAGAAACAACTGAAATGAGTAAAAATTCAATCATGTTTAATGCTTTAGTAAATGCTATAAAAAAAGATGGTGCAATCTTTAAAAGTGTAATAGACGCATCAAGTAAGGTAAGTTAATTATGTCTAATTTTTTAAACAGTTTTGATATTAGTGGTTATGGTCTAAGTGCCCAAAGAGTTCGTGTTAATACAATTTCAAGCAATATAGCAAACGCACAAACAACAAGAACCGATGAAGGTGGTCCCTACCGACGTAAAGAGGTTGTCTTTAAAGCGGTTAATTTTAATGATCAATACAACAAAGCGATTGGGGATGAAACCAATAGTGCTAAATACCAAGACCCTTTAAATGAAGGTGAATTTGGAAAAAAGGTAAATCCTGCTATAATGAGTGTAGTAGTTGACAAGATTTCACGTGATGATCGTGAACCAAAAATGAAATTTGAGCCAAATCATCCAGATGCAGATACAAATGGGTACGTTGCGTATCCAAATATTAATCCTGTCGTTGAAATGGCCGATTTAGTAGAAGCTACTAGAAGTTATCAAGCAAATGTATCCGCTTTTCAATCAGCAAAAGATATGGCAAATGCTTCGATATCTCTTTTACAATAAAGGGTAGATCATGAGCAATATTACAAACGGTGTTGATGGCTTATTTAGCTCCTCTACTGCCGAACTATTAAAACAAAAACAAAAGATAGAACCATCAAATGGTGGGGATGCTTTTGCCCAGCACTTAAAAGGTGCCATCAATGAGATGAATGACCTGCAAGTTAAAAAAGAAGAAGCGGTTGCTGATCTAGCTACGGGTGAAGTAAAAGATCTACATCAAGCAGCATTGGCTATTGGTAAAGCTGAAACAAATATGAAATTGATGTTAGAGATCAGAAACAAAGCATTAAGTGCTTATAAAGAGCTTGGAAGAACACAGCTTTAAGACATTGACTCCACAAAATAAACAGAAGAGTAAAAAAATATTTTTACTCTACACTCTTTTATCTCTAGGGTTTGTAATTTTTTTAGTCGTTATGCTATTAAATGTTATTAAACCCAGAAATTTACCTTCTCAATATTCAAAAAATACCTCTTATGCTATGCGTGGAAATATTCTAAGTGCAGACGGATTTACCATTGCATATACTACAAAACTCTACAAAGCAGTTGTTAACACCAAGTTTATAGATCCACAAAAAAAAGAACTCTTTATTGAACTCTTTAGCATCTATTCAGGTATTGATGCCAAAGAGATTAAAAAAAGACTCTCTAAAAGACGTGGAGTGGTTGTACTCTCTTACAATATAGAAGAAAAACATGCTCAATATCTAAAAAAACTTGCCTATGAACTTAGACGCTATAAAGTATTTATTCCAAGAACTAATCCAAGAACAGGGATTAAAACCATTCAAGGTCTTAATATTATAGAGAGTGGCGAAAGTCGAGAATACCCTTATGGTAAACTTTTAACACCCCTGATCGGCTATACTCATAAAACAGAAGAAAATGGTTATACAAAGATCAAAGGGGTAAAAGGAATTGAAAAACGATTTGAATCAGAACTTGAAGCCCGACAAGATCAACTTGTTCAAGGTAAGCGTGATGTTAATGGCTATATAATTTTAAATAAAAACAGCTTTACAAAACAACAAGTCAATGGTTTGGGAATTAAACTAAATATACCTGCTGCTTTAGAGATCCGAATGGAAAAAATGCTTGATGAGATGAGAGTAGAACTCGATGCCAAACAAATTATGATAGCTATTATGAATACTCAAACAGCGAAGGTAATTACCCTTGCTTCTTCTAACCGATACTTACCAAAAAAAATTAAAAAGTCAGATTATCCATCTTTAAATACAGGGATGATTGAATACAGCTTTGAACCAGGAAGTGTGATCAAAACCATTACCTATGCCCTACTTTTAGACAAAAAGCTTATTAATCCATTTGATCTAGTCAATGGACATAATGGACGTTTTAAAATAGGACGTAAAGTAATTACAGATGAGCATGAATTTAACTGGCTTAGTGCTGAACATGTAATTATCCACTCTTCAAATATAGGTATAGCACAACTCGCTCAAAAAATGAGCGGTATCGAGTTTCATGAGGGCTTAAAAAGTTTTGGTTTTGCTCAAGCATCTACGCCTGATCTAATCTATGAAAAAAAAGGTTCAATCCCACATGCCGCTAAACTCAACAATGAGATCTATAAAGCAACCTGTTCTTATGGTTATGGTATGCACGCAAACCTAATGCAACTTATTCGTGCGTACAGTGTCTTTAATAATAATGGTAAATTCGTTGTCCCTCAGGTTGTCGATTCATTTATCAATGAGCTTGGTAAAGAGATCAAAATTCCTAAACATGAGCAATTTGAAGTTATCACTCCTGTAACAGCTCAACGCGTTAAAAGTGTACTTGTTAAAACAGTCAATGAAGGTACAGGAGTAAAAGCAATAACGCCAGGTATAGAAGTTGGTGGCAAAACAGGTACTGCTCACAAGGTTGAAAAAGGTCGATATATTAACAAATACAATACCGCTTTTTTAGGATTTGCTAATGACAAATACAATAAATACACCCTAGGTGTGGTTGTAAATGAACCTAAAAAAAGTCAATTTGCATCACAAACAGCTGTTCCTGTTTTTAAAAAAGCGATTGACTTACTGATTGATAATGGCTACTTAAAGCCAGAGGTTATCAAGTAAACGTGTTGTACCCACTTTTACTTCTACCAATATAATCGTATTACCTATCTCAATCGTTTGGATCTTATTAAACTCTCTGTCTAAGATCTCGACATAAAAGATCTCCAAAGGTTCTAAGTGTTTTAACATATTTTGTTCAATCTCTTGTACATCTATAATCCCTTTTTGGATCATACTTGATGCTAGATTTAAAGAGGTAGGAATTTTTAATGCTTGATTACGCTGATCTTTTGACAAGTAAATATTACGACTACTTAGAGCCAAACCATCCTTATCTCTTTTTGTATCAACAGGAACTATTTCAACATTCATAAAAAGTTGCTTCACCATTAAACTTATCAAATTAAGTTGTTGCGCATCTTTTTTTCCAAAGTATGCTCGCTTTGGATTTACAATGTTTAGAAGCTTATTAACAACTGTTAATACGCCATTAAAATGGCTAGGTCTAGTATGCCCCTCAAGTACATAGCCTCTAACATTTGGAGCTTGTAGTGACACTTCATCTTTAAGATAAATCTCATTTGCTTGAGGGAAAAAGACAACATCAACTCCAGATAATTCACAGATTTTTTTATCTGCTTCATCTTTTCTTGGGTACAGATCTAGATCCTCATCTTTTGAAAATTGCGTTGGATTTACAAAAATAGAAACCACGACCAAATCATTCTCTTGTCTGGCTTGTTTAATAAGCGATATATGCCCTTCATGTAAAGCACCCATGGTTGGAACAAAACCAATGGATTTATCCATATTTTTTAAATAACTGTTTAATTCATGCGGGTTTGAAATAATCTTCATTTTCTTGCCTAATGTGTTATAATTTCGCAATTATACTATAGATTACACTTAAGATTTTTTAAATACTATAGTTACTTTCTTTCACGGGACTTACAATATGGATAACTATGAATACACGGAACTTTTAAAAACTTTATCTACAAAAATGGACAACATTACAGGTGTTGTAGAACCAGAAAAATTACAAAAAAGATTAGATGAGATTGAAACCTTAGAAAACGATCAAGAATTTTGGAATGATGCTAAACATGCTGCAAAAATTCAAAAAGAAAAAACACAATATGAGCGTAAACTACAAAAGTATTCCATAGCAAACGAAGCCATTGAAGATGCTAAAGAACTTTATGAAATGGCAAAAGAAGAAAATGATGATGAGTCAATAGCATCACTTTTTGAGGATGCGAATAACCTTGACAGTCAGATCAAAACAATGGAGCTCGAAGTACTACTTAGTGGAGAAAGTGATGCAAATAATGCCATCCTTTCAATCCATCCAGGTGCTGGTGGAACGGAAAGTCAAGACTGGGCAGAAATGCTTCTTAGAATGTATAAACGCTGGGCAGAAAGACGTGGATTTAAAGTAGAAACCTTAGATTACCAAGTAGGTGATGAAGCAGGAATTAAAGATGTATCCATAATGATAAAAGGTGAAAATGCTTATGGTTATTTAAAAGTTGAAAACGGCATTCATCGCCTAGTACGAATAAGTCCTTTTGACTCCAATGCCAAACGTCATACCTCGTTTGCCTCCGTAATGGTTTCTCCTGAGGTTGATGACAACATAGAGATAGAGATTGAAGATAAAGATATTCGTATAGATACTTATCGTGCTTCTGGAGCGGGCGGTCAACATGTAAACAAAACAGAATCTGCTATTCGTATTACCCATATAGAAACAAATGTGGTTGTGCAATGTCAAAATGATAGAAGTCAACATAAAAACAAAGCGACTGCAATGAAAATGCTTAAATCGCGTCTGTATGAACTTGAACTTGAAGCGCAAAAAGCTGAAGCAGATGGAATCTCTAAAAGTGATATAGGTTGGGGACACCAAATACGCTCTTACGTTATGCAACCTTATCAGCAAGTAAAAGACACTAGAAGCAATGAAGCTTATTCAAACGTTAGTGGTATCCTAGATGGAGATATAGATGCAATGATAGAGGGAGTGCTTATTGCAAGTAACAGATCTTAAATATACTCTTGTATAAGTGAGAGGAGAATCCTCTCTTATAAAAAAAAATATTTTACACTCTCATGTTCACGGAAGCTGAAGTAGAGATTAGAATATTAGGCTGGCTAATTTATTCTTAATCACCCTTTTTCTTAATAAAACTATAACCTAAAAAACCCGCTCCAACAATCATAAATACAATAAGCAAATAGCGTAATTGTTGTGCTTGTGTGTCCTTATAACTTTTCATAAAAGGGCTGTTTTTTGGTTTTTCTTTTTGTGCAGATCCCATGGATCCAGCCATTCTCGCTTCCATTCTTGCTACATTGGCAGCAGCTCTGTCATTTTGAGTTAAACCTTGTTTTGGAGTACTCCAAAACATAACAACAAAAGATACAACAAATAACAAAGCTCCAACTATCCTAAATAATAGTGTTTGATGTTTTACTAAAAAATCCAATTTTATTTCCTGATTTGTAGAATAAATTTACCTAAACATTTTAATCATGTTACCTAAAAGTCTTAGATCTATCTCATGACTAATCTCATTTTTCATCATTTTTAAAGCATCAAAAGTACTTAAAGATTCAGTATAGCTTCTTTTACTAGTCAGTGCATCAAAAATATCACAAACAGAGATAATGCGTGAATATAAAGGTATTTTATCTTTTGATAATCCCTGAGGATAACCGCTTCCATCGTATTTTTCATGATGGTATTTAATAGCTTGTAAAACTTTTTTGTTTTTAATACCTAACTTTAATCCTATACTTGCACCATAAATTGGGTGCATTTGAACAATTTTTTGCTCTTGAGGTGTTAAGACTCCCTCTTTGTTGATAATAGCATCATCTATTTGACTTTTGCCTAAATCATGCAATAAAGCAGCTTCACCAAGTTCTTGTAACTGTTCTTTTGAAAAGCCCACATAAAGTCCCAAACTCAAAGCATATATAGTAACGTTCAAAGAATGGATCAATGTAGTAAAATCATTACTGTTAATGCTCATAAATTTTTTTAAGGTAAATTCTTCGTTGCAAACCCCATCAACCAAGGTATTAACAATTTTTTTAGATTCTTTGTAGTTGTTAATTGCCAGTGGCTCTTGAAACAATGTATTGAGTGTTAATGCAAAATTTTGATACATTACTTCTAATTTAGTTGGATTCTTAGGAGTTAAAGACGGCTCTTGTTTTGCATCTTTTTGTTTGTTTAATTCTTTAGCAACTTGCATTAAAAAAGATTTATAATACGACTTATATTTGAAGTGTTCTCTTTCTTCTACAAATAAAGACTTTGCTTTTTCAACAAATAATAAATCTTTTGTACTAACAACAGCACCCTTATCTTTAAAGCACTCAACACCTTTACTAACTTTAGAAGAATAATAAATACTAAAATTGTATGAAGATCCCTCTTCAATAATTTTTTTATCGATTAATAAATAATTTTTTTCAGCCAATTACTTTTCCTCCATCTATTAATATATTGTATATATCCTTTATTAAAAGAACACTTAAAATTTACAAATAAGTGTACATTAACCCTTGCTATGTCAAAATCCCGATATGAATATACTTAAAGAATTTTCCATAAATGACAAATGTTCGTATCTTGATGACCTTGAACAAACCATGCACTATAAAATTATAGATAACTGTTCTAAAGAGATCTGTGAAAATTTCATTGATCGTGGATTTAGACGTTTTGGAAAAATGTATTTTCGCCCTATTTGTAGCACCTGTACCGAATGTCAAAGCATTAAAATTGACGTAAAAAATTTTGAATTTTCAAAATCAAAAAGGCGTGTTTTAAACAAAGCCAAACATATTAAGACCATTATTCAAAAACCCTCATTAACCCATGCGCATATTGATCTATTTGAAAAATACCATCTACATATGCAAGAAGAAAAAGGATGGGATTACACTCCTACCTCTGCTCAAGGATACTACAACTCGTTTGTTAGTGGTGCAAATGATTTTGGGTACGAAGTGATGTATTTTGAGGGTGAAAAACTAATAGGGGTAGATCTAATTGATGTTTTACCAAATGGGATCTCTTCAATCTACTTTTACTATGATCCAGACTACAAACATTTAGCACTAGGAAAACTTTCCATGTACTTGCAAATTAAGTTTGCAAAAGAAGCAAACAAAGAATGGATCTACATGGGATACTATGTGCAAGAGTGCCCTTCTCTTGCGTATAAATCTCACTATAAACCTTATCTAACTTTACAAGGACGACCAAATGAAACCGACAAACTTATTTGGTTCTAAGCTCACTTTTTTGTTCTTCGCGAATTTTGAGTTTCTTCTTAGTTAGTTCTTCTTCTATGGAACGTGATATGGCTTCTTGTTTTGCTTTATCTTTTGCTCTTATTCTATTAATTTTTGCTTTTTCAAGTTCTTCTTTGGTGGGTCCTATGTAAAGTGGTTTTTTATTTTTGAGGTCTTCATCTATTAAAGTTTGAACAAATGTACCTTTGATATTTAACTCTGATTTATGCGCATAGTAATATTTTTTTATTTGTTTTTTGTACTTTTGTACATTGATTAACCTTGAATTTGCCATCTCCAAATACAATATATTGTCTTCTTCACTCATAGATTTTTCCATATAACTATTCACTAAATCAATAAAAAAATCATTTGTTACAGAAAGTTCTCTAAGCTTTTTAAGGTATTCTTTTTTTGATGTATTTGAACGATTTTTATCGATCATAAATCCCACTTCTTTCACTGATTTAACATGATGAGTGTAGGTATTAATTTTATTCTTATAAGTACTAAAAATGCTAACTTCTTGTAGTTTAGTAATAGCATCTACATTATTATAGAGTTTATCTCCAAGAACCGCATATACTTTAGGATTATTAGCTAATAGTTGCAACACAAATATACTAAGAAGTAGAATTATTTTCATATTTATCCAAAATTATTTTTCAAAATTATAGCAAATTTAGTACCAACTAAGACGATATAATATAAAATAAACTCATGATAAATATAATTAAAAAAGAACTTGTAATATATACCGCTCTACTGTCCGTACTTATTGTACTTATGCACCCAGATCTATTAAGTGACCCTACCGCTCGATTGGGACTAATGCAAGAAAAAGGGAACTACATACATCCACTTTTATATACATTTTTTGTGTATTTAATCTTGTATTTTTTTAGATTTATCGTTGGTTTTATTTTAAAGCTATTTAAAAAGAAATAGTTTAGAAGATCTATAAGCGCGTTTTTTGCGCGTGGACATTACGCTGAGTTATCATACCCTTGTGGTAAAAACTCAGCGTTAGTGTCGCAATAAGGAATAAATTTCCTTATGCGTTAAAAATGTTAACCATTTCTCTTTTTCTGAATCTCTTCAGATACGTTTTTAGGAACTTCAGCATAGTGATCAAATTCCATAGAATAAGTAGCACGACCCTGAGTAGAAGAACGTAAGTCAGTTGAGTAACCAAACATTTCTGATAATGGAACATGTGCGTCAACAATTTTGTTTCCACTTCTGTCACCCATTGAGTTTACTTGACCACGACGACGATTAAGGTCACCGATCACATCACCCATATATTCTTCAGGTACTTCAACTTCAACTTTCATCATTGGCTCTAAGATAGCTGGGTTAGCTTTACGACAACCCTCTTTAAATGCCATAGAAGCAGCAAGTTTAAATGCCATTTCATTTGAATCTACATCGTGAAATGAACCATCGTATAATGTAACTTCAATGTCTTCCATTGGGTAACCCGCAAGAACACCTGTTTGCATAGTTTCTTGACAACCTTTTTCAACTGCTGGAATATATTCTTTTGGAATAGCTCCACCTTTGATATCGTTGTTGAAAACATAACCAGTATCTTTTTCACCTGGCTTAATTTTGATGTAAACGTGACCAAATTGTCCACGACCACCAGATTGTTTAGCGTATTTGTATTCTTGATCAACTTCATTTTTGATAGACTCACGGTAAGATACCTGTGGAGCACCAACTTCAGCTTCAACTTTAAACTCACGCTTCATACGATCAACAAGAATTTCAAGGTGTAATTCACCCATACCTGAAATAATAGTTTGACCTGTTTCTTCATCTGTGTGAACACGGAATGAAGGATCTTCTGCAGCAAGCTTACCTAATGCAAGACCCATTTTTTCTTGGTCAGCTTTAGTTTTTGGCTCAACAGCAACAGAGATAACTGGTTCTGGGAAGTCCATTCTCTCAAGAACAACTTTTTCTTCACCAGTACATAAAGTATCACCAGTCGTTGTAGCTTTAAGACCAACAACAGCACCGATTTCACCAGCGTAAATCTCTTTAACTTCTTCACGTTTGATAGCGTGCATCTTAACGATACGACCAATACGCTCTTTTTTGTCTTTAGTAGAGTTATGTACGAATGAACCAGCTTCTAATGAACCACGGTAAACACGAACAAAAGTTAATACACCAACAAATGGGTCAGTCATGATTTTGAATGCTAATGCAGCGAAATCACCATCGTCAGTTGAAGGAACTTCAACTTCTACTTCTTCATCATCCATTAATGTACCAGTAATAGCTGCTGATTCAACAGGTGAAGGTAAGTAAGCAACAACTGCGTCAAGTAAAGTTTGAACACCTTTGTTTTTAAATGCTGTACCAACTGTCATAGGAACGATGTGCATACCTAAAGTTGCAGATTTAATAGCAGCTTGAATTTCTTCTTCAGAGATCTCTTCACCCTCTAAGAATTTTTCCATAAGCTCTTCGTTTCCATCAACTGAAGAAATTTCTTCAATCATTTTTTCACGATATTCTGCAGCTTTTTCTTCGTATTCAGCACGGATTTCTTGAGTATTGTATGCAGAACCCATAGCAGCTTCAGCATCCCAAACAATCTCTTTCATCTTAACTAAATCAATAACACCTTCAAAGTTCTCTTCAGCACCAATTGGTAATTGAATAGGAACCGGGTTACCTTTAAGACGTGTACGAATTTGGTTTTCAACTTCGTAGAAATCAGCACCAGTTCTATCATATTTGTTAACAAATACAATTGAAGGAACTTTATAACGGTTACGTTGTCTCCAAACAGTCTCTGATTGAGGCTGAACACCACCAACAGCACAAAATACTGAAACAGCACCATCAAGTACACGCATAGAACGCTCAACTTCAATAGTGAAGTCAACGTGACCCGGAGTATCAATAATATTGATTTGTTTACCTAACCACTCACAAGTAGTAGCAGCAGAAGTAATTGTAATACCACGCTCTTGCTCTTGTTCCATCCAGTCCATAGTAGCAGCACCATCATGAACCTCACCGATTTTATGCTCAACACCAGTATAGAATAAAATTCTTTCTGTTGTTGTAGTTTTACCTGCATCAATATGAGCAGCAATTCCGATGTTTCTTACGTCTTTTAAATCATGTGATCTTGCCATAAGTTATCCTATTACCATCTGTAATGAGCAAATGCTTTATTAGCTTCTGCCATTCTATAAGTATCTTCTTTTTTCTTAAATGCTGAACCTTTATCAGTTGCAGCTTCCATAAACTCGTTAGCTAATCTCTCAGCCATAGTTCTTTCGTTTCTTTTACGTGCAGCATCAACTAACCAACGGATAGCTAAAGACTGCTGACGTACTGGGCGTACTTCTACTGGAACTTGATAAGTAGCACCACCAACACGG
>Ga0193955_1000046_pt1 | contig 75695 bp, 67 predicted proteins | sample BB_6_MG_FD_140343 | JGI IMG/M metagenome (GOLD analysis project Ga0193955, IMG submission 140343) | Microbial mat bacterial communities from the Broadkill River, Lewes, Delaware, United States - BB_6_MG | ecosystem: Environmental > Aquatic > Freshwater > River > Microbial mats | place: USA... | reverse complement strand
GCAGAAGTGAGCAGTTGGTCTATGGTGGGTGGAAACAACCTTAAAGTATTTGACACCGATTGTGGGAAAATAGGCATTATGATTTGTTATGATGTTGAATTTCCAGAGTACGCAAGAATTTTAGCAGATCAAGGTATGAATATTTTATTTGTGCCCTTTTTAACTGATACGCAAAATGGTTATACCCGAGTACGTCATTGTGCTATGGCAAGGGCCATTGAAAATGAATGTTATGTGGCAATTGCTGGGGCAGTAGGAAATTTACCTAAAGTAAACAATATGGATATTCAGTATGCGCAATCTGCGGTGTTTACGCCCGCTGATTTTGCCTTTCCAACTACGGGTATTAAAGCCGAGGCAACGCCAAATTCAGAAATGACCGTTATTGTGGATGTGAATATTGATTTACTTAAACAATTACACAATCATGGTGCGGTACATACCATGCGTGATAGACGTCATGATTTGTATAGTATTGAGGTGCATGAAAAAAACTAAAAAATAAGCAGGAGCAGAATTTTAAATACTCTGTTCCCTGCTAATTTAAAATTTGTTAAGCACTTTGTCGTTTTCTTTAAAAGATACAGTGTTTAGTAAAATCTTTAGCTTCTGTTGCTGTCCATTCGCCTTTGTCTTTTTCTTTCATCGCAGCACACCACTCTTCGCTGCCAATTTTTGGAGCACAAGCGGTAAGAACCACAATAGATAAAGCTAAACCAATTAATTTTTTCATGAAATCTCCTAATTTAAATTATCAATGATGTATGCACCATTAAGATTAATATCCCATACTCTCAAAAAAAATAAAACCCTAAGTTTTATTTTATCAATCCTCACCTTGTCGAAAAAAGCATAATATAAACAAAAGTAAGCACTTAGTTCGTAAATTATATTTGATTGAACACTATAATTTCATAGCGTTTTCTAGTGACATTTATAAACTAATAATTATATGATAGTTACAAATAATAGCGCTTTTAAACTATATTTAAGGACTCAATCAATATGAAAGGAGCAGGTGGAACCTCGGGCGGTTTAGGTCAATTTTTTATTGGACTGATCATGATGTGTGGTGGATTTTATATGTTACTCAATGCCATACATGTTAGCTCAAACTTTGGTATGGGCATGCGCCTATACGGGTTTTCGGCGATGGGTGGCCAGTATAATATAACCAGCGGTATGGTAATAATACCTTTTATGTTTGGTATTGGTCTGATTTTTTATAACGGCAAAAGCATTATAGGCTGGCTACTATCAATTGGCTCTATTACCGCGCTAATTTTTGGTGTGATTTCTTCAATTCGTTTTTCATTTAGATCCATGACCTCGTTTGATTTAATCGTTATTTTGGTGTTAGCCATGGGAGGATTGGGGCTATTCCTCCGTTCTTTGAAAACCTTAGACGAACGACTGCCTGATCAATAATCTTTAATTGAAATTGTTTTACCATTTTCAATAACAATTCTGGCATGATTTTTATTCAACTCTCTTGGGTCATTTACCCCACAAGAGTGAGCTATCATGCCGACAGCATGCATCATATTTTTGGCATAATGCGCAACGCGTTCCGACTTATCTTTTGCGACAAGACCTCTTTGTAGTTTTTTGTTATGTGTTGTAACCCCTGTAGGACAGGTGTTTTGATGGCATTGTAATGCTTGAATACAACCTAGCGAGAACATAAAACCTCTCGCTGAATTACAAAAATCAGCACCAACACAAAGCGCCCAAGCGACATCTGCTGGGTTAACTAATTTGCCAGAAGCAAAAACTTTTATATTCTCTTTTAATCCATGTTTAATCAATGTGTTAACTAATATAGGTAATGATTCTTTAATACTCATGCCAACATCATCCATTAATGTCATCGGTGCTGCACCAGAACCACCATCACAACTGTCTATTGTGATAAAGTCAGGCGCAAACTCATTCCCTTTACTCTTGATTAAAAAACACAGTTCTTCTATCCAATCAGGTGAACCAAAGACAGCTTTAAAACCAACTGGCTTACCCGTAACCTGACGAATATGGTGAATTTTTTCTAATAAGGACGCATTGTCATAAACATCGACCCGTCGATTCGGACTAATAGAATCATGCCCTTCTGGTATCCCTCGTATTTCAGCAATCTCTTTACTCACTTTACTGCCAGGTAAAATCCCTCCTTTACCAGGTTTCGCGCCTTGAGACAGTTTTAATTCAAATAATTTTACTTGCTCATAACTAGCAATTTTTAATAATTTTTCATTATCTAAATTACCGTCGCTGTCTCTAACACCATAATTGGCCGTGCCTATTTGAAAAATAATATCGGCATTACCTTGCAAGTGATAAGGCGATAATCCGCCTTCCCCTGTATTTAGCCATATTCCTGCTTTTGCGGCGCCATATGAAAGTGCTTGCACGGCAGGTTTAGAGATTGCACCATAACTCATACCTGAAATACCAAAAAAGGCAGAGGTGGTCCAAGGCGATTTACATTGGCTACCCACAGTGATTGATTTAGGAAGTTCAACATTTTTACCTAAACTAGGATATGGGCAATTAACAAAGGAAATATTACCGAGTTTTTTTATGTCTCTAGTTGATCCAAAAGCAATGGTGCTATTAATATTTTTGGCTGCTTTGTATATCCAAGTACGTTGAGCGCGATTAAAAGGCAATTCTTCTCTGTCCATTGAAAAAAAATATTGCCTAAAAAAACCACCTAAGTGTTCAAAAAAATACCTAAATCGTCCTACAACAGGGTAGTTCCGTCTAATTGCATGTTTAGTTTGGTATTTATCAATAACATACATCACCACTATTATCATAACGACAAGCGCTATTAGCCAAATAAACAAAAAGGCGAACCATTCGTATAAAAACTGCGTTAATTGTAACCATGAATTTGGCATATTATTCCTTGGCGCTAGCAAATTTTAATCAGTTGTTAGTACATCTATCGTGGTGTATTTCAACACAATGAACGTAGACACTTGTTAATGACATTGGAGCGCTATTCAATTGAAAAGTCAATAGATTAAGCTCACATCCAAAACTAACCAGCCAATAATACATCAACCTCTTAACACTCAATAAACTAGTACTTTAAAAATAGCTTGCATTTAATTAGACGATCGGTCTATTATATAAAAATGAATTTACCTATATCAAAACCACGTCGTGGTAGACCACCAAAAGTAACACGTGAAAATCACGATACTAAAGCCGAATTAATTCGCAGTGGTCTTGAACAACTTACTGAATGTGGCTTTGCTTCGTCAGGTATTGACCAAATTTTGAAAAAGGTTAATGTACCAAAGGGCTCTTTTTATCATTACTTTGCGAGTAAAGAAGCCTTTGGTCAGGCAGTTATTGACAGTTACGCCAATTACTTTGCTCGTAAATTAGATGTTTATTTATTAGATGAATCTTATTCGCCACTAACCCGCTTATATAATTTTGTGGAAGGCGCTAAAATGGGTATGGCTCGCCATCAATTCAAACGTGGTTGTTTAGTAGGAAACCTTGGGCAAGAAGTGGATCTATTACCCATAAGCTTTAGACAACAATTAATTGATATATTTAATAACTGGCAGCACCGCATAGCTAAATGCCTTACAGAAGCCCAAAAACAGAATGAAGTGTCAAACACTGCCGATTGCAATTTATTAGCTGAATTTTTTTGGATTGGCTGGGAAGGTGCAGTAAGTCGTGCAAAATTACAACAAAACAACAAACCTTTAGATAATTTCTTTACTTACTTTGTAACGACATTACCTAAATAAATTTTTTTCACCATTTATAGACGATCAGTCTAAATAAGGAGAGTACTATGTTCCAAGGTATATTAATCGAAAAAGATGACCAAGGTTATCGATCAACAGTTAAAGGCATTGATGAAAGCATATTACCAGAAGGTGATGTTACCGTTAATGTTTCTCATAGCACCCTTAATTATAAAGATGCATTAGCCATTACAGGCAAAGGGCCTGTGGTGCGATCTTTCCCTATGATACCTGGTATCGATCTTGTGGGTACAGTTGAGCACAGCGATAGTGACAGATTCAATGTAGGTGATACCGTTTTACTTAATGGTTTTGGTGTAGGTGAAACTCACTGTGGTGGCTTGGCTCAAAAAGCGCGCTTAAAAAGTGAATGGTTAATCCCCTTACCTAAAGCTTTTTCAGCACGTCAAGCCATGGCTATTGGTACCGCAGGTTATACGGCAATGCTATGTGTAATGGCGCTTGAAAAAAATGGTATTACACCTGATAAAGGTGACATTTTAGTTACTGGCGCTAACGGTGGCGTAGGCAGCTTTTCAATCGCTATCTTAGCAAAATTAGGATACAAGGTTGTGGCCTCTACTGGTAGGCTTGAAGAATCTGATTATCTAAAAAAACTAGGTGCTGCAGAAATAATTGATCGTAATACGCTATCAGAGCCAGGTAGGCCCTTAGGTAAAGAACGTTGGGCGGGTGCAATAGATTCAGCTGGCAGCCATACATTAGCCAATGTTTGTGCTGGCACTCAATACGGAGGCGTTGTTGCTGCGTGTGGTTTAGCTCAAGGCATGGATTTACCTGCCACAGTAGCACCGTTTATTTTGCGTGGTGTAACGTTAGCAGGTATCGACAGTGTAATGCGCCCGCTAGAAGACAGAATAGAAGCATGGAAACGTCTAGCCCTAACTCTTGACCCTCAAGTATTAGAAGATATTTCAACTAATATCAGCTTAAGTGACGTTGTTACCGTTGCCAATGATTTGATCGCTGGTAAAGTACGTGGTCGTGTGGTTGTAGAAATCAATCAATAAGCGTTGCATTTTTATGTAGCTGTTACAATCTAAAACAGCTACATAAAATCAGCTAAAAACCATGCGGCAAACTCATAACGGCCTTCAACATTCGCTTTACTATAAATAATAGAGCCTTCTTGTCGCACAGTTTTTTCTTTTGTATTCCTGACACTGCTAATTTCTCTAAAACTTAAGCCTTTACTTTTTATTAGGTACTCGCCCTTTGGGAGCTCATTAGCAAACTGATAACATCACAAGATTGAAGAAATATAGAATCGCTAGGTGTTAACGACCATTGTTTGAATTGATTTTTAATTACCGTGCTGTATTCATTGCGTGCATTCTTCATTTCATCCGAAATATGTCTCAAATTATCATCTGAGATCAATAATGCTTGTTTTAGTTTTGAAATATTAGCAGTTCTCGCTCTATTATCAAAAAGTTACCTATTCATGGTACAAGTGTACCCTGATATAAAGATATAAATAAATTAAAAACAATAAAACCTAGCATATGTCTAATGATGTAAATCAAATGAACAGCTACACTAGCATTATACGCTATGTTATTTTTAAAGCGTTGTTCAATTTTAAATAACAAAAAAGGGGCTTAATATGGCCAGTAAACGCGAGCAAGTTTTTGTGTGGAGTAGTAAAATAAGAGTGTTTCACTGGCTTAATGTCATTGCTATCACGCTACTCATTTTCGTGGGAATGATTATTTTAAATGCTAAATTATTTGGTGTTAGCACTGACGGTAAAATTTTATTAAAAACAATCCATGTAATTATCGGGTATGTCTTTGCTGTAAACTTATTCATTCGATTTGTCATTGGTTTTACGGGTAAAGACCACGAGCGTTGGAAAAAGATATTACCCTTTAGTAAAGGTTTCCAACAGGAGTTAGTTGATTTCAAGCAACATAAACAATCAACCTATAAAGGCCATAATCCGGCCGGGAAACTAATGGTTTTTGCTTTATTCTTTTTGATGTTCACACAAGCAATTTCTGGATTAGTTATTGCGGGTACAGACATATATTACCCACCTTTTGGAAAATACTTTGCTCAAAGTATCGCCGTTGATAAGCAAGATATTGATGCAATTAAGCCTTATTCAAAAGTAAATGTAGATGAAGCTGCTTATAAAGCAATGCGTGATATCAGAAAGCCTTTTATTACTGCGCATGTTTATGCTTTTTATGGGCTTATTATTCTGATTCCATTGCATATTTTAGGTGTATTTATTGCAGAAAGAAGGGAAAAGACCGCTTTGGTTTCTGCCATGATTACTGGTTATAAATATCTACCAGATGATCACCAAAACAAATCATAATCCCTTCGCACAAAAATAAGGTTAATTTAGTATATACCTTGCTAAATTAACCTTGCTAAAATCAAGCAATAATCAGATATTCAGGGAACAGTACCACCAACAGCAATACTAATATTTGCATGGCAATAAATGGTATAACTCCTTTATAAATCGTGGTTGTTTTCATCCACTTAGGTGCAACTCCTTTTAAGTAGAATAAACTAAATCCGAAAGGCGGTGTTAAGAAGGAGGTTTGTAAATTCATTGAAATTAAGATTGCAAACCATACCAAGTTAATATCTAAAGCAATAGCTACAGGTAATAAAATAGGTACGACTAAGAAAGCTATTTCAATAAAATCAATAAAGAAACCCAACACTAAAATGGCCAACATTGCTAACGCGATGAATGTCCATTTTCCGCCTGGTAAATCCATAAAGAAGTCTTCAATAAGGTATTCGCTACCCGAGTAACTAAATACCATTGCAAAGGCCGTTGCGCCAATTAATACAGCAAAAACCATTGACGTTACTTTGACTGTTTCTTTTGAAACTTCATGCATTCTAGGAAGAGAAAAACTGCCATAAAATATTGAAAGTATAATTGCACCTACAGCACCAATGGCTGATGATTCAGTCGGTGTTGCTATACCTGCAAATATTGACCCCAGTACAATAAGAATAAGTACTAATGGTGGCACAACATCTTTCAATGCTTGTAGTAATAATTCACGTTTATTCTCAGTTACCTCAATGGGTGGCATAAATTCAGGTTTAACTTTTCCTAAAATTATAATATATAAGGTATAAAAACCCACTAACATCATACCTGGTATTACCGCAGCTCGAAATAAATCACCAACAGGAACACCCATAACATCACCTAAAATAATCAAGATGATAGAAGGAGGAATAATTTGTCCTAATGTACCCGAGGCGCAAATAACACCAGCTGCCGTTGGTTGATGATAATTATTTTTTAACATGACAGGCAAAGAAATAACGCCCATGGCAACAACACTTGCGCCAACAACGCCTGTTGATGCAGCTAACAAGGCGCCAACAATAATTGTAGATACCGCAACACCACCAGCAATACCACCAAAAAGTTTGGCTGACGACTCTAACAATCGCTCAGCTAAGCCTGTTTTTTGTAAAACAATACCCATAAAAATAAACATGGGTACAGCCATTAAAATGGTGTTTTCCATAATCGCCATAATGCGATATGGCATAAACTCAAATAAGTCAACACCGAGTACGGCAACCCCAACAAGAAGTGATACACCAGCAAACGTAAACGCAACCGAATAACCGAAGAATAAACACACTAAAGCAATAGCAAAAAGTACTAAACCAGTCATTACAATTCTCCCTGATGAGATTTTTCTACGACTTGCTGGCCTCGCAGTATTTGAATATTACTCAACAACACATGAAAAATGGATAAAACTAAGAAAAAAGATGAAAGTGGAATAACAGCACGTACAATCCAGCGATGTGGTAAACCACCAGGATCGCCACTGCCTTCTCCAAGATTATACGCGTCTAACGTATAGCCATAACCATAATAAAGTATTAATAAGGTAATGGGTAAAGCAAAAAATACTGAACCAATAACATTAATTATTGCCTGTTTTTTAGGCGACATAACATCATAAAAAATATCTACGCGTACGTGTGCATCTTCTTTTAATGTATAGGCAATACCAAACATAAACATCGCTGCAAACAAATGCCACTCTAGCTCCTGCATACCTATGTTTACGTCATTAAAAAAGTAACGCATGATAACGTCATAAAAAACATTGGCAATCATCAGTAGCATTAAAAAGCTACAGAGATTTCCTAATGCATCAATAATTTTTGTAATTAATTTCAGGCTAGCATTCATGTTTAACTCATATTTTCTAAAAAAGGCGCGGTCAAAAACCGCGCCTAGGTTACTTAGCAAAAAGACTTAAGAGTTTAATTTGACTATTTAAATTAAACTCTTATACCACTTAAGTGATTAACTACTTCGCATCAAAGTTATCAAGGTAAGCTCTATCAGACAAGTTGGTCCATGCACGAACTTTATCTTTATAGTCATTTAATGATTTCAAAATTTTCTCTGTCATTGGATCTTTAGCAGCAAACTCAGCTAATAACTCATCATTAGTTTGTTTAATTTTATTCATTAAAGGTTTTGGAAAAGAACGCATTTTCACGTTAGGATAATCTTTTTGTAAAGTCGCTAAATTTTCACCACTTTCATGCATAGATTGAGCATACATATCATACGCTGCTGCTTTCATAGCAACGGTCAAAATTTGTTGTAAATCTTTAGGTAGAGAATTAAACGCTTTTTCGTTAACCATAAATTGTAATTCAGTACCAGGCTCATGCCAGCCAGTGTAATAATAAGGGGCTATTTTATGAAAACCCATGCGTAAATCTAATGAAGGACCAACCCATTCTAAAGCATCAATAGTATTACGCTCTAATGCAGTATATAACTCACCAGAGGGTATGTTTGTTGGTTTTGCCCCTAATCTTGCTAAAACTTCACCCGCAAAACCTGGAATTCGCATTTTTAAACCTTGAAGATCTTCAACACTATTGATTTCTTTTTTGAACCACCCGCCCATTTGGTTACCAGTATTACCACCAGGAAATGATAATATGCCATATTGATCATAGACTTGTTTCATTAACTCCATGCCGCCACCGTAGTAGAACCAAGCATATTGCTCCGAAGCAAGCATACCGAAAGGAACCGTGGTAAAAAACATAGTATTGAAGTTTTTACCTTTCCAATAATAAGAAGCAGAGTGACCCATTTGATACTGACCACTTTTAACAAAGTCAAAAATACCCAAAGCAGATTTGTGTTTATTTGATGAATCAATACGAATGTCTAAACGACCGTTTGACATTTCTTTAACCATTTTCACCATATTTTTTGTGGTATCACCAAATACGGGAAAGTTTGGCCCCCAAGTTTCAGCCAGTTTCCAACGATATTTTTTACCATCTTCAGCCATCGCTACACTAGACAAGCCTAGTGAAGATAGCCCAAGCGACACAATAAGTGCCGCCTTTATAAAAATTGATTTTTTCATCTGTATTTTCCTTTAACTTATTGTAATTTAGTTATTTATTATTTTTTAACTGTTTCATATTACCCTACTCATGCTTAGTAGCATCTAACCACAATAGTATAAATATCAATGTATAGCTATCCGTGCAAACACGTAAGACTAAAGTCGTAGTTATAATAAATCGCTCTGCTACTAGTGATTTATAGCTAAATTTGTAATGATAAATAATGCTTTTTTTATGGTGACTAATTGAATGATTTTACCCTTACGCCTATTTTATATTACGGTTATCCAAGTGATATTAACGTCTATTGTCATCTTTTTTTTTATTAGTAGTGAATATCGCGCACTGTCAAATTATAATTTACAGACATTAAAAACGTTTTTAATGAACCAGAAAAAACAAGAATTACAGAATTATACTTCTCTCGCGCAGGCTGCAATTAAACACATTCACCCTGCTGACAAAAATGAAAAAACTACCCAGCAAGCAGCCATTCAAAATTTACTAAACCAATTATTATACAACGGTGATGACGGTTACTTTTTTGCATATGACGATCAGGGAATCAACATCGCACACCCAAAAGAATCCTATAGAATTGGAAAAAGTTGGTGGGATTTAGAAGATGATAACGGAACAAAAATTGTTCAACTGTTAATTAGTAACGCAAAGGCTGGCGGTGGTTTTCTTCAATACCAATGGAGTAAACCTTCCAGCCAAAGCACATCAAATAAAATGAGTTATTCAACTTACTTAGAAGAATGGCAATGGATGTTAGGGACAGGGGTTTATCTTGACGATGTTAATCAACAATTGGCTTCACTCCAGCAGAAAATTGATCAGTATATTAATAAAACCAAACAAATTATTCTAATTATCTCTCTCAGTTCAATATTCATTATTTTTTTGTTAGGTTTGGTGATCAATCTAAGTAATAAGAAGAAAGCCGATAAAAAAATTAATGAATTAGGACAAAAAATTGTCAACCTGCAAGAAGATCAACACCGACACATTTCCCGTGAATTGCACGACGGTATAGTACAAATACTTGTTTCTATAAAATATTCTATTGAAGCAACCACAATATTTTTAAAGCACACTAAACAAGAAAAACCTAAGCCCTTAGCCGAGGCAGAAAAAAATCTAAGTATTGCCATACAAGAAGTACGACGAATATCTCATAATTTACACCCGAGAATACTTGATGAATTAGGATTATCAGCAGCCATTGCAGCTCTGGCTAAAGAATTTTCTAAACAAACGCAAATTGAAATTAGCTTTACCAAGCCTAAACTCAGAAAACTGTTGCCCGATAATATTAATATTAGCCTTTATCGCGTTGTACAAGAGTCATTAATTAATATTGAGAAGCATGCCAAAGCAACACATATTACTATTGACTTGGCAATTGAAAATAAATGGCTTACCTTAACCATAACCGACAATGGTATTGGTTTTAACGACAAGAATAAAAACAAAGCAGGGGCGCCTCTTGAATCTTTTGGTATAGGTTTACGTAACTTAACCGAACGTATTGAATATCACTGCGGACAGCTTAAAGTGAGTACCTCAAAGAAAGGCACCAGCATTAGTGCGAATATTCCTACCCATGTATTTGCTTACCATTTCAATAGCAACGCTCAAACAAATAGTAATAAGCGAGTACTACCTTAGAAACTGATATTATAAACAACCTGACCCTGTAGATAAGTAAAAGGAAACAGTATGCCAATTTCAGTAACTAATTCAGCAGCAACATCCGTGTTGCTTGTTGATGATCATCCCATGGTTCAAGATGGTTTAACGGCTTGTTTATCGTATTATCCTGACATCAATATTATTGGTACAACACAAGATGGTAAAAGTGCCCTGTCTCAAGCACTTGAGTTAAAACCTGACGTTATTCTAATGGATATAAGCATGCCAGATATGAATGGTATTGATGCGACTGAAATTATTACTGAGCAGTTGACGAGTACAAAAGTACTTATTTTCAGTATGCATGACAGTTTAGAGTTTGTTAACAGTGCCATGCAAGCAGGTGCTTCAGGTTATATTTTAAAAGATACGGGGTCCGCTGAAGTGTATGCTGCTATCAAAGCTGTCGCATCTGGGAAAATATATTTTAGTCCATCAATTGCGACTGCATTAGCTGATAACCCACAGGAAGAAGAAGAGGAAAAAGCAAAGTTAACCACTCGAGAACAAGTAATATTAGCTTATATTGCTCAGGGATTATCTAACAAAGCAGTGGCAAAAATGCTAGGGATAAGTTTTCGTACGGTTGAAGCTCATCGGCGAAATATAAAAACTAAATTACAAATAGAAAGTTTAGCTGATTTAATTCGATATGCAGTTAACCATGGTTTAATTGATAGCTAATTTGCCAATATTGTTAAACGTAATAAGGCAATTCAATTATAAATACTCAATAAATATACCAATAAAAACGACCATCCCTACCCAATGATTGTGTAAAAAAGCTTGAAAACATTTATCTCGTTCTCGATTACTAATTAATATCTGTTGATAACTAAATAAACCTGCTGAGATAACCAAACTTAATTGATAAGGCCAGCCAAAAGCTAATATGTCACCCACAGTAAACAATATACCCAGTACCAATAATTGTATAAAACCAATAATTCGTTTATCGTGGTCTCCAAATAAAATAGCCGTTGATTTTACACCAATTTTAATATCATCATCTCTGTCAACCATAGCATACATAGTATCGTAAGCAATTGTCCATAACACATTTGCCAAAAATATTAACCAAGCGATCACTGGAATTTCACCCTGAGCTTCTGAAAATGCCATAACAATTCCCCAACTAAATGCTGCGCCAAGTACTACTTGGGGTAATTGAGTATAACGCTTCATAAAGGGATATGACGCGGCTAGCAGTAATGCAACCACAGACCAATAAATAGTTAACCAGCTTAATGTTAAAACCAACCCTAAAGCAATACCAATCAACAATCCAAACAGGCTAAGGGCTTCATCTTTACTCATTAAACCCGAAACTAACGGTCTGTTTTTTGTGCGTTCTACTTTTCCATCAACATGCATATCAGCTATATCATTAATCACACAACCTGCACTACGCATGACAAAAACACCAAGACTAAATACAATAAGTAAATAAAAATTAGGCCAGCCATCACTGGCAATCCATAATGCCCAATAGGTTGGCCATAATAATAAATAAGTACCAATAGGCTTATCCATACGGGTAATTAGCTTAATTGCCTGCCATTTTTGCATTAATTTATTATGCATGCCTAGCCCCTGACCTTTCTGATATTTTGTATGCAATAGCGCCTGGTAAAAAAACTTCTGCCACCATTAATGGTTTGCCTTCTAAGACAAATATCGAACGCCGCCCCCAAAGGGACTCTTCTGAAGCATTTGATTCATCAAAAAGCGTTAATTTTTTAGCCATTTTTACAACGGTGCTTGTAGCATCAAATTCAGCCACTTCAATTGCCTGCCTTTCCAGAGAAGGATTATTAAAAAGCACTTGTCCTAACGACTGAGTACCTAAACTAGCCAATGCGCGTTCTGTTCCCGTTAAGCTTGATAAAGGTAATAAGCTTCTCGCAAAAACCTGCGGCTTATCATCACAATAAAGTAACACTTCGCGAACCAATACTTTTTCTCCATGAGAAATAAGTGCAACGGCTTCACTTTCTTGACAAACTTCAACGCGCTGACCAAGTAATTCAACTCTAAACTGATGACAATGAGATTTTAAACGCGCAGTCAGTGAATTGGGATCAAGCAGCCAACGCTTTAAATTATCGTGTAAATAAAATTCTTGAGCATTATGCCAATGGGTAGACAAAGTAACGGGAAACAATGATTGTAAATTCATAAACTAAAAGCCAAATTAAAACCAGAGTGATAATAACATTGTTTTTAAAGGAACTCATTTTACCCAGTGAGCAAAACACTAAAAAAAGTAATTTTTTTCAGGAAAATATTCTATTTCAGGTTATGATAAGTAATATGTCTGACTATTGCTTTCATTGAAGAAGTAACCTAATGTTTAAATATTTATTAATTGTAACTTTTTTATCAATACCACTTACTACTAGAGCCGCAGATTTCGCATACTTTGGTTTTGAGCCTGATATAGTTACGAATTATATTACGGTCAAGAAAAAAATGGGTTATGTACGTTTAACTGTTGAATTAATGGTACCCAGAAATAATATTGAAATAGTCCAACATCATTCACCGCTATTGCGCGATGCTATTATTGATATTATTGGCAGGCAACCTGAAGAAACGGTTAAATCACTTAAAGGTCGTGCTGAAATACAATTAAAATGTGAGGAAGAAGTTAAAGCCTTATTGGTCAAAGAAACGGGACAACCTTTGATCAAAAAACTTTTATTCACTCAATGGTTAGATAACTAACCATACAAGTACAGAAACAATAAAGCCAAAGATAGTTCTTTGGCTTTATACATTTTAGCATTAATTAAAATAAACTAACTTTATCTGCTAACAGGTACTTTTTTACTTAATTCAACTTTTGCTTCTATACGTCGATTTTTTGCATGAGCTGCGCTCGTATCACCTAAATCAATTAAACGCTCTTCGCCATGACCTACTGCAGTTAATCGATCGCTGCTGACATTGAATCGGTTAACCAGTACATCAACAACCGCTTCAGCACGTTGTTGCGATATTTTTTGGTTATAAGCAGCACTACCCACTTTTGACGTATGGCCTTCAATAACTAGTGATAGTTCAGGGTAATTTTTTAGCACATTAGCCATTTTTTGAATTTCTGATAAATATTGCGCTTTTACAATAGCTTTATTGTTATCAAAGTTAACAATAAGCTCTACTCTGTCTATTTCTTCACTAAAGATAGTACAGCCTTTTTCATCTACCTTATCTGTTACTGGCGTATTCGCACACTGATCATTTTTATCTGAAACACCATCATTATCCGCATCATTACCTGAAGAAGTAACAGCTGCAACAAGAGAAGCGCCTACGGCTGCTGCTTTATCAAGTACTGAGCGTTCTTTTTTAACTGGATAAGAATTTGATTCATCACCAAAAAAGTATATAAAACCTAAACGAAGAGCCGTATCTTTGTAGTCACCAGAAAATTGAAAGTGACCTTTTCCTTCAAAATAAATAGCTGTACGTTCATTGAGGTAATGACGATAACCAGCACCAGCACCTACAGAAGGTTCTTGACCAATATCTAAATAACCAAGTCCACCTAACACGTAAAAGTTTTGTTGTGTTGGAAAATATAAGGCATCGATGCCAGCAACATAAGGCTTATCAAAAGAGCTATAATGCTTATCTAAGTTAATTTGGCTTGCAGAGAATCTAAATTCAGTAGATTCATTAAAACGGTACCCTATTTCACCACCAAAGCCACTACCATGATCTGACGTTGCGTAAGGATCTGACGCTCTCAAAGGCTCAGAAGGTTTACGGTCGCTATCCGTATCGATACGAAGTAAATGCGCGCCACCGTAAAATTTACCAACAAGATCTTCTGCTAAAGGTTGCTCATTAGCAAACGCAGATGTAAATAAAAGAGGAGAGGTTAAAAGTACTGTTGTTAAGCTGAGCAGCTTTTTCATGAGTTAATTTCCATTTTAAGTGAAGTGAGTTTAATTATTAAACAAGCTATTTTAACAGTTTTATAATGATTTCATACTACTTTTTAGCACTTTTTACACTATATAGTGCCAACAGACACCCTGAAATCAATCCTAATAAGTGGGCTGTATTAGCAACGTTTACAGGTAATAGGTCAGCAAAACCGAGCACTAACCAAAATAAGAGAAAAACAATAATAGGTTTAGACAAAAACAAGCCTTTTTCAGGCGCTAAATAACCATACCACCATACAAAACCCACTAAAGCATAAACAACACCAGACAAACCACCAAAATTAGCCCCAGAAACAAAAAACTGTCCCAAGTTTGAAGCAATAGCAGAAATTAATAATAAGTTAAGGAGCGCCCCTTTACCTAATGTTTTTTCAATGCTGCCTCCAAGTTGCCACCACCACATAGTATTAAAAACAATATGTAATAAAGAAAAATGTAAAAAAGCTGGACTAAGAATACGCCAAGGTTCGGCAAGCAGAGTATCTAAAGATAAAGAAGGATAAAACTGTAATAAAGTAAATAATGAACGGGCCCAACCTAAATTACTACCAATAAACACCAACCAACAAAATGCAAACACCAATAAAGTGATAATGCCTGCATGAGCAAGAAAGTTATCTTTAAAGCTTGTTAATAGCGCAGAGTCTTGATTACTGAGCGTAACCGTTTCACCATGTTGCCAAGCTGCTTGCTGATACTTTTCATCAAATGGGTTTTTAATAAAGTGTTCAAATTCAGTTTTGGCTTCATCTATTTTATCTTCCTGACAATAAACTGTGTGTCCCTGTTTACTCTGAGCTATATTCTTATCTACTGGCTCAGTAACAACGTAAGCCTCAATACCAAGTGTGAGCAAATAATTTACAAGAAGTAATGCAATGTTGTGATGCTCTAACTGCACTAAAGGCAGCGAGTGTTTAGGTTCAAACATGACGACTTAACTCTTAACGTGACACTTGGTCAGGGTATTGTAATTGCCATTGAGTAAAGCCGCCATCAAGCGAATAGACTTGAGTAAAATCTTGGCTAACTAAAAATTGTGCCGCTTGTTGACTAGAATGTCCATGATAACAACACACAACTACGGGTACGTCAGGATCCGCTTCTCGCAAAAAGTCAGCTAAATTTTCATTCGTTAAATGCAAGGCATCAATAATACGGCCGTTAGCAAATGATGTTTCATCACGAATATCTACCACCACGTGCGTATTGTCATTAAGCACATTGTGCAAATCATCAACTTGCATGTGCTTAAATGTTTCTTGGTTATCTGACACTATTTCTCCCAATTTAAAATAACTTTACCTGATTGTCCTGAACGCATCATATCAAACCCTTGCTGAAAGTCATCAATAGCATAATGATGGGTAATAATAGGTGATAAATCTAAACCTGATTGTATAAGACTAACCATTTTATACCAAGTTTCAAACATTTCACGACCATAAATACCTTTTATGGTTAAGCCCTTAAAAATTATTTGGCTCCAGTCAATGGCCATTTCTTTACCTGGAATACCAAGCATTGCGATTTTACCACCATTGTTCATGTTGTCTAACATACTAGTGAAAGCCATTGGTACACCTGACATTTCCATACCAACATCAAACCCTTCGGTCATACCTAAGTCGTTCATCACATCAACTAAACTTTCGTTTGAAACATCAACAGCGCGTGTTACACCCATTTTTTTAGCTAAGTTAAGACGGTACTCATTAATATCGGTGATCACTACATGGCGAGCTCCTACATGTTTTGCAACGGCGGCAGCCATAATACCTATAGGACCTGCTCCTGTAATTAATACATCTTCACCCACTAAATCAAATGACAATGCTGTGTGTACGGCATTGCCGAATGGATCAAACACAGCGGCTAAATCATCAGAAATTTCATCTGGTAATTTAAAAGCATTATAAGCTGGAATAACAAGGTACTCTGCAAACGAACCAGCTCTATTAACGCCCACACCTACAGTATTACGACATAAATGGGTTCGGCCACCCCGACAATTACGACAATGACCACACGTAATATGGCCTTCACCAGAAACACGATCGCCTAACGCGAAACCTCTGACTTCTTGGCCAATACCAACCACTTCACCTGCATATTCATGTCCAACAACCATAGGTACAGGTATTGTGGTTTGCGCCCATTCATCCCAATTGTAAATATGAATGTCAGTACCGCAAATAGCAGTTTTTTTAATTTTAATTAACAGATCATTATGTCCCATTTCAGGCTTGTCTGTTTCTGTTAACCAAATACCTTGCGCTGGTTTTAATTTTGATAATGATTTCATCATATTTTCTTGCCTTAACTAATCACATTCATTTCTTTGCCAATACGAATAAAAGCAGCAATGGCTTGGTCTAATTGTGCTTGTGTATGTGCAGCTGAAATTTGTGTACGAATACGCGCTTGCCCTTTGGGCACTACAGGAAATGAAAAACCAATCACATAAATACCTTCAGCTAACAGTTTATTTGCCATGTCACTCGCCACTTTCGCATCACCTAACATAACAGGCACAATAGCATGATCTGCCCCTGCACAAGTAAAACCAGCAGCCTCCATATTTTCACGAAAGTAAGCCGTGTTTGCTTTCAATGTTTTACGTAACGCATCACCTTGCGCTAACAATGTTAAAACCTGCAATGACGCATTAACAATGGCTGGGGCAAGAGAATTTGAAAATAAATAAGGACGCGAGCGTTGGCGCAACCATTCAATTACCTCTTTTTTAGCTGAAGTATAACCGCCCGAAGCACCACCCATAGCCTTGCCTAAAGTGCCAGTTAAAATATCAACTCGCCCCATTACCTGACAATATTCATGACTACCACGGCCATTTTCACCTACAAAACCAACAGCATGTGAATCATCAACCATTACCATAGCGTTATATTTATCCGCTAAATCACAAATCCCTTTTAAATTAGCAATAACGCCATCCATTGAAAATACGCCATCTGTTGCAATCAACTTAAAACGCACACCAGCCGCATCTGCCTCAATTAAGCATTGCTCTAATACAGCCATGTCATTATTAGCATAACGATAACGTTGTGCTTTACATAATCGAACGCCATCAATAATCGAGGCGTGATTAAGGGCATCACTAATGATAGCGTCTTCTGGCCCTAATAAGGTTTCAAACAAACCTGCATTAGCATCAAAGCAAGAAGAATATAAAATAGTATCTTCCATGCCTAAAAACTCGCTAATACCTTGTTCTAGCGTTTTGTGAATATCTTGCGTACCACAAATAAAACGAACCGATGCCATGCCAAATCCATGTTCGTCTAATCCTTTTTTAGCTGCAGCAATTAAGTCAGGATGATTTGCTAACCCTAAATAGTTATTAGCACAAAAGTTAATTACCTGCTCCCCTGTGTCTACTGCTATTCTTGCTTGTTGTGCAGTGGTAATGACGCGTTCAGCCTTATATAACCCCTCTGCTTTCACTTGAGAAATTTGTTCTTGAATATGATTATAAAAATTTATTGAATGATTTTTTGACATGTGAATGCCTCAGCACGAATGAGTAGAATGTGGGTGATTAAACGATAACGCAATAATTGTACGCTTATACCTTAATTTAAAAAAGCCAACAGCCGAATACTATTTAGCGTTAAATTAAATAACTGTAAAATTATTATTACTATGTTTTGTTTTTAATTCATCATTGCTAGTGAGTTGTACTACTGAAAGCAAGCTTTGATATATTTTGAAATTACACTGTTCATATACATAGGTATTTAATCAAACTTAGGTATAATCTACCATAAACTTATCACAGAAGAATTAAAGCAGAATAATTTATGTTGGCACTACTCATTTACCGAGTAATATTTTTATTGCTAATGCCTTTTTTATTGCTGGCTTTGTTATTTAGATCACTCAATAGTTCTCAGTACCGTCAACGTTTCAATGAACGTTTAGGCATACTCTCCAACGCTAAAGCGCCTAATACTCTTGATAAGGGAGGTATTATTGTGCATGCAGCCAGTGTTGGTGAAGTAATTGCTATCTCACCTTTGGTAGAACAACTAATAGTGACATATCCGCATTTACCTATTACGGTCACTACCTTTACCCCGACAGGATCAGCACAAGTTACCAAACAATTTGGAACGCGTATTCAACACACCTATTTACCCTTAGATGTAATGCCTTGCACTCAATTGTTTTTAAATCGCTTGCAACCACAACTAATGATTTTTATGGAAACTGAATTATGGCCTAACCTTATTAATCAGTGCGCCACTAAAAAAATAAAATTATTGCTCATTAATGGTCGATTATCTGCCAAATCGCTAAAAAATTATCAAAAAATAAAGGCATTAATTACACCGACTATCAATTGTTTCGACAAAATATTATGTCAAAGTCATGATAACTTGTGTAATTTTTTACAATTAAGTGCCGACGTTGACAAATGTAGCGTGTCAGGCAACCTCAAATTTGATATTAGTATTAATGACTTAGTTCTTGAAAAACAAGCTAAATTAACAGCATTCTTACCCCAAAAAAGAGCCATTTGGTTAGTTGCTAGCACACACCCTGGTGACGAAGAAATCACATTAGCGGCTTTCAAACTAATCAAGAAAGTGTTTCCTAACTTATTACTTGTACTTGTGCCAAGACACCCTGAACGTTTTAGTTCTGTTGAAAAGCTCTGCATCAATCAAGGTTATTCTCTAGGCAAACGTAGTGAAAACACCGTGGTAACTGAGCAAGATATTTGGTTGCTAGACACTTTAGGTGAATTAATGCCCACATATGCCTTAGCCGATATAATTACAATGGGCGGAAGTTTTAGCAATATTGGTGGGCATAACCCCTTAGAGCCAGCCTTATTTAAAAAGCCAATAATTGTTGGTCATGATATGCATAATTTCACTGAAATTTTAACGCAATTGAAACAAAATAATGGCGTGATACAGTTACCTATTGCCTGTAATTCTATTAGCAATACATTAGCTCAAACGGTTATCAACTTACTAGAAGATAAAAACGCAGCATTTGAGCTTGGCTCTCAAGCATATAATGTGGTACTCAATAACCAAGGTGCCAGTGATAAAACACTAGCACAAGTACACGACTTACTAAAGTGAATCAAACTATGTTACTTCAAACATTAGAAAAGGGACCGCATTACTGCCTATTTGATCACGATGAAATAGAACAATTTAGCGTTAGCATGTTATCTGAAGAATTTTGGCGAAAAGAAAATGCCATCACAGGCTCAGCTCAAGGTAGGGGTACTACATGGTTTGTACAATACAGGGATAAAAAACATAAACAAACAAAACACTGGGTATTACGCCATTATTACCGTGGTGGTCTTATTGGCAAGTTAATTCGCGACAGCTACCTGTTCACTTCACAAAAAGATACTCGAGCAGCGCAAGAGTTCGCCTTATTAGTTCATATGCAAACGTTAGCCTTACCAGCCCCTAAGCCAATTGCTTATCGCGTTACACGTCACGGTTTATTTTATCAAGCTGATTTATTGAGTAGTCGTATTGAAAACGCGCAAGATTTAGTTGCTATCTTATCAAAACAAACCATATCAAACACGTTATTGAAAAAAATTGGTAAAACAATAAAGCGTTTTCATGATCATAATATTTATCATCATGACTTAAACGCCCACAATATTTTAATTGATGTAAATAACAATGTTTTTATAATCGATTTCGATCGCGGCGAAATCAAAACATCAAACCAAAGCCTGTGGCAAAAAAGTAATATGGCGAGGCTGCAACGATCATTTTTAAAAGAAGAAAAACAATTACCTAAATTCTATTGGACGCAAGAAAATTGGCAATTGTTACTTGAAGCATATTTGAGCCATTAACGACTAAAGTGGTTAATGCACACACGCTGCCTTTTGAGCATCTTGACAACGTTGTTGGTACATATCTCTCGCTTTTAACAATTCAGGCATAGCTGCTTCTGTTGTATAAGGGCGTAAAATAACTAATATCTTTAATACTCCCTGATAAAAAACTGAATCATTAATTTCATTATCAATATTCTGTGTTTGGTAGAAACTGACCCAAAACGTATTAATAATACGTAAAATGCTCACCATATCAGGCAATTCCTCATCCTGAAAATTAATAATATTCGCATTTCTGAGTGAAATTAATAACTGACTAACACGCTCAGCAATTGAATGTTGCACTTCAACATATTTTTCACGCAAACTTGGGTTTTTATCTAATAAAACGGGTAAATTGCTATAAAAGAACCTGAATTTCAATAGCATTTGGAATACTGCATCCATATAAAGAATGATAGCATCAAGAGGTTTTACATCACTGCTCACTTTAGGAAAAGTATCCAACAACAAATTACGCGCATACTCTTCATAGATAGACAAAATAATGTCTTCTTTATTACGAAAATGATAATACAAATTACCGGGGCTAATACCTAAATGTGCAGCGATATGATTTGTGGTGACATTTCGCTCTCCTTGCTCATTAAATAATGCAATGCTCGCCTGAATTATTTTATCACGGGTTTTCATAAAAGTTACTTCTTTCTTTTAATGTAAAATAGTTAAAATTGCTACTATGGCTTCTATCATACTATCAAAATTCACTAAACTTAAAGTTTTTTTGAGTAAATACTTTAACATTTATTCAATATCAGCTTAAATACACAATTTAATTCAATTATTATGAATATATATTCATTTTATTGTGTTTTTGATGTTAATACTTGTCACAAACTTAGCTAAGACATTACAATGCTCTGGCATTCACCAATAATGAAACCTAAAATATGAGCATAAAAGCAATTTACCCTGGCACATTCGATCCTGTCACAAATGGTCACTCTGATTTAATTGTCCGTGCTAGCCTATTATTTGGAGAGGTTATCATTGGTGTGGCTTCTAGCCCCAGTAAGAAACCCCGTTTTACGCTTGATCAACGTGTTGACATGATTAAAGAGATAACCAAACATTTAGATAATGTTACTGTCGTTGGTTTTAGTGGCTTATTAGTCGATTTTGCCAAATATCATCAAGCAAAAGTACTAATACGAGGATTACGCGCAGTATCGGATTTTGAATATGAATTTCAATTAGCCAACATGAACAGGCGTTTATCACCTGATTTAGAAAGCGTATTTTTAACGCCCGCAGAAGGCAACTCTTTTATTTCGTCTACCTTAGTAAAGGAAGTTGCCCTGCATAAAGGTGATGTCAGCCAATTTGTCCACCCTACAGTAAAAACGGCGCTTGAACAGCTACCTTAAAAATTTAGTGTATTCATATTATTCTTGCTGACAGTTAGGGCAATAAACAGAGCTACGGTTTGATTGCCTAATTTCAAGTAGTTTTTCTTGGCATGTTAAACAGGCTTGCCCTGCTCGGCCATAAACAAAAAGTGATTGAGCAAAGTACCCTGGTCGACCGTCAGCTTGAGTAAAATCTTTTAGTGTTGTGCCGCCTTGCTTAATTGCAGCACTGAGTACCAGCTTAATAGTATCAGTTAAACGATTATAACGTTCTTTACTCAGCGTGCCTGCTTGTGTTGTGGGTAAAATACCAGCAAGAAATAAAGCTTCATTGGCATAAATATTACCCACACCAACCACATTATGATTATTCATTAAGAAAGTTTTGATAGGGACTTTCCTATTTTTTGCTTTTTCATACAAGTAATCATGACAAAAATCAGCACTTAAAGGCTCTGGCCCTAATTTACTCAATAATCCCTGCTTATCTTCATGTTTATTTAGCCAAAGCACAGCGCCAAAGCGTCTAGGATCATTTAAACGCAGTACAGTACCATTACTAAAAATTAATTCAAAATGATCATGCTTAGCAACAGGAACTGTTTTATCAATAACACGAAGTGTACCCGACATACCCAAATGTAAAAGCAATGTGCCAAGCTCAAAGCGCAACAATAAGTACTTAGCGCGTCGTTCAACTTCTTGTACTGTTAAACCGACAAGCTTTTGCACATCGACAGGAATAGGCCAACGCAATTGAGCATTGCGCACAATCACTTGAGCCACGGTATTATTAATAACGTGAGGGCTGATTCCCAAACGACAAACTTCTACTTCGGGTAGTTCAGGCATTAATTAACCTCAATTGATAGGTACAAGTTGATGAGTCATAGCAGCAGGTAATGCCAGCCATAGTTTTTTCTGCGGATTATACACCAGTAGCTGATCTGCTAGCGGATATAATATAAACATTTGCTCTTGTTCAATGCCTGCTAAGCTAATGTTAACTTCAATACCTGCTTGACCATCAATAATAATATCAGCCGCCTGCGGTAATCCCGTACTTTGCTGCCAGGCAAACATTAATTGCTCTATTTGCTGATTTGACAAATCAAGCAAAACGCCTTGGCTAGTCATTTTCCATGCTTTACCCACTCGCTCAAACATCACTGATTCTTTTTCAGGCAATACAAACGTTAACGTCAAAATAACACTATGCTCTGGCAATACCAACTTATCATTCTCATTATTATCTGCAGGAAATAAGCGTTCATTCGTGCTATTAATTAATAAAATTATAATCATTACAGAAAATATAATGACATTATTCCATGCTGTTTTAGAAAGTTTAATCATACATATATTACTCGTCTAAAGATCATTGACATGATACTGAAATATCGCACATAAAAAAACCCAGCAGAGCTGGGCTTTTTATTTGTACAAAGTAAAATTGAATTACTTAATTTTAGCTTCTTTATACATAACGTGCTTACGAGCTTTTGGATCAAACTTTTTGATTTCCATTTTCTCTGGCATAGTCTTTTTATTCTTATCAGTAGTATAAAAATGACCTGTACCGGCACTAGAAACTAAACGAATTTTATCACGCATAATATTCTCCTAGAAAAGCTATTAAACTTTTTCGCCACGGGCACGGATGTCAGTTAATACTGCATCAATCCCTTTCTTATCGATAATACGCATTCCTTTCGGAGTTAAACGTAATTTAACGAAACGGTTTTCACTCTCTACCCAAAAACGGTGAGATTGAAGGTTTGGTAAAAAACGACGACGAGTCGCGTTTCTTGCGTGAGAACGGTTGTTCCCTACGACTGGTTTCTTGCCTGTTACTTGGCAGACTTTAGACATTTGAGTCACTCCAAAATTAGTATAGCTCGAGCTTATTTCTTTCGAGAATTTCCCCAAGACCGTCGCCTTAGGATCCTGAAAAAGGTGGCATATTATAGAGAAACTGAATTATGAATACTAGCCCTAAAAGGAAAAAGCTATAAAAAAGACTGTATAAAAAACAAAATAAATAAAAATCAAATAGTTAAAAAATAAATGTTTAATAAAAACTCATTTAATTGCTGTTTTTAAGTCATTATTGTTTATTCTATTAACACATAAGTTAATTTAGCTAACATCAGATTCAAATAATTTTTTAATTTGTTCTTCTTGATCTTTATTTGACAGTTCATCAATCAAAATACGAAGAATATGCGACTTGGCTAGATCAGCCTGTTCAGACAATTGTTGCAACTGCTCAATGGTCTTTTCACTTAAGGTAAATGTAGCCCGACGAAATGGCTTTCCTTGCATGTTTACTGTCTTTTTTTGCTCAATTAGCTGTTTAGCGTCATAAATTGCTTGCTTAAGGTTCATTTTACCATGGTTTTCATTACTCACAATTTGCGGTGAGCCTTTAGCATAGTTATCTGCATCTGCAATAAATTCATCAATAGTAAAGTGTTCTTTTACATTTTCCTTTGAATTTGATCTATCCTTGTTTTTCTTTAGATCAGATAAACTCATGAGCATTATCCGGTTTCATTGCCATTAGCTCTTCTGCAATCGCTATCATTTCAATTGCTGCTTTACCGTTAGGCTCAATTTCAATAACTGACGAGCCCTGTTCCTCACTGTCATCATAGATATTACGGCTAAAAGTTACCGCATTAAGTACATTAATACCATAAGAACTACACACGTCTTTTGCTTCTAAAATGCGACCTGCTTGATTAGGCAAAGATGGGCATTGTGTAATAACAAAAGAGGCCAGCATTTTTGGATTAACCATTTTACACGTACTGAGCATATCTTCCATATGTGGCACTGTTTTTAGGTCACGTCGTTTTGGCCTCAGTGGAATAATAACATGATCGGCGACAGACATAGCCGCACGTAACGCTAAATTATCTTGTCCACCACAATCTACAATTACATAATCATAATGTTGGGCTAAACTTAATAAATCATTGCGAATTTTACCGTACAGCTGAATACAATTAATAGCTGGAAGTGAGGGATCGCCATTGCGGGCTTGTATCCAGTCAGATGTGGTACGTTGAGGGTCACAATCAACCATTAGTACAATTGCATTTTTATTACGAGCAAAATATACCGCTAAGTTCTGTGCCAAACAGCTTTTTCCACTACCGCCTTTTTCACCACCCACTAATATCATCATATCAATTTCTTCCTAAATACTACCAAGCAATATTACTGAGTTAACATTGCTTTGATTAGTTCTTTATTATAGTACAAATTTATAACATTTCTTTTGAGCCTATTTTTCTAATATTAAAGCAATTTCAAACCAACCATTTGCTTGTTTCACACATCGTAAAACTTTGCAGAGTAACTTTTGACTGTTAGCACTAGCTGACTTAAACACTACACTCACCGCTGTATTAACTGGTAAAGGAATATCACAATCAAGCTTTAAACCTCCACGAGCAAAATCTATACAAATAATTTTTTTAGTTCTTTCCTGACCACTTTCATCAATCCAGATGATATCAACTAATTCCTTTTCCATATCAAGACGAAAAGAACTGCGACGCTCCAAGTCTCCATCACTTTTATCTTTCATCAAAAGATCCTATTGCTGAACGTATTACCTTAAACCTAACTGGCATGACGGTTTTTATCAAGTTAAATCATATCGTTTAATTTTCATCAACTAGAAACTATTTCACCATGTTCTGCAAATGAATAACATTGATGCCCTGCAATGATCATATGATCAAGTACACGTACATCAATAAGCTGTAATGCTTGCTCAAGCTTTTGAGTTATACGCTTATCAGCGATACTTGCTTCTGCAACACCTGAAGGGTGGTTATGCGCCAGAATGACAGCCGCAGCATGGTGTGTTAACGCCTGCTCAACCACAACTCTTGGGTACACCGCAGCGGCATTTAACGTGCCGAAAAAAAGACGCTCGAATTTCAAAACCTGATGTTGATTATCTAAAAAAAGTACGGCAAACACCTCTCTTGTTTCATTTCTCAGCTCACTGATTAAATAGTCACGCGTCGCTTGCGATGACGCAAGCGCACTGCCTTGTTGAGTAAGTTGTTCAGCCAAATAACGTTTTGACATTTCTAAACACGCTTGAAGCTGGACATACTTAGCACTACCTAAACCATGGTGATGACAAAACTCTTGTTGGTTAGCCCGAAACACATTGGCTAGGCTACCAAAAGACAATAACAAATTCCTAGATAAATCAACAACATTGCACCCTTTCACACCTGTTCTTAAAAAAATAGCCAAAAGCTCGGCATCACTTAAACTTGCTGCCCCAAGACTGAGTAATTTTTCTCTGGGGCGTTCTGCGCTTGGCCAGTTTTTTAACGTTTGTATTTGTAGTTTACTTTGTTGTGCTAGATCTTCTTTACACATAGTCGGCTTCCTTGCTGTTTTTGTTGGTAATTATTTTTCAACTCTTTTTTCAAATAGCAGAAATAAATGCTATCGTATTCCCCCTAATGATAAGTTTAAGATTAGCAGATTATGCAAATTCTACAGGATAAAAAAATTGTCCTTGGTATTAGTGGTGGAATCGCCGCGTATAAAACGCCTGAATTGGTACGTAGATTAAAAGATCAAGGTGCTGACATTCGAGTCGTTATGACTGAGGGGGCAAAGGCATTTATTACGCCACTCACTTTACAGGCAGTGTCTGGCAATCACGTTGCAGACAGCTTGCTTGATACACAAGCAGAATTAGCCATGGGGCATATAGAATTAGCTAAATGGGCTGATTTAATCATTATTGCGCCAGCAACTGCCGATATTATTGCACGCATTTCAGCGGGTATGGCAAATGATTTACTCACAACCATTTGTTTAGCAACCAGCGCGCCGATCGCTATTGCTCCAGCCATGAATCAACAAATGTGGCATGCAGCAGCAACACAAGCCAATGTAACCACATTAACTGAACGTAATCTTCAAATTTGGGGACCTGGGAGCGGGGAACAAGCTTGTGGTGACTTAGGTTTAGGACGCATGTTAGAAGTAGACGAGTTAGTTACTTTGACTTGTGATTTTTTTAGCGACAAATACTTACAAGGTCAACATTGGATAATTACCGCAGGCCCAACACGCGAAGCAATAGATCCAGTTCGTTATATATCTAATCACAGTTCAGGTAAAATGGGTTATGCAATAGCACACGCAGCATTACGCGCAGGAGCAAAAGTCACCTTAATTTCAGGGCCAGTGAACCTTAGTGCGCCAGTAGGATGTCAGTTAATCTCAGTAACTAGCGCTGAAGAAATGCATCAAGCCGCATTAAATATTGCACCACAGGGGACTACCTTTGTTGCTTGTGCCGCAGTTGCTGATTACCGAGTTGCCAATATTGCCAATCAAAAAATTAAAAAAAATAACGATGCTATGCATCTTGAGCTAGTGAAAAATCATGATATTGTTGCCGATGTTGCTCATTTGCCTAACAGACCCTTTATGGTAGGTTTTGCTGCCGAAACCCAAAATGTAGAAGAATATGCTCGCGGTAAGTTAATCAGTAAAAATTTAAACCTAATTGCCGCAAATAATGTAGCAAAATCAGGTCAAGGCTTTAACTGTGATGATAATGCCTTAACGTTATATAGTGCTATTGATAAAACTGAAATACCCTTGGAAAATAAGCAAATCATTGCACAAAAACTTGTATCATTAATTAACCAACACTATGGTTTAACAAAAACTTAAGTGAGTTATGGCTTTAACACAACACCCAACAAGAAAAACAAATAACAGAGAATATCTTACTATGTCAGTTAGCCCTAAGAGCAAGCAGAAAGTTAGTCGTAAACAACAAATATTAGAATGCTTAGCATTAATGTTGCAATCAAGCCCTGGGCAGCGCATTACTACCGCTAAGTTGGCAGCAGAAGTTGGCGTTTCTGAAGCAGCGTTATATCGTCACTTTCCTTCAAAAGCACGTATGTTTGAAGGCCTGATCGATTTTATTGAAGAGTCCATTTTTTCTCGTATCAATTTAATTTTATCTGATCACAAAGAAACGTTAGTTCGCTGCCATCATGTATTACATGTATTGTTGGTTTTTGCTGAGCGAAATCCAGGCATGTGCCGTATATTATCAGGTGATGCTTTAATGGGTGAAAACGAGCGATTACGTAATAGAGTACATCAATTTTTTGAAAAACTTGAGTCACAATTTAAACAAATACTACGCGAACGAAAATTGCGTGAAGGCAAAACATTTACCATTAACGAGCAAGCACTAGCCAATATCTTAGTTGCATTTGCGGAAGGAAAAATCAATCAATATGTACGTTCTGGTTTTGATAAAAAACCAAGTTGTGACTTTAATGAACAATGGCAATTTTTAATGGCAAGTAAATAAGGAAAAACATGGGCACGTTATCACACCTTAAACCTACAGGTTTATGGCAATTATTTGAACAAATTTGTAGTATTCCACATCCGTCAAAGCACGAACAAAAAATATCAGCCTGGATTCAACAATGGGCGACAGATCTAGGCTTAGCAGTTAAAGAAGATGCTGTGGGTAATTTGTTTATCAAAAAACCTGCAACTGTTGGAATGGAAGATAAACAGGGTATCATTTTGCAAGCCCATATGGATATGGTACCTCAAAAAAATAGTGATACCGTACACGATTTTTTAACTGACCCAATTAAACCTTATATTACTGAAAGTGGTGATTGGGTAACGGCACAAGGAACAACCTTAGGTGCCGACAATGGTGTTGGCTTGGCTTCAGCTTTAGCTGTACTAGCTAGTGATGATCTTATTCATGGGCCTTTAGAAGTGCTCGTTACAATTGACGAAGAAGCAGGAATGTCTGGTGCTTTTGGCCTTGAAGCAGGTTGGTTAGACGGCGATATTTTAATCAACACCGACTCAGAACAAGAAGGCGAGGTATATATGGGCTGTGCTGGCGGTATTGATGGTTTAGCCACGTTTGCCTTAACCTTTGAAGATGTGCCAGAAAATTACCAAGGGTTTAATTTATCAATTTCAGGCCTAAAAGGTGGGCATTCTGGGGTTGATATCCATACTGGCAGAGCCAATGCAAATAAACTGCTAACACGTTTCTTGCTTGATGCAAGTAACGACTTTGACATTCGGTTAACCGAATTTAACGGTGGTAGTTTACGTAATGCCATCCCTAGAGAAGCTAATGCCAGCTTCGTTGTTGATAAAGCACAAATTGAGTCGTTAAAATCAGCCTTAGCTTTATATTTATCAACTATTCAAGCTAATTTAGCGGCTATTGAAACCGATATTAATATGCTGCTTATTTCACCCGAAGACTTTGAACAATGCTGGGATAGCACTACCCAAAGTAATATTTTACTTGCGCTTAACGCCTGTCCTAACGGGGTAATCCGTATGAGTGATGATATTGAAGGAATAGTGGAAACTTCTTTAAATCTAGGCGTTATTCAAACTCGTGGCAACAAGCTTAATGCATTAGTGCTTATTCGCAGCTTGCATGACGATGGCCGCGCAGAAACACAACGTACTGTGCAATCAGTGTTCGAATTAGCCGGAGCTAACGTTGCATTTAGTGGCGCTTATCCCGGCTGGAAACCCAACCCTGACTCAGCCATTATGAAAACAGTGAGCGACACCTATCAAGCATTATTTAATAAAGTTCCTGCTATTATGGTTATCCATGCTGGTTTAGAATGTGGTCTATTTAAAAGTGCTTACCCACACTGGGACATGGTATCCATTGGGCCTACCATTAAATTTCCTCACTCACCTGATGAAAAAATTGAAATTGCCACCGTTGCGCAATATTGGCAGTTATTAACCACAGTACTAGAGAAAGCCCCAAAAAAACAATAACCCAAGCAATGTGATTGTTGATGCTGAGATTGCTCAGCAATCATAATTCTAACTTTAAGCTGCACTTTGAAGGCTACTGCATTAAGAAAATATATCTCTTGAGTATTACTCATTCTGACCTACTGAAACCTGCCTCTTGCGCTATAAGCATATCATCCAATATTCAAGATTCTAAAAAGTAAATTTGTCATTAGTCATTTTTCCGTTAGAATAGAACACTTACTAGTTTAGGAAGTTTTCTATGTTTCAGCCTCAAAAAATAATAATTGCTGACGACCACCCTTTGTTTAGACAGGCTTTATTGGGTACCTTAAAAAATAAATTAAGCCAAACACAATGGCTTGAAGCCCAAACAATTGCCGAACTTGAACAACAACTTCAAGACAATAGTGATAGTGACTTATTACTATTAGATTTAAATATTCCTGGTGCCCATGGTTTTAGTACGCTCATTCACGTGAGAAATCATTTTCCACAAATACCGGTAGTCATCGTTTCTGCTCACGAAGAACACAATACAATTAGTAAAGCGATGGGCTATGGAGCAGCAGGCTTTGTGCCAAAATCGACACCAGTAGAAGATATTTTTACCGCCATAGTCACCGTTTTATCGGGTGAAATTTGGCTACCAAAATCATTTCAAGACATCCCAAAAGATGGCGAGTGTAGTGATATTGCAGAGCGTGTTGCCAGCTTAACCCAACAACAGTACAAAATATTAATGATGTTTGCTCAAGGTTTGCTCAATAAACAAATTGCCTATGATCTCAATGTATCTGAAGCAACAATTAAAGCACATGCCACGGCAATATTCCGTAAACTCAATGTGAGAAACCGTACCCAAGCAGTGATTGCTATAGCCCAGTTAGATTTAACTGAAAAAGGCTTCGAACAAAGCTAATCACCATAATCTACCTGCAATTTCTGCGCTAGCTTAGCACTCATCAATGCTCTTAGCGCAGCTGGTTTTACTAATTTACGCATAAAGCCTACATCGGCATTTTTTGCTTTAGTTTCAATACCAAGCTCTGTTGTTGCCGTAATCAAAATGGCTGGAATATAATGATTACAGTCTTTACGCATATCAGCAATTAATGTTAACCCATCAATCTGCTCCCCTGCTGGTAAATCAGCATGATAGCCTAATTGATAGTCTACCAATAAAATATCAATATCTTGTTGGTGATTTGCAAACTCAATTAAAGCCGTTTCTCTTGAATCTGCAGCAAGAATATTACATTGCCACGCAGACAACAATTCAACCATGCCACTTAATACATCAGGATCATTATCAATACACAACACGGTAATATCTTTAAAACCCATATTTGATAACGGCACAACCGCTTTAGGTTTAGTTATTAGTGGACTTGCCTTTTCAACTGAAATAGAAAATTTACAACCTTGCATTTCACGTGATTGCAGACTTAAAGAATGACCCAATAAATCCACCAATGACTGCGTAATATTCAAGCCTAAACCTAAACCACGGCATGATTGGCTTGTAGGCGTATCTAACTGTATAAACTGCTCAAAAACTAACACTTGTTTTTCTAAAGGAATACCTGGACCATTATCCAGCACTTGTATAATGACTTGATTATCATACAGCCTTGCACCTAAAAGTACTTTACCTGGGCTAGCATACCTAAAAGCGTTACCCACTAAATTCTGAATAATACGTCGCAATAAGTGTTGATCTGATTTTACCCAAGCTTTTGTGGCAACAAGTCTGAATTCGATATTTTGCTCTACAGCTAAAGCAGCAAATTCTTGCTCTAAATCTTCAAATAATTCATTTAATGCAAAGACTTCAATGTGGGGCTTAATATTACCACTTTCTAAACGTGCTATCTGTGCCAAATCTTCTAACAAATCATTCGCAGCTCTGAGAGATTTATCAATATTATCAACTTGGCGTTGTTGTTCAGACGTTAAATCTTGTTGTTCTGTTAAAGCAGAGGTAAATAAACGCGCAGCTTCTAATGGTTGCATTAAATCATGGCTACAAGCTTTTAAATATTGACTCTTTTTAATATGAGCTTGCTCGGCCTTTTCATGCGCTTTGGCTAATGCTTCATTTGTTTTTGCCAAGGTTAACGTGCGTTCATAAACCCTTGTTTCTAAATCTAAATTAGCTTCTTTCAATACTTGTTCAGCTTGGCGATACGCGGTAATATCTGAAAATAACATAACGAAACCACCGCCAGGTAACGGATTACCTTCAATCAGAATAGTTTGTCCATTGGCTTGCTGTCTTTCAGAACTGTGTGGACTACCTTTACGTAAGTATTCAAGACGCCTAAACACTTGGTTATCAATATCACCTGCCCCACACAAACCTCGTTTAACATTATGACGAATTAATGCCTCAATAGGGCTGCCAACTCTGACTAGCTCTGGCGGATAATCAAATAAATCCAAATATTTTTTGTTCCATGCCACCAATTTTAACTCTTCATCAATAATCGAAATACCTTCACTGGCATTTTCTATTGCACTCTGTAATAGATTTTGCGAGAACGCTTGCTTTTGGCTTGATGCATCTTCAACTAACACAGCCAAATCATCTAAGGCAATATCTCGACCATCAAGCGCCGAAGATAATACTAACCTAGCCGAAGAAGCCCCCATAACAAGCGCTAATGTATTTTCAGTGTGCTGCAATAGCTGTTGGTTATAATTTGCGTTGCCTAACTGTTTTTTATCATGTGAAGACAAAAATAAGCTAAAACTTGATTTTGCCTTAGCTTCACCCACAAAACGTGAGGCAAGTAATTCTAATTCGCTCACATCTAATTGACGTTTTTTCTCAACTTTCAAAAATTTAGGTGATTGCCACTCCAAAAATAATGACGCTTGAATTCTTTCTTGGACACTTTGACGGCTGATTTGTGACAAGGCCCACATAACAATTATGTTAGCGACTAAACTAAAGAGCGTAGCTGTGGTTTTAGCAGGTAATATGCCTTCTGCAAAAGGAGATGGATACAAGCCAAACTGGGGTAAAAAATTCAACGTCAACCAAAGAATAAAGCCAACGAGTATACCTGCATAAACTCCAACTAAACTTGCACGTCGCCAGTAAAAAGCAACAATAAGTGCTGGTGTTAGCTGCGCGAATGCACCAAAAGCAACTTCACCAGACGACGATAAAGTATCTGGCGCTGCCAAAATAAAAACAGCATAACCAGACATAATAACAAAAAGTATCAATAGCTTACGTATATTTAATAACCGCTGTCTAAAACTATCGTAATTAGACTCCGCTACTTTTTGACGGCGATAAAGTAATGGAAAAACAATTTCATTACTGAGCATTGTGCTCAAGGCAATAGCAGAAATAATCACCATAGAACTAGCCGCAGAAACTGCACCAATAAAAGTAAACAAGGTTAGCCAAGTCTGCCCCCCAATACTAGGTAAAAACAAAACATACACATCAGACGCAACACTATTCCCTAATAGTAACTGCCCTGCCAACCCCAAAGGAGCAGCAAAAAATGCAAAAATTAAAACATAAATTGGAAATACTCTTCGGCCAAGCCAAGTATCTTTCTGATCTTTTAATTCAACAACCATTACTTGAAATTGTCTTGGTAACGACAAAAATGCTGCCATCACAATAACCAACATGGCTAACATTGAACTAATATTTCCAACATTCATTTGCTGTTCTAATTTTAAAGTTGCATTTGACTGCTGCCAAATATCAGCGGGGGAATCAAACAAAGAGAAACACACAAATAAACTTACCGCTAAAAAGGCAATAATTTTCACAAATGACTCAAACGCGATTGCCAGCATTACACCAGGGTGTCGTTCGGTAACATCAATATTACGAATACCAAATAAAATAGAGAAACCTGATAGCACCAAACTGACAACCAAGCCAATATGCCAACTACTAAGACTTTGATCTTCTTGTAATTGTTGGAAAGTATACACCATAGCTTTTAGCTGCAAAGCAATGTAAGGCATAGTGCCAACAAAGGAAACAAGCGTAACAATAATGGCTAGATTATGTGATTTACCAAACCGCGAAGCTAATAAATCAGCAATAGACGTTAAATTGAGTTTTAAACTAATGCGGATAATGCGTTGTATAAATGGCCATGCAAAGATAAAAAGTATAATTGGACCAAGATAAATAGGGATATGAGATAGAAAATTAGTAGACGCTTGCCCAGCCGTACCAAGAAAACTCCAAGAAGTACAATATACGCCCAAAGTTAAGGCATAAATAATCCCTTGGCCTTTTTTAGCTAACTGATTACGGTATTTATCCCCTAAATAGGCAATTAAAAATAATAGGCCAATGTAAACTAAGCTAAGACTAACTAACTGCCAGTTGGGGAACATTACACTTCTCTACTGTTGATGATTAGTGTTAATTCTATCTTAAATTAATACTATGCTAAATTAAATTTATACCTACTACCTGAATAATATAGCCAAATAACCGCCTTCCGATAAATACGACCTTTAGCTAATTAAATGAATAACCATACTGATTTTTTACTAAATAATTAACTATTGCACATTAAACTTTGTTACACTGCGCGCGAACCAAGGAGTGCGGTTTTGTTTTTTACTTAAAATTAAATAAGTACAATAACAAGTAACTGCTGAGATGTTGATGATATCAACAAACCCTTTGAACCTGGACGGGAACTTATTCTCATTTTAAATGTTAATAAGTAGCCGGCGTAGGAATGGTTAGTGAGTCAATCACAATGTCAACACAATAACCTCCCAGTGCCGGATCCCATAGTATCAATTGATTTAATACTTATGAGATCTATATGAATTTTACCCAATCAACACTTACAGCAACCCTTTCTTCATTGTTGCTTTCTACAACATTATCAAGTTTGCAAACAAAGGCTAATGAAGCACAAAGTTCTGAACTATCAACCATAGAAACGATTATCGTCACCAGTGATTTTAGACAACAGAATCTGCTAAAAACACCAAGTGCTTTATCAGTACTAACGGCTATTGAAGTACAGCAACGCAATGCTCAAAATCTTGAAGAATTAGTGGCCGTGATCCCCAATGTTAATTTTGCTAGTGGTTCACAGCGTGCACGTTATTATCAAATTCGTGGGATTGGCGAAAGAAGTCAATTTAATGAACCCATTAACCCCTCAGTAGGCATGATTATTGACGGTATTGATTTTACGGGTATTGGCAGTATTGCTAATCTCTTTGATGCTCAGCAAGTAGAAGTTTTCAGGGGACCTCAAGGCACACGTTTTGGCGCTAATGCTCTAGCTGGTATGTTTAATATCACAACCAATGCACCTACTGATGAATTTGAAGGCCATATTAAACTAGACGCCGGCAACTACAATAGTTATGGCTTAGGGCTTGCAATATCAGGCCCAGCTTCAGATGAAATAAATTATCGTTTAGCTGCAAATCATTACCAAAGTGATGGGTTTATTGACAACAATTACTTGAACAAAAGTGATACCAATAATCGTGATGAAACTAGTCTTAGAGGTAAATTGTCAATACAAGCAACTCATGATTTAACAATTGATATATCAGCTTTTCATTTTGACTTTGATAATGGCTATGACGCATTTTCGTTAGACAATAATCGTCAAACCCTATCAGATCAACCAGGTTTAGATAAACAAAAAACTCAAGCTATCGCTGCTAAGTTAACTTATCAAGGTTTTGAAAAATTCACACTCATTACCCTATTAAGCCATGCTGACTCTGATTTAGCATATGGATTTGACGAAGATTGGGCCTATGAAGGCATTTCGGCACCTGAAACAATTGAAAACCCTGACTATGCCTATTGGGAATATTCTTCAACTGACTATTATTTCCGTGATAAATCAACACAAACAATAGAATTAAGAGCACTATCTAACAAAACAAGTAAATTATTTAATAACACAACCTCTTGGGTTGCTGGGCTTTATTACAAACAAGATGACGAAGATCTGCAACGTCAATATACCTATTTAATCAGTGATTTCACTTCAACATTTGATAGTAAATCAATTGCTGTATATGGTCAGCTTGATAGTAAATTAAACTCAACATTAACATTAACCACGGGCTTAAGAGTTGAACAACGCAGCGCTGACTATATTAATTCTGACAATTTCAATGATAGCCCTGACGATACAATGATTGGTGGTAAGTTAGTACTTAGTTACCAGCAAAACGACAATAGTTTTTGGTATGGTTCAATTAATAGAGGTTATAAAGCAGGTGGTGCAAATACCGATGGCACTTTACCTGATGATTTACGCACTTTTGACCCTGAATATTTAGTCAATTATGAGCTAGGTTATAAAGTGTCCTTGTTTGACAATTCAGCTTTTATTCGTGCTGCTGCCTTTTATATGGACAGAAGCGATATACAAGTAAAAAGCTCGAAAACTATTGTTCGTGAAGATGGTAGTTCAGAGTTTATTGCCTACTTGGGTAATGCTGCAACAGGCTCTAACATCGGCATAGAGGTTGAAGCAAATTGGCAATTTAACGAATTAATTGAATTTTACGGTGCATTGGGTTTACTTGATACTGAGTTCAAGGGCTTTGTCAATGCCGATGGTGCATCGTTAGATGGCAGGCAACAAGCGCATGCGCCAAATTATCAATTTAACTTTGGCGTTAATATTCGTCCAAATGAAGATTGGTTGATTAACTTCTCCGCTGATGGCAAAGATGGGTTTTATTTCTCAGACAGTCATAATGAGCGGTCAAAATCAATAGAGCTAATTAATGCCTCTGTGAGTTATTTACAAGATGATTATCAAATAAAACTATGGGCACGAAATTTAACTGATGAAGAGTACGCCAACCGTGGTTTTTATTTTGGTAATGACCCTAGAGATGGGTATACTAACAAGCAATATTCTCAATTATCAGAGCCATTAGTTTTCGGTATTACGCTTGACTATCAGTTCTAAAACTCATACTGGTACACACTAATACCTCATTATTAGTGTGTACTAATTAAAGGATATATTATGCAAATCTCTATCGAATTAAGTTTATACCCACTTGCAGAAACACAGTATAAAAGTGAAATATGGGCTTTTATAAAACGCCTACGCAAAGTTGAAGGGCTAAACGTGGTAACTAACGGTATGAGCACCCAAGTTTTTGGTGATTATGACCTAGCAGTAACTAATGTCATGGCAGAAATAAAACACGTTCATAGTACCGTAGGTGCCGCTGTGTTTGTATGTAAATTTATTGGTGGTCATCATGCGCAACCAGAGCCTGAAAGTTAATGACTGAGTTGCTTGTTAGCTTTTTTGACTACACAGCTAAACTACCATGGCTTGAATTAATAGCCATGTTGCTAGCGCTTGCTTATGTTTTATGGGCTGCCATTGGTTCAATTTGGTGTTGGCCTGCCGCCTTTTTCAGCACAGCGCTCTACACGTATATTTTTTATGACGTGTCATTACTGATGGACAGTGCCCTTAATATTTATTATTTGATTATGGCTGTTTATGGTTACTGGATTTGGCAAAAAGATAGTAGCCATACAAATAGCCAACAAAGTAAAGCGCACTTAACCATTGTTTCGTGGCAACTAAACATTCATGTCAAAGCTTGTCTCATATTAACGGTAATTTCTTTTATCTTAGGCTATTTTATGGCCAACTTCTCCTCGGCCCATTTTCCGTATTTTGATACATTCACCACAGTTTTTGCTATATTTGCCACTTATTTAGTGACTCAAAAAGTACTCGAAAATTGGATTTATTGGATTGTAATTGATGCGGTTTCTATCTATCTCTATCTTGCAAAAGACTTAATACCAACCGTTGTTTTATTTGGTATTTATATCATTATTGCTACTTGGGGTTACTTTAAATGGTTAGGCTTGTATAAACAACGGCAACTAAATGTGCACAGGGCGGCGTAAGGTTGTTGGTTATGGTTCCTCCTTTAAGCTCATTACCTTGCTTCACTCACATTAATCTTATTGAACCCATAATCACTGGCCTTAGCAGTCTTTGTTACCAAGTACACGCCGACAATAAATTTTATTTTGCCAAACAAACAAGCGTAAACGAATCTATTTTTTGCCTCCTTTCAGCCAAAAAAAACATTAGCCCTAGCGTTTTTTATCATGACCAATACTGGCTTATAACCTCATTTATTGAGGGAGAAAATTTATCTTTAAGCCAACAATCAATCCATAACAAAATTACATGCGCTATACAGTTAATGGCGCAATGCCATAAATTATCAACAAAAACTCTGTTGCACGAACCGGCCTTATCCCTTGAACCAAGAACGCTTGTTTATGATCTCATTGATAAAATATACGTCACAAAAAAACAATTAATAACAATTTCAGCCCTACAGAAAAGTACAATAAACGCTATTGCCAATCACATACTTACACTGATACCCCCTCTAACTAACAAGGTTTGCTGCCATGGAGATATCAATTTCAGCAATATACTATTATCTCCTGAAAAACACGCTTATTTAGTTGATTATGAGTGTGCGTGCATTGCACCTGCAGAATACGATTTAGCTATGTTTATTGCCGTAAATAATCTAGAAAGCGAGTCTATTTTAACTATAACCCAACAATATTCAGCACATGCGATAGTTGATTTAAATTTACCGTTGTTAAAACACTATCTAACATATTGCCATTTCATTAATGGCTTATGGTATATAAATGCCTACCAAAAATCTGCTTCATCATCATTTATCCATTTAGCAAAACAACAGTGGCAAAATATTCACACTGTTGAGCTGATAAAGGTTGCCCTAGGTAATCTTCCTTGATTTCAGCTATGAACTTATTGCAATGCGACAATAGTTCTAGTAGTTTAACTTCAACCATATAATTACAAAAACAATAAATGTTGGATTTTATTTATGTCTGTAGAAACAATTTACAAGGTCACTTTACACCCTTTTATCAATGAATCTATCGCTAGTCTTAAAGCAATGACACGCCTAACGGGTTCTTCTGGCGATGCCTTTATGGATCAAGTAGATGATTTTCGTTTTAAAGGCTATGCCGTATGCTCAGAAGTCAAAGGCTGTATTAACGGTGTAATCATGATGCACCATTATCCAGAAACCGCCATCGCTATTGGTAATTCTGTTTGCGAAACCATGTTCGATGAAAAATATAACCACACAGAGATAAACGAAGAACTAAGCAATGCATTGGCCGAGTGGGGCAATACCATTGTAGGACGCTCTACTGATTTGTTAAGTCGACATAATTTAGAGTTTAATTTTTCTAGCCCGTACTTTGTTCATAACTTTGATGATATGGAAAAATACTTAGTTGGCGTTAAAGAAATTATTACTGTCCCTATTACCGTTGAAGGTATTGGGCGTTATTACTTTAACTTATTAGTACGTGATGTTAATTTCCAAACAGGTGGGGCTAAACGCGAAGAAAGTTCAGGTATTGCCAACCCATATAACACACCTTTACCTACTGGTAGCAAAATATTACTCGTTGATGACAGCGCCATGATTCGTAAAGCACTAAAACGTTTTCTAAATAATTTAGGCTACGAAAATATCATTGAAGCAAATGATGGCTCTGCTGCAGTCGCCTTGGTTGAAAGTGAAAACCCTGACTTTCTATTCATGGATGTTATTATGGATGAAATGAATGGGAATGAGGCATTACAAACTATCCGCGCTAATGGAAATAATGTACCCGTAGTAATGCTGTCATCTGTTACCGATCAAGCTTTAGTTAAGCAATGTGAAGAAATTGGCGTGTCTGGTTTTATTTTTAAACCAATTCAAGCAAGTAATGGTGCTGAAATCATTAAATCTTATCTAAAAATAGCATAAAATAATTTACCAAAAACTACATTTATCCATACCCAATTAATTTATTCATATTTTTATTGGGTATACTTAGGTTGTTTTATAGGCTGTCAACCACTGATATGCTTGATTACAGCTTGATATAAGACTTTCTGGGGCTATGTTATAAGTCTGAATAAAGAGATTAATAACATCCCAGTTTCCTTCCATGTATGCAATAACAAAGTCGAGACACTCAGCTAAAACACCTGTTTTATTAAGCAAAGCTGTATTTATTTCTTCCGCTAGAGGCAATGCCAGTAAAACATCTTGCATTGGTTTATCTAAAATGGCATCAAGGGTTGAAAACAATCCTGTTAAAAATGCATATTCAGAAAGTTGCTGCAATCCCATTAATTTAGCAAATTTTTCACAAAGTCGAGCTCTTATAATAGTATTATGAATCAATACCGTCGGTTTATTTGGGTTAAGTTTAGCCATTACTATCAAACAGACAAATTGGCGCATTTGAATTTCACCTAAATAAGCAATAGCTTGCTTAATTGACTTTATTTCCTTAGAGTGGGCAAACCAAATAGAATTAACAAATCGTAACAGTTTATAGGTTAAATCCATATCGTATTCAAAAAAACGTTCTAGTTTTTTGTAACTGTACCCTTCTTTCATCACTTCACTGTATATAGACATCAAAAAAGGGTGTGATGCGTTTATTTCAGTTCCAACAAGAATTTCAGGTTTACAAAAAAAATAGCCTTGATAATAATCAAAACCAAGCGCTTTGGCTTCCACAAAATCTTCGTATGTTTCTACTTTTTCTGCTAAAAGCTTAATTCTGTATTGTCGAAAATAGGGAAGTAGATGCTCAATCGATGACAGCGGTGTTTCAATAATATCAATTTTAATTAACTTAATTAAAGGAAAAAATTTATCCCAAGCCTCGCTGTAAATAAAGTCATCAAGCGCTAAAGAAAACCCTTGATGAAAAAGTTTTGCTAACACTTGATAATTCTTCTCACTTGGCTCTGTTGACTCAAGCACTTCCACTATAATATTTTTATAGGGTGTCATATTCACTAAATGTTCGGAAAGGATCTCCATCGGAAAATTAATTAAAGCAGGCTTTCCTTCGGTCATTTCTTCGAGGCCAATATTAAGGTAACTATTGATTAATAATTTTGCCGTAGCTATATCGGGTGCTACATCCGAGGGAAAACAATTTTGTGTACTATCCCTAAATAATAATTCGTAAGCAACTACTTGTTTTTTTTTATTTAGAATGGGCTGCCTTGCGGTGTAAACCTTCATAAAATTTCCTTATAACCTAACTTATACAGTGACAAGGATAACCTATATTACATAAAAAATGTCAATGAAATACCTTAAAATAGGCTAAAGCACTCAAAGAGTGATCCAAAACAAAGAACACTGTTATTTAACCGTTTGTGTATAAAACTCCGAAATATACTGGCCTCCCTTAATCTTAGCAATCAAACGTAGTTTATAATTATCTCCTTTCTTACCCACTAACTCCCGCAATTTTGTGTGATTCCGCCAATAATAAGGACTTTTTTTCATTCCTAATGGGTACGCTGTCATTTTATCAGCTTCATCCACTAAAAAAAGCGTAGCACTATCTAACGGAAAGGTCGAATTTATCTCCGTTACGCCAGCTTGATCAGAAATATTCACTTTAAATTCACCAGAAACAAGCACGCAACTTTGATTAATAATATCGCAATGCCCTTCTGGAACTAATTGAATGATTTTTGTTTTAGCTGCTTCACTTTCGTTATAGTAATCAGCACCAATATACCCCAGTACAGCAAGGAAAGGGGCAACCATAAAAGCAACTTTAAGATGTCTATTCATATCTACTTCTTTTTAATTAATCCTATTTAACAAGGCAATATAACAGAAAAGGCTGAACGACTCTTAAAAAATTGTCGTCCAGCCCTTTATTCTATTTCGAGATTCAATAATTACATCTCTATATTTAACTCTCGAACCTTACTGATTAGTGAGCGTGTGCTGCACTGGTTTTACCAGGTAAACGCATATGATCAACCATCTCTTGAATATGCGTAGGCGCTGGGCCTGTAAATTTAAGTAAAGTAAAGGCAACACCAAAGTTAACTAAAGCACCCACAGCACCAAAAGCGTTAGGCGAGATACCAAAGAACCAATCTGCCCCCATATCACCTAAGAATGAAGTACCAGGGATAAACATAATACCTTTGTGTTGGAACACATACAGCATAGTTACACCAATACCCGCAATCATACCCCAAACTGCAGCTGTACCACTCATTTTTCTAGAGAAAATACCCATCATTAATGCAGGGAAGATACTTGACGCAGCCAAACCAAAGGCTAATGCCACAGTACCTGCCGCAAATCCTGGTGGATGTAAACCTAAGTAACCTGAAATCAATATCGCAATAGTCATTACAATACGCCCTGCCAGTAATTCATTTTTCTCTGACATATCAGGCGTCAACACACCTTTCATTAAATCATGGGATATTGAAGAGGATATAGCTAACAATAAACCAGCTGCTGTTGATAGTGCTGCAGCTAAACCACCCGCGGCAACTAATGCAATTACCCAGTTAGGTAAATTGGCAATTGCAGGGTTAGCTAATACCATAATGTCACGGTCAACTTTAACCATTTCATTTGTTGTTTTATCAGCTGTATACTGTATTTTACCATCACCATTTTTATCTTCAAACTTTAATAGGCCAGTTTTTTCCCAGTCTTTAAACCATTGTGGACGTTCAGAGTACTCAAGATTTTGACCTGCAGCTGGTTCAATAGTGTGCATCAAGTTTAAACGTGCCATTGCACCCACAGCTGGAGCAACAGTATAAAGTAACGCAATAAACACTAAGGCATAACCTGCTGAAGAACGTGCTGCCTGTACTGAAGGAACCGTAAAGAAGCGCATGATTACATGAGGTAGACCTGCAGTACCAATCATAAGAGACATAGTATAAGCGAACATATTTAACGTACCGCCTAAGTTTGATGTAGTATATTCTTTAAAGCCTAAATCAGTAACAACCATATCTAATTTATCAAGCAAATAAACGCCACTGCCATCAGCTAACGTGCTACCTAGACCTAATTGTGGAATAGGGTTACCTGTTAGTTGTAAAGAAATAAATACCGCAGGAATTGTATAGGCAAAAATCATAACCACGTATTGCGCGATCTGTGTATAAGTAATACCTTTCATACCGCCTAATACAGCATATACCCAAACAACAGCCATACCGATGCCTAAACCTAAGCCGTAATCAACTTCAAGGAAGCGAGAAAAAGCAACACCAACACCTTTCATTTGACCAATAATATAAGTCAATGACGCGATAATTAAACAAACTACCGCAACAATACGTGCTGTTTTAGAATAATATCGATCAAATATAAATTCAGGTACAGTAAATTTACCGTGTTTACGCATGTATGGCGCAAGTAGCATGGCAAGTAGTACATAACCACCTGTCCAACCCATTAAGAAAACTGAACCACCGTAACCTAAGAAAGCAATTAAACCCGCCATTGAAATGAATGACGCAGCACTCATCCAATCCGCACCAATTGCCATACCATTTTGCATCGGGGTAACACCCCCGCCAGCCACATAGAAATCACTCGTAGACCCAGCACGCGCCCACCAAGCAATACCAAAATATAACGCGAAAGTACCGAAGACCGCAATGTAAGTATATAGTTGTAACTCATCCATGCTTATTCCTCCACTTTATATTTTTGATCAAGCTTATTCATTTTGGCGCCATACCAAAAGATTAAAACAAGAAATGAATAAATAGAACCTTGCTGTGCAAACCAAAAACCAAGTTTGTACCCACCTAGACGAATCGCATTTAGTGGCTCTACAAGAAGCAAGCCTAAACCAAATGAAACTGCAAACCAGATTGCAAGACATATAAAGATTAGACGAAGATTCTCCGACCAATAAGTTTCTTTATTTTCCACAATAGTCTCCTAGCGACGTTATAGCCTATGTTTCAATTAATATGAGCTCACATTAATATATGTATTTTTATTAGGCTTTTTTATTAGTAATAATTTTAGTAAAAGTATGAATATGTATTTTTGTCTGTCGTTTTTTATCAACAAAGGCAAAAATCCATATTCAACTTCAACGTTATTAAATCTAACAACCTTTTTTTTTCTCTGATATTAAACTTTAGTCTAGATCAATGTTTTAGCGAATAAATCAAACTAATGATGATTTAATTTTAACTAGTGTTATAGGGGCTTCTAGGGCAATTGAGAATACAAGTGCAACTTTAGTCTACATTGTTACTTCAATAGTTGACTACCTACAGCCACCACTCTAAATTATCATTAATGGCAGATAAGCTTGAAAGTGTTTTTCAAATTATCTGTGGTATTTCTTAGGTAAATGCAGGCTTTTTGTTCGAAAAGCAAACACACGCTGGTAATCAAAATGGAGTCTAAAAATGGACACCGAACTTTCAGAAATTTATAGCTTTATTCAGAGTATTCCTCCTTTTGACAGCTTACCAAAAGCGGCATTAGAACGATTAATAAAAGAGCTCACAATTCATTATGTTCGTAAAGATGAATACCTTCCCCCCAAAGGAATCACTGAACCACACTTATATATTGTGCGTAAAGGCGCGCTGAGCTGCCTTGCCAATGATAAAGAGTTAGTTTCTCGACTTGGTGAAGGTGATTTATGCACCGAATTTTGTAAACAAAGCTTACAATTATCAGCCAATGTAATTAATACAAGAGAAATACTAAGCCGACAAGTCAAAACAGATGAAGATTGCTTAGTTTATAGTCTGAACGCCAAAATATTGCATGATATTGGCGAAAATTACCCAAGTATTAGTGATTACTTTAGTAATAATTCTGCTGAACGTCTCAAACAAAGAATGTCTAAGGCCAATGAAGAAGCCATTATTTCTTCTTCTTTGATGAATACTCCTGTTAGTAACTTTTATCATAGCCCTGTCGTTGGTATCGATATTAATCACACTATTCAAGAGGCAGCCTTGCAAATGACCGAGCGAGGGTTTTCTTGTTTGGTAGTGCTTGATAACAAACGTTGTGTTGGCATCATCACTGACAAAGATATACGCCGTCGTTGCGTGGCCGAAGGTTTACCCATCACAACCAACATTTGCGAAATCATGACAAAAAACATGACAACCATTGATATCAAAAATAATGCATACGATGCACTCATGACCATGACGGCTAAGCATATTCACCATTTACCCGTGACAAATCAGGGTGAAGTTGTTGGCATGGTTACTGTTACAGATTTAATGAACAATGAAGGACATAATGCGGTCAATTTTTCAAGCATAATCCATAAAGCTAAAAATTTAACCGAATTAAAAGAAATCAGTAATCTTTTACCTAAATTACAAATTCGTTTAGCTAAATTAGGCGCAAGTGCTGATCATGTTGGTAAAAGTATTAGTGCCATTACGATGGCATTCACCAAACGATTAATTGAAATGGCTGAAGAAAAATATGGTCAAGCCCCTGTTCCTTATGCTTGGTTAGCCGCAGGTTCACAAGCTAGGCAAGAGCAACTTGCTCATTCAGACCAAGACAATGCTATTATTATTTGTGATTCTATGAAACCTTACGATGATGCTTGGTTTGAAAGTTTAGCTCACTTTGTTTGTGATGGTTTAGCTGAATGTGGTTTCATTTATTGTCCTGGTAATATTATGGCAACCAACCCCAAATGGCGCCAACCTGCAAAAGTTTGGCAGCAATATTTTGATGGTTGGGTTGATACGCCAAAGCCAAAAGCATTATTACATTCAAGTGTATTTTTTGATTTAGACACCATTTTCGGTGATGCTAACTTACTTGACAACGTTCGGGAAAAATTACTTAGAAAAACACAAAACAATAGCCTCTTTATCGCCCACTTATCAAAAAATGCGTTAGGTTTACGCCCTCCGCTTGGATTTTTTAGAGATTTTGTGCTTAAACAAAACGGCAAACACAAGGCCACTTTAGATCTAAAGCATAACGGTATTGCACCTATTGTTGACCTTGCTCGCATCTATGCGCTTTCTCAAGGTATTAGTGCGGTTAATACTATTGAGCGTATTAAGCAAGCGGCAGGTACCGCTGCCATTACTAAATCATCCGCAGAAAACCTTATCGATGCCTATGAATTCTTGGGCATTTTACGCGTTAAACACCAAGCCAATAAATTAATGACAGGGCTTGATGCAGATAATTATTTATCTCCCAAAGAATTATCAAAATTAGAGCGTGAACACTTAAAAGATGCATTTAAAGTGATCAAAACATTGCAAGATTCAAGACAGGCCACCTTCTAATGGCAATCACGTCATTTATTAATTATTTAACAGGATACGAAGCAAAACGTAAGCGATTATTAAAAAAAGCGCCCGATGGGCCCCTGAAAAAATTTTTAGCTGTACCTTTTCCAGCACTAGAAACACCAATAAACGACTTACCCATTTTAGCCGTAGACTTTGAAACCACAGGCCTTGATGCCAAAGCAGACAAATTACTGAGTGTTGGTTTTGTTGTAATGGAGCATGAACAGATAAAGCTAAAATCATGCTACCACCAAATAATACAAGCACAAACTACCCTTGAAGAAAGCAATGTAATAATCCACCAAATTACCGACACTCAAAAGGAGCAAGGACAACCATTACATCTTGTTGTAGAAAAACTATTAAACGCGTTAGCGGGTAAAGTCATGTTAGTTCACTTTGCTCGCATTGAACGGCAGTTTTTACAACAAGCATGCCTTGAGTTGTATGGGTTAGTGCCCGATTTTCCTATTATAGACACCTTGGTTATTGCGAAAAGACAATTAGATAAACGTGACGTGTCTTATGATCCTTCAGAACTACGTTTATCAAAATTACGTCATAAATACCAATTACCCGATCATCATGGGCACAATGCGCTTAATGATGCTATTGCTACAGCGGAATTATTACTTGCACAAGTCAACAGCAAACCCAAAGCAGATAAAATACAACTAAAAGATTTAATATTGTAACAATCAAAAAATAGACAAAGAAAGTGTTTATGCCCCTTTCCCTTTTACTTACATAAGTTACAATTGAGCATTATATCAATAAAGATACAAAGTTATTACAAAGGCAACTTATGAATAATCTTCTTACATTAGGAAATAATGGCACACCGCTAACCATTATAGAAAAATCTGCTTACTCACAATGGCTTGCTTCACAAAGTCAAAGTAATCAGCAGTGGTTGCAACAAACAAATTATCATGGTGAAGGTTTAGCTTTATTACCTAATTTTTCTACCAAAGAAGAAGGCACATTATGCCATGCAATTTTCGTTGTTGAAAACGCCAGCCATTATTTTGCTTGTGGTAACTTAATTACCCTATTGCCACCAGGACAATACAAACTCAATGCTGCTAAAGAGTATCATCAAGCTATTTGTTTTGGTTGGCTAATGGGTGCTTATGAATTTTCTACTTATAAAACACAAAAAGCTAAAGAAACTAAAAAAGAACTTCCAAGCTTAGCAGTAATTGACCAAGAATTAATTGATAGCGCCATTCGCTATGCACAAGCAACAGCATTGGTACGTGATCTAGTTAACACACCTGCCGCGGATATGATGCCACAAAATATTGGCGATACAGCTCAAGCATTAGCCGAGCTTTTTGATGGTCAAGTATCTCAAATTATCGGTGAGGATTTGCTTGTTCATAATTATCCAACTATTCATGCTGTTGGCCGTGCCAGCGTGCACCAACCACGGCTAATCGATCTTACTTGGGGAAACAAGAAAAATCCCCATATTACATTGGTTGGCAAAGGTGTCTGCTTTGATAGCGGTGGGTTAGATTTAAAACCAGCTGCGGGTATGCGTAACATGAAAAAAGACATGGGTGGCGCAGCACATGTGTTAGGTTTAGCGCGTTTAATTATGTCTCATAAGTTACCAATTTACTTACGGGTTTTGATTCCTGCCGTTGAAAATGCTGTTTCAAGCAACGCAATGCGTCCTGGCGATGTAATTACCACACGTAAGGGCATCACAGTTGAAATTGACAATACCGATGCAGAAGGTCGCCTAGTATTATGTGATGCATTAGCAGAAGCAGATAATGATAAAACCGAATTAATCATTGATTTTGCCACATTAACAGGCGCAATGCGTGTTGCTTTAGGTACAGAAATAGCAGGCTTTTTTACTACAAACGACAAGATTGCAGAAGGTATTACTAACGCAGGTAATAAAATTAATGATCCCGCTTGGCGCATGCCACTATATCAACCGTACACTGACTTATTTTCAAGTACAATTGCTGATATGAGCAACTGCTCAGCAGGTCCTTTTGGCGGTGCAATTACCGCCGCCTTATATTTAGAGAAATTTGTCAGTAAAAATACCAACTGGGTGCACTTTGATGTCATGGCTTTTAACGTTCGATCTCTATCAGGTCGTCCTTTAGGTGGTGAAGCTTTCGGTATGCGAGCAGTATTTAATTATTTGCAGGCCAAATATACCTAGTTACTCTTTTAAAATAATACTTTAGCGCCAAAAACATCAACTAAAGTATAATTGTATAACACAATCATATTATTATATTCTGCTATACTAATAGAATGAGTTTCTTACTAAATAAGCTAAATAAAGGTAACTATAATGACTAATAAATTAATACCTAATATATTATTAGCGCTGTTCGTCACGTTACTAATTACTATTTTTCACTACTTTAGTGCCAACTTGTTCTCTTCAGCTACTTTATCTACAGTTGTCTTAGCCATTATCTGCTTTCTAGCTACTTTTTTTATCATCAATCAAGGTCAGTCTAATAACAAAAATAATAATAAAGAAACATCTCAACAGTTATCAACCAACTTTGCTGATATTGGTGAAAAAATTGGTGTAAAAGCCAGTGAATTAGCAATCAACTCAGCGGAAATTAGCTTTTTTCTAACACAATTGAGCCAAGCCATAGAAAAATCCAGTGATGATGTAGATAGGTTGGCAACAGCTGCTGAGCAAATGTCAATGAACAGCAAGCAAATAAATGACAATGCCGAGCATGCATCAGCCCAAGCAAACCAAGCAATGAGCGCAAGCGCTTCTAGCTCAAAGCAATTGCATGATAATATTACCGTGGTAAATTTATTGAATGAATCGGTAACCAATGCTTCAGACATGATTCAGTCGCTTGAGAAAAAAGCCTTAGAAATACAGAGTATTACCGATGTTATTGATGGTATTTCCTCGCAAACAAACTTATTAGCATTAAATGCGGCTATTGAAGCAGCTAGGGCAGGAGAGCAAGGCCGTGGATTTGCTGTTGTGGCTGACGAAGTGAGAGCTTTAGCTGCAAAAACTGCCGACGCAACTCATCAAATTGGAGAGATGCTAAATCAAATAAGTAAAGAAACAAACAAAACAACGACTGTGATGAACACGATAGTGCAGCAAACTGACAGTGTGGTAAGTACGCTAACTGACTTGTCGCAATCTTTTACCGAAATTGACCACTTAATGTCTGACTCATCCGCAGCTAGCAATCAAATTAGCCACGCCCTACAGGAGCAGGATATCGCAGCTGGCGAAATATCAAACTCAGTGGTTAATTTGCATGATTTTCTGGTTGATAAGAGCAACGAAACTCAACGTATATCAGCACAAGCACAAACATTATCAAATAATAGTGAATCTATTTTTGTTCATTTATCAGAATTTGACAATGATACATTCATAAATACCATGTGCAAACAAGCACAATTAGCCGCGCAAAAAGTGAGTGATCTTTTTGAAGAGAGCATCGCCACTAACAAAATATCACAACAACAACTATTTGACTTTAAATATAAACCTCTAGGAAATAGCGAACCTCCAAAATTCTCTTCAGGTTTTGATGAATTTACGGATAGAAACTTACCTCAAATTCAGGAACCGCTATTAGATGAATTTAGCGAAATGATTTATGCTGGTGCAGTTGATATTAATGGTTATTTTCCTACCCATAATAAACGCTTTTCTAAACCCTTAACAGGCAACCCTGAAGTTGACATAGTTAACAATCGTACCAAGCGCATGTTTAATGACCCTACAGGCATTCGATGTGCTCAACATACTGATAAATTTTTATTACAGACCTATAAACGTGATACGGGTGAGATAATGCATGATATATCTGCGCCTATCTATGTTAAAGGTAAACATTGGGGTGGATTTAGAATAGGATTCAAAGCAAAATAACATCATGAATCGTGGGCTGACTTTTTAATTGAATAGGTTGAAATTGTCAGCTTACATTGAGTGCGTAAACAAATTCCTACCCCACCTGAACTCAGGTTATTTACACAATAATCCCCTTAAAATTAATTCGCTCGACTAAAGTCTAAGGCTAAATATTGCTATTTTAGACTTAGGTCTAATTCCTTTAACTTCGCTTTAATCTTACCTTAATACCTGAACAAAAATTCAACATCGTTTTGATTTGATTCTCAAAACAACACTAACGCTGTTGCATAAAAGCAAAAAGAAGAGGCGTAGATCTCCAGCTTTTATAATAAAAAATAAATATCACAACAAAAACATAATATAAAACAATTGCTGTAAAGCAAACAAAATGGGGATACACATGTTTAAACTTAATAAAAGTAAATTACTCTTGGCTGCTGGTCTTTTAACTGTAGCTGGCGCTGCTAATGCTGGTTATACGTTTGATTTAACAGACAATGATAAAATCACTTTTGGTGGTTATATCAAAGCGGACGCACGATATGTTGACGGTAACATCGCAGCCAGTAATTACTGGATTGGTAGTGCAAGTAAAATTGGTGAAAACAAATCAAACTTTGGCATTGCAGTTAATGAAACACGTTTTAATACTAAATACGTTCATGGTAATGTTACCGGCTTCATTGAAATGGACTTTTATGGCTCTGGTACTTCTGGCGGTGGTAATGAAATTATATCTAATTCATCTAACCCACGTTTACGTCATGCTTTTATTAAATATAAGAACATTACCGTTGGTCAAACTTGGACTACGTTCATGAACACCAGCGCTTTAGCAGAAGCAGCTGATTTCGGTGGGCCGTTAGTTGCATCAGCATTTATTCGTCAAGGTCAAATTCGTTATACCAATGGAGGTTTAGAGTTAGCCATTGAGAACCCTGAATCTTACGGTACAACATATGATCATGACAATAATCCAGATACAGGTAACGTAAGCACCATCAAAAGTGGGGATGATTCGGTACCTGATTTTATTGCTAAATATTCTTTTAAAGGTGACTGGGGTAATGTTGCTGTTGCAGGTGTAGCACGTCAATTACAAACAGTTGATGGTAGTGAGTCGGCTTTTGGTTATGGTGTTTCAGGCCGTATTAAAACTGTTGGCAAAGATGATTTCCGCTTCCAAGTACATGGTGGCAATGTGGGGCGTTATGTGGGTGTAGCAGCAGCAACTGATATTGCTACAAACTCACAAGGAAAAATAGAAGTAGAAGAAACAACATCTTTTTTAGTTGCTTATCGACACTTCTGGAGCGAAGACACTCGTAGTTCAGTATTTTATGGCAATACTACGACTGACCTTACCGATCGTGACCGTACTCATTGGGGTGTGAATTTATTCAAAGACATCACTAAACAACTTTCTTTCGGCGTTGAATTTGGTAATTTTGAAATGGACGAAGTTGACGCTGATTCAAACTACTTTCAAGTATCAGCTAAATACGTTTTATAGTGTTTAACATCAAAACTTAAATGATAAAACACTAATGATCTTGCGTTAGTTAACCTCTCAACGAGGTTATTTTATGGGGAAGCTTTTGCTTCCCCTTTTTTAATAGCAATTCGATTAAAACTTCATAAAAAAAGCCAGTACTCATTAAAATGAATACTGGCTAAACCATCAAAAATTTTTAATCGACTTGACCCAAAGGAATAAGTTGAATCAATTCGCAAAGAAGGACTTGGTGACTATGTGTCCTGGAGCATAACCACCAAGTTACCGCCTTGCTATTAGTTAAAACACCTGAGAGAGCGTTCACTTGCCTTAACCAATAAACAAATGATAATCATTATCATTTGTACTGTCAACACTTTTTATTAATATTTTTTAATGAATAGCATTTATTTTTTTAACTTAGCAAAAGCATCAGCAAAAGCATTACCCATAGCGGCATTCTCTACTTTCTTAACTTTAGCTTTAACAGGTTTATTTGTCTTGGCATGTGCAGAAACATGCGAATTATTATGAACCTCTTTTTTAGCTTTTTTACTATGTGGCATAGCCTGTGAATTTTTAGCTACACTGTCATGTAAACGCATGGTTAAACTAATACGTTTTCGAGCAGCATCAACTTCCACCACTTTAACTTTCACAATATCTCCTGCCTTGATTATCTCTCGCGGATCACTGATAAATTTATCTGTAATGGCTGAAATATGTACAAGGCCGTCTTGATGAACACCTACGTCAACAAAAGCACCAAAATTAGCAACATTCGACACAACCCCCTCAAGCACCATACCAACCTCTAAATCAGCTATTGTATTAACACCTTCAGCAAACGTAGCAGTTTTAAATTCAGGCCTAGGATCACGATTTGGCTTGATAAGTTCTTGAATAATATCGTTGATAGTCACTTCACCAAACTGTTCTGTCGCTAATTCGCTAACATTAACTTGCTGTAATTGCTCAGCATTATTTAGCAGTTCTGCACTAGCAATATTGAGTTTTTTAATAATATTTTCAACAATGGGGTAAGTTTCGGGATGAACAGCACACTGATCCAGCGGGTTATCACCACCCGTTATACGTAAAAAGCCAGCGGCTTGTTCAAATGCTTTTGGGCCTAAACGGGCAACATTTTTCAGTTGATTTCTATTAACAAAAGCACCTTGTTCATCGCGATAGTTCACAATATTATTCGCCATAGTTTTATTTAAACCAGCAACCCGTGTTAATAATGCAGCTGAAGCTGAGTTAAGATCTACACCAACAGAATTTACACAATCTTCCACTACATCATCTAGGCTTTTACTGAGCTGGCTCTGACTAACGTCATGCTGATATTGACCAACGCCAATTGCTTTCGGATCTATTTTTACGAGTTCAGCTAGCGGGTCTTGCAAACGACGTGCAATTGAGACTGCACCACGTATTGAAACATCAAGTTCTGGAAATTCATTTGCGGCAAATTCTGAGGCTGAATACACCGATGCGCCTGCTTCACTTACCATCATTTTTTTAGGTTTTGCTTGCCCTGTTGCAGAGTCAAATTGAGCAATAACTTCACTCACTAATTTGTCGCTTTCACGCGAACCAGTACCATTACCAATAGCAATTAATTCAATCTTATATTGACGACAAAGATTAACTAAAGTACGTACTGACTTTTCCCAATGATTTTGTGGTGCATGAGGAAATATAGTAGTGGTATGTAACAATTTACCTGTAGCATCAACAACCGCTACTTTACAACCTGTGCGTAAACCAGGATCTAAACCTAGGGTTACTTTTGCACCAGCTGGTGCTGCCATTAATAAATCAGCCAAGTTCTCAGCAAAAACTTTAATCGCCTGTGATTCTGCTTGCTCACGTAGCTGAGTTAATAGCTCATTTGTTAAACTAACACTCAATTTACTTTTCCATGCTAATCGTACTGTACTAGCTAAAAAATTAGCTGCTTTTTGATCATTACTAGCAGAGAAGCACCTTAATGTTAGGTGATCACTAATTATTTGCTCTGCACTAGAAACCGCCATTTTGTCTTGGTTAGGATCAACATCAATTTTCAATTGCAAAAAGCCTTCATTACGACCACGTAACATGGCAAGCATACGATGTGAAGGAACCAATTTTAATTTTTCACTGTGTTCAAAATAGTCGCGAAACTTAACCGCTTCACCTTCTTTACCCTTAACAACTTTACTTGTTAAATGAGCCTGTTTTAGCATATGAGTTCGTAGCTTTTGTAATAAATTAGCATCTTCACTAAAACGTTCAGCTAATATGGCACTAGCACCCTCCAATACACTTTTTACATCAATAAAACCTGTATCATTGTTTGCCGTTTTATTCAGATAGGCTTGCGCTTCTTGTTCAGGATCAAGCTGCCAATTATTGAATAAACCATTGGCTAACGGCTCAATACCTGCTTCTATAGCAATTTGCCCTTTAGTGCGACGTTTAGGTTTATACGGTAAATATAAATCTTCTAAACGGGTTTTATTATCGGCATCGGTTATTTGCTTAGCAAGCTCATTTGTGAGTTTGTCTTGCTGCTTAATGCTGGTTAAGATAACTTGACGCCGCGCTTCTAAATCACGCAAATAGCTGAGTCGTGACGCTAATTCACGTAAATGGGTATCTGTTAAGCCTTGCGTTACCTCTTTTCTGTAACGAGCAATAAAAGGTACTGTTGCACCATCATTTAACAAGTTAATCGCCGCATTCACTTGTGAGGTTTTAACATTAAGTTCTTGAGCGATTTGCTCGCTGATTTGCTCTTCAATAGCTGACATTAATTTACCGTTCCAACAATAATTGAGTAATAATTAAATAATAATTTCTAAGATGGCCGATCATAACAGAAACTCGCTTTATCGAATAACTACTAATCGTAAATTTACCTTGTTGTAATGAAGTATCCATAACACTAAAAGCCTGTATAGCACTATGGTGCTAAATATAAAGTAAATCAATTGCGCTAATATAATCGAAAATAGCTTAACGCTTTATCAATTATTGAATGAAAAATAGGAATATTATTATGCTTAAAGGCAAAACAGCGCTCATCACAGGTTCAACGAGTGGTATTGGTTTAGCCACGGCACATACGCTTGCAGAACAAGGTATTAATTTAGTTTTACACGGTTTAATGAGCCAAACAGAAGGTGAAGCATTAGCACAAGAATTTGCAACAAAATATAATATTAAAACCTACTTTGATAATGCAGATTTAACGGATTCAGAGGCTATTGCGGCCTTTATGACGCACGCTAAGAGCATCATGGGTTCTATTCATATTTTAATTAATAATGCTGGCATTCAGCATACTGAAAGTGTTGAAAATTTTCCTGTGAGCAAGTGGAATGCAATTATAGCAATTAACTTAACCGCTGCTTTTCACACAATTCAACAATCATTACCCGAGATGAAAGCCGAAGGCTGGGGTCGTATTATCAATATAGCTTCCGTACATGGTTTAGTTGGCTCATTAAACAAATCTGCCTATGTGGCTGCCAAGCATGGCATTATTGGCTTAACAAAAGTGGTGGCTTTAGAGTGTGCAGAATCAGGTATTACCGCCAACGCCATTTGTCCTGGTTGGGTAGATACACCATTAATTAATAATCAAATTAAAGATATTGCTGAAAAGGAACAAGTTGATTTTGAGCAAGCGAAATATAACTTAGTTACTGCCAAACAACCTTTACCCGAAATGATGAACCCTCGTCAAATTGGTGAATTTATTTTATTTTTATGCAGTGATAGTGCGCGTAGTATTACTGGAGCATCATTACCTATGGACGGCGCTTGGACGGCGCAGTAAGCGTTTTATGTGATAAAAGTGCTATAGCCATTGTAGGGGGTAATTTATTGCCCCGTTGTCGGACTGAAGTCCAACCTACACGGGGTATTTAAATTTCACTCTGGCCCCAGAGCTATATTCATAGCCATGTTAAAGTAAAATAATAGTTTCTATAAGATAACTATCAGTTCCGAATCTGGCTAGTGTTAACACTTGTTAGCTATTACACTGTGCAAAACAATCACAGGGTGATGACTAACAACATGGATAATACCTTATACCAGCAGGCACGACTATCTCGTGATGCTCGCTTTGACGGCAAGTTCTTTATTGCGGTTAAAACGACAGGAATATTTTGTCGATCAATTTGTCCTGCGCCTACTCCCAAAGAGTGCAATGTTGAATATTTTACAACGTCTATTGCCGCCGTAAATCACGGTTATCGCCCCTGCCTACGTTGTCGACCCGATTCCGCGCCAGACTCTTTTGCATGGAAAGGGAAAAACACCACCTTTGAACGTGCCTTAACACTAATTAACACAGAGTTACCTTCCTCTCAAACCATTAGCCAACTTGCTGAACGCCTAGGTATTTCTACTCGATACCTAAACAGATTATTTCAAGAAAGCTTAGGCACCAGCGCCAAAAATTTCACACAACATCAACAACTTATGTTTGCTAAATCCTTACTGCAGCAAACATCAATGAGTGTTACCGAAATTGCTTTTGCATCAGGATTTAATAGCTTACGCCGATTTAATGATTGCTTTCAAACGAAACTAAAACTAACACCGTCTAGTTTACGAAAAAACAAAACCGTCTCAAACAATGATATCACCTTATTTTTAAGTTACCGCCCTCCTTACGCTTGGCCACAATTACGCGATTTTTTAAAACGCCGAGCTATTACACCAATAGAATGGGTAACTGACCACAGCTATGGCAGAAGCTTCAGCTGGCCTTGTCGTTTACAAGAAAACAAATGTAATGGACAAAATATTTATGGGCAATTTACCGCTACCCATAATGAAACCCAAAATGGCTTTAACGTAAATATCAACCTAAGTGATATAAATTACTTAATGCCTGTAGTAAGAAATATTCGCCGTATTTTAGATTTAGACGCTGACATAGCAAGTATTGAACAACATCTTTCTACATTAAATGGATTTAACAACAAAGCTTGTGTGGGGTTACGCTTACCTGGTACATGGGATTTATTCGAAGCTGGTGTAAGAGCCATTTTAGGTCAACAAATTTCCGTCGCTGGCGCACTTAAACTCGTAGTCACATTAGTTGAGCATTATGGCTCAAAACAAGGTGACTTAGCTTTATTTCCTACGCCACAAAATATAATTAATAGCAATTTAAGTGTATTAAAAATGCCTGTATCTCGACGAGAAACCTTAATGAATTTAGCTAAGTTCATGGCAAAAAAACCACAAGCTTCACCAAGCGAGTGGTTATCGTTAAAAGGTATTGGCCCGTGGACTATCGATTATGCCAAAATGCGTGGTTTAAGTGATCCTAATATTTGGTTGGGGGGCGATTTAGGAATCAAAAATGCGTTAACACAGCACGACATCAAATTAACCCCCGAAAACGCCGTGCCATGGCAATCCTATTTAACGTTTCAAGTATGGAATTTATTATGAATAAATTGTACCGCAGCACATTAGCCACACCACTAGGTGAACTTGCCATTTTTGCAAATAAAAACGCTATTTATCGGGTTGAATTTATTGATAGTATCAGTAAGCAAGATTTATATATGGCAAATTCATGTACAGAAAACAAACTGACTTTACAGGCTAAAACTCAACTTATGCAATACTTTGCTGGTAAAATCACCACGTTTCACTTACCTCTAGCGCCACAAGGTACGCCTTTTAGACAACAAACATGGCAAGCTTTACAACAAATTCCTTACGGTGAAACCCGCTGTTATAGCGAACAGGCCGAACTAATGAATAATAAAAAGGCAGTGCGCGCTGTTGGTGCAGCCAATGGCGCAAACCCTATTGCTATTATTATCCCTTGCCATCGTGTAATTGGTAAAAATGGTAGCTTAACTGGTTACGCTGGTGGCTTACATAGAAAAGAGTGGTTATTGAATTTTGAGCAGTTAAATTGTCAACAAACACAACGACAACACAATTAGCGGCCCTTGATGCCTTCCTTCGAGTAAATTAAAGTCAACAAAGTTATCAGCTAATGCTTGCTTAGCGTAACCTTCAACACATGAATCCTAAAAGACAGAATATTGCTGAGCGGTGTGTAATAAGCTCAACGCTTCTTTTTCTGATAAACCAATCGCTACCTGCAACGCCTCAGGTTCAGGTAACTTTTCGTTTACCTAAATATTGCTGGAAATGCATAAAGCACTTACTGAAATGGTTGCGATAAAGCACCGTATTTCTTTTTATGTAATCATAATCACTCTCCAGATGAATTTAGTTTTGAGTAACTTGGATAGTCGGTATAACCTCGTGCATCACCACCAAACAGTGTTGATGGATCAGTAATTTCATTTAAAGGAAGTTTATGTTTGAAACGGTAGGGTAAATCAGGATTTGCTAAGAACTTTCGTCCATAAGCTATGAAATCTACTAAACCAGAATCAATTAATTTCTCACCTGTTTTTGCCGTGTAATTACCGGCAACAATAATGTTGCCATCAAAATTTTCACGCAAGGCATGTCTAAAATCATCACTTACTACGGGAGCATCATCCCAATCAGCTTCGGAAAGATGAATATAAGCTAAGCCCATCTCATTAAATTTCTTACTGGCGAGCAAAATTGTATCAATTGCTTCTACATCGTCCATCCCCCGTTGTGTAATGAATGGAGCTAGGCGAATACCAACTCTATTTGCGCCAATTTCGTCACTCACCGCTTCAATGACCTCTAGCACAAACCGTAATCGGTTAATGATAGAACCACCGTATTCATCATCACGTTTGTTCGAGCTACGACGCATAAACTGATCAATCAAATAGCCATTCCCACCATGAATTTCTATGCCATCAAACCCCGCTTCCATAGCATTTTTAGCGGCATGGCGATAGTCTTGAATTATGTCTTTAATATCTTGTTTTGATAACTCACGCGGAACTGGGCAATCCACCATGCGTCCAACACCATCTTCACCCACAACCCATACTTGGGCATCAGGTGCAATTGCCGATGGTGCGACAGGGAGTCCATCTTCATGAAATGATGCATGCGACATTCTTCCAACATGCCATAATTGCGAAACAATATTCCCTCCCTCTTTATGAACTGCTTGGGTGATTTTTTTCCAACCAGCCACTTGCTCAGTAGTAAACATACCGGGCGTAAATGAATAGCCTTTTCCTTGAGGGGATATTTGCGTTGCTTCAGTAATAATAAAGCCTGCACTGGCACGCTGAGCGTAGTATTCAGCCATTAAATCTGTTGGTATATCATCAGGCTGAGCCGTACGAGAACGTGTCATTGGCGCCAATACAATACGATTATCAGCTTCAAATATTCCTAGCTTCTTCTTGTTAAATAAAATCGAATTTTTCATAATATTTTTCCTCCTAAAAACTCAAAGTGTTCGTTAGCTTTGTATTCAAGTCGCTGCTTGTTTACTGTTGTCTCTTGCTGTCCACTGATTGGAAAAAGCATTTCCACAATCAAACCATCAGGGCCAATAATAAATACTTGTCGTTCACCTGATAGTGGAACTACTTTTTCGGTATAGAGGTAAGTACTAGTATTCAGTCGCTCAAGAAGCGATTTGTGATCTGCACCTTCAAGTGCAACGTGGGCAATAGCACCATTACCAAACGCCAAAACAGCTTGTTCAGCAATATGTATCAACGGTCTGTCGTCGCTATAAACCCATACACCTTTAAATGGAAAAGGAGGACGGTCACCAGCCTGTAACCCTATGACTTTTATCCAGAAAAATTTCATTACTTTAAGGTCAGTCGTCAGTACCAAAACATGATTAATATTCATCTATGCTCTCTTCACTATTCTACATATATTTTGTAAGTGAAATAATAGTTATTGCCCATAAACAAAACAATTGTCATAATTAAAAAAACACTCTTCTGAAAAACAAAATAATATGGACAAGCTTGGCGATATCAATCTTTTTGTTAGGGTTATCAAAAGCCAAGGTTTGGCCGCAGCAGGTAGAGAAGTTGGACTCTCGCCCGCACGGATGACAGCACGAATCAACGGATTAGAAGAAAGATATGGTGTTCGGTTGCTAAATAGGACAACCCGTCAAGTTTCTCTTACCGATGAAGGTCGTAAGTTTTATGTTGCTTGTGAACGTATTCTAGCGGAAGTTGAGCAGGCCGAAACGGCGTTACAAACAGGACAATCAAGTTTTTCTGGTTCGTTGCGTATAACGGCGCCATCGGATTTAGGTCAACAGCACATAGCACCTGTATTATCAGCATTTGTAGACAAAAACCCAAACATTAAACCTTACCTTTTTCTTTCTGACAGTGTTACTGATTTAGTAGGTGATGGCTTTGATTTAGGCATCCGTTTTGGTAGCCTAGAAGACAGTACATTGGTAGCACGTAAATTGACCAGTAATCGCCGAGTATTGTGTGCATCACCAACATATCTTAAACGTAAAGGCATACCTACAACCCCCGAAGATTTAGTTCTACATGATTGTTTAACCATGGTGCGTATGACAGAGCCATTAACAACTTGGTACTTTCAAAATACTGATGGGAAAAGTTCCATTTCAATTCAAGGCACTAGATCTTCAAATGATGGCGCAGTGATCAGGCGCTGGGCTGTTGAAGGAGCTGGTATTGCATTAAAGTCATACTTGGATATCACCGCAGATTTAAAAGCTAAACGTTTAGTGACAATTATGGACAATTATCAACATGACTTCAGTCGCTTAGGTACGTCTCTTGGCTCAGATTTACATGCTATATACCCCAATCGAAAATTTATACCACAACGAACTACAGAATTCATTAGAGCGTTGAAGGAGTACTTTTCTTTAGAGACCAAGCTATCATAAACTTTGATAAATAATGTTGTCAGGGCTGGATAAGCTTTAATGTGGTATAAAACCAATGTAAATTCATTGTCTATTCAATCTATAACCTTTGTTATTACGGCAGAGCTGATATTAAAAACGTGCTCGATACAGGCGACGTTGGGAACATGAAAATGTAGATGGGCGCTACTCATTACCTTACTAAGCGTTTAAAAAAGCGTCAGTACAGAGACTAGCCTACATGTTCTTGCTTATAATCTTAAACGAATGATATCGATTAAAAGCGCTATTGGTTCGATGAAAGCAATTAGACGGTAAACGCTTTTATTTGGTCTAAGAGCCTCGTTAATAGTGATAAAAACCCAAACATAAACGTAACCACTTTGCAGTATTCCCCATCACGTTAACAATATTAAAGAATCTGAATAGCTTGCAAAAGCAGCTATCATTTACAACAGAATAAGATTAGTGCGACGAACACACAGTTTTATTAGTTTTTACACAGCTGGGGCTAATTGCTGCCGTTCAAATTCCATTGAGATTTGTCTTGAGTTAGATTGCCATGTATAATTTATTGGTCACTAAAACTTAAGGAGAAAATAATGATTGTAACTTCAACCCACTCGGCAGAGAGTTCTAACTAGTACACAAGCGTCACTAGATTTTCATTTTCTCAATTCTGCCCAGTGTTACTCAAACACGGGGTTAATGTACACCATTATCCCAATTACTTTTTATCATGCGAGCTATCGCATATATGAAGGGATATTATAATGAATAAAAATTATTCATTACGCCAACTAGGTTGGCAACCATATTATCAACAACAACTTTCACTCGAAGAATATGAACAAACAAATTGTGCCCGCATAGTGGCACATCATCGCAGTGAATATATTGTACAATTAGAATCACAACGTATTGCTTTACCAATAACCAATAACCTACCAGTAATGACAGTTGGTGATTGGATTCTATTGGACTCAGATAATCGCTTTATTAGGCAATTAGAGAGACAGTCGCTATTTTCTAGAAAAGGCGCAGGCAGTCAAATCAAACAACAATATATATCAGCCAATATTGACACATTGTTTATTGTTTCATCGTTAAACCAAGACTTTAAACTTAGCAGGTTAGAACGATATTTAGCATTGGCACATGATGCTGGTGTTGAACCTGTTATAGTTTTAACAAAAGCAGATCTTTGTCAAGATTTCGTAGGTAAAACAGTACAAGTGCAAGCACTTGACCCCTTACTTATGGTATTACCTGTGAATGGTCTACTGAAGCAAGCCGCCGAATTATTATCCCCATGGTGTAAAACGGGCAAAACAGTATCCTTTATCGGTTCTTCAGGGGTGGGGAAGTCAACTCTAATAAATAGACTGTTAGGTGAAGAGGTCATCTTAACCAATGGTATTCGTGAGGACGATGACAAAGGAAAACATACAACAACTTCTCGCTCTTTATACATTAGTGAAACTAAAGGCGTAATTATCGACACTCCGGGCATGCGTGAATTACAACTTATTGGCTGTGAGGATGGTATAAAAAACACCTTTAATGATATTGAGTCTTTAGCCAAGCAGTGTCGGTTTAACGATTGTCATCATGTTAATGAGCCAGACTGTGCTGTTTTGCAGGCGATAATAAAAGAAGAGTTAGACAGCCGAAGACTTAATAATTATCAAAAACTATTGCGTGAACAGGCTCATAACAATGCGAGTTTGAAACAGCAAAAAGATAAAGGTAAGCAACTAAGTAAAATGTATAAACGAGTACTTACCGAGTCAATCAATACTAAAAGAAGTTACTGAAATAAAAACCAAAAAGCGATGTATTGACATCGCTTTTTTACTAATCAGACTAACTTATTTCTGAACAAAGTTGAGTCATGTTCGGCGGTTACTAAATACTATAAATCAGCACGTTAGTGTATTGATTCTATGACCGCTATGTTGAGGTTTTTAGACATAAGAGCTTAAAATGTACACTTCTCTTCTACTAATGCTCGCTCCCATGCAAGTATTGCCGTTTTACGTTCAACCCCCCAACGATAATTACCAACTTCTCCGTTATTTTTTATCACGCGATGACAAGGTATCAAGTAACCAATGGTATTATTAGCTAGAGCAGTACCCACGGCTCTTGATGCTTTGGGAGAGTTAATTAATTGAGAAACTTGTGAATATGAAAGTTGTTGGGAAGGTTGGGTGTTTATTAATGCTTCCCATACTTTAATTTGAAAATTTGTACCTTTAAGTACAAGATGAACTTTCCCACGCTCAAGGCTTGCCGAAAAAATGTCTTCGCTCATCCTAATTGCTTTTTCATTGTTCAATGTGATATTTGCATTAGGCCATTGCTGATAAAGGTCATCAATAAGTGTTTGCTGTTTATCAGTGACAAATTGGAAGTAGCAAACCCCTCTCAATGTCCAACCTAAAACCGCCTCTCCAAAAGGTGTTGGGCAGGTACCATATTGAATGACTACTGCTTCACCTCCATTTTTTAATTCGCCTGGTGTCATGCCTTCACATGTTACTAACAAATCATGTAATCGCCCTGTACCTGACAATCCAACACTTTGGCTTGCTTCTAGTAAATTACTTGTGTTTTGTAAAGCCTCTATTGCTGCTTGCTTAGTAATAAACTGTAAAAAACGTTTAGGTGAAACACCTGCCCATTGAGAAAATACCCTTTGTAAATGGTGTTCACTAATATGTACTGAATTAGCAATATCGACCAGTGTTGGCTGTTTATCAAAATTTCTATAGATAAATTTTATTGCTTTTTCAACAATCTGGTAGTGACGTTGCGACTCCAAGTTACACATTACGTAATTCCTTTTTATTAAATATTTTGGTTGGAGAAAACCCTGTGACAAACATAGTTCCTATAATGACCAGTAGTGAACCAAATAACGTATTTACACCTATAATTTCATCTAAAAATAAATATCCCCAAAGAATACCAAATACAGGAATTAAAAATGTGACTGTTAGTGCTGATGATGCTCCTAAATCAGCAATTAAGCGAAAATAAAGTAAATAGGCTAACCCTGTACAAAATACACCAAGTAAAGCAACAGCTGTGAATATATCAAACGTTAGGCTTTCTCTGAATGGAAAAAAGGGAAGTAGCGGAAGAAGAAGAATAGCCGAAGCCCACATGCTGCCATGTGCATTGTCATATGAACTCACTTGTGGTGCATTTTTAGCATAATTGCTAGCGATACCATAACTAAAGGCAGCCATTAAAGCAGCTATAATTGGAATTATTGCGCTTCCTCTTACACCTTCCCAACCAACCAATATACTGACACCAAAAATGCCTAACAAAAGTCCAACAGAAACACTTTGTGTTAGCATTTTCTTTGTAATGAAGGCTCCTATAATTGCCCCCCATATTGGTGACGTAGAATTAAGGATAGCCAGCGTTGATACATTTAAAAATTGAGCGGAGTAAGCAAAAAGTAAAAAAGGCAAGGCTGAATTAAATAGCCCTAAAATAAAAAAGTGCTTGATGTTATTGCTAAGCTTTAATTTTGTTCTTAGGTAGAATGAAATAATAAGTAAAGTTATAGCGGCAAAGCTAATTCTTGCTTCAATAAGGGCAACAGGGCCAAGTGGATTTGCTGCTACCCTCATAAATAGAAAAGATCCACCCCATAAGGCTGCTAAGATCAGTAATCTAAATAAGCTTGCAGTTGACATAATATAATCCAAAAAAAGGAGGTGTTTAATTCTTGATTAAAGTAACTTATTACTCAACCCGATTCTTGCTAAATTATAATTTTTTTGTGATTTCAATGAAGGGCTTAATGTTTGAAAAACTTTTATGCTGACCACTCTTTAAAGACCATTGCAATATCAGTTTGTTACGTCAGAAAAGGTTATTGTTAACTTTGCTCTCAATATGATCAAGGATTGACAAAGCTTAAAGTCTGCTCTAGGTTCACTGCCGACCTAACCAACTGTACGATTAGGTCTGAACCAAAATTAGAAATTGTCAGTTAAGCAACCACTTCTAATTTACGAGTAACTAATTCAAAATCATTTGGACTTTGATAACCCTGATAAGAATTAAGTCTCTTTCTCTGTCAGCTACTTCCGAATAAACTCACCGATTAATTTATACGTCTGCTCACATTCTTCTTTTACTAAGCTATCAAGTAACATATAGGCGTGTATCATTCCGTCAAATATATGCTGCTCTACTTTTACGCCCAGTTGCTTTAAGGCATTTCCGTAGGCAAGGGCTTCATCCCTTAAAGGATCGCACCCTGCTGCAAAAATAAGTGTTTCTGGCATATTTGAATCCATGGTCATAAATAAAGGCGAAACACTTTTTATAGGTTCATTCTGTTGAAAATAATGTTCAAAGTACCATTTCACTTTGCTTGTTTCTAACAGAAAACCGACCCCATTCTCTTCAACTGAGGGGAAACTCATAGAGTAATCAACACTCGGGTATATTAAAATCTGCTTATCTATTTTTATATTACTGCTGTGTAAGTTATGGCTAGCTAATGTTGTACAAATAGCGCCACCGGCACTGTCGCCCGCAATAATAAGTTCTTTATTAAATTTAATATCGGTTAGTAGTGTTTGATAATACTCTAGCGCGTACTGACAATCATTAATACCCGCAGGGTATGGATGTTCAGGAGCTAATCGGTATTCCACAGCAATAACAATACAATGGCCTACTTTAGCTATTTTTCGACTAATAGCATCATATAATTCAACACTGCCACACATATGTCCACCGCCATGATAATGCATAACCACAGGTAAACTTTCATTGGGTGCTGGACTATAAATTCTAACAGGAATTGTATGTGTGCCTGTATCAAAATTATCTTCTTTTACATAGGCTAACGTTGGACCTTCACCGATAAACACCGAGAGTTTATCTAAGTTTCCTCTGACCAAACTTGGGCTAAATAGCACGCCACTTTTTTTTGCTTCTTCTGCCGCAATGTTTACCTGAGTAATAAAGTCACTGAGTTTTGGGGAAATTATGCCTCGCATGATGAGTCCTTTTTATTATTTAAGATTGTTGCCTTAGACGCAGTTTCCGGTAAAAAGAAACTACCAATATAGAAGGTGCTACTTACTGCTGTAATTAATATAAAAGCCCAAGTAAAATCGCCTTGGTTCATATCAACTAATTTGCCGAAACTCCACAGTACAGCAGTAGCAATTAAATAACTGATTGAATAAAACAAGCTAAATACCACTGTGACTTTTTGCCCTGTCATCTTCGGTAATTCATGAGGAATAGTGACAAGAGCGGTAACAGGGAAGAAAATAAAAAATCCTAATACCATCGCACAACTTGTTTGCAACACATCAGATTGCCCAAAAGACAACCCCATCACAGTAAGGGTAATAATTAAACCAGACCAGCGAATAACGGGCACACGAGTGATAATTTTTTTACTATAAAATACGCCCGCTAATGTACCAACAATACCAGAACCTATCACTAATGCACTTTGGCTAATACCTGCTTTAGGATAAAAGGTAAATAAACAAATATAGAATGCTAAAATGCCAGAATAAGTTAGTGCATAAATCCAATTAAATTTATCTTTTAATCCGTCTTTATAAGAGTAATGAACCTGCAGTGGCTCTGTTTGACTGTTAGCGCGTGCACTATCGTTTGTTTTATCTTTCACCAATAACCAAGCTAAGCTGAGTGCCAAACTCATTAAAGAAAAAAGAATTAATGTGTTCTTCCAACCGCCTGTAATGTCATTAAAATTATTCATTTGCCATAAAATAATGCCCGTACCCACATTAAAAGCAACAGCATTAATGCCATTAATTGTTGGCCGTTCATCAGGCTCGAACCAAGCCATAACAATGGGATTAAAGTAAACAATCATGAAAGCGCCACCTAAGCCCATTAAAAACCGGCTTAATAATAACAACTCATAATTAGGAGATAATGGCGTGAGTACGCCAATAGAGATCAATAACCCAGACACTAAAAAGGCATTCTTTATACCAAGCTTTAATGCTAATCCAGCAGCAATAAATGTACCTACTATTTTAGCTAAGGTTACTGCGCCACTGATAAAGCTAGCCGATGCTAAACTATCAACTTGCATTGCTGACATAATCTGACTCATACTCGCAGTGCCACCCACCCACGCCATAGCAAACAGGGTGTAACTGGCAAAAACAAGCATTGCTACTAGGTATTTATTGTTTATTTTAGATAAATTCATTCAAAAAACTTAACGATAAGTAACGACGTTTACCCAGCTTAACTAAATAAATAAATCAATGATGTACTACCTTCGTTCACTGCGTTTTATTTATACGCATGCTATGCTGATTTAATTCTGACAAAATACTTATGCAATTTCCCAAAAATAGAGGACTTATCATTGCTAGTTTGGCTGTCTCTTGATACTTGGCTTATCTCTTTACTTTCTATTGCTTACTTACTCTTATTGTTTGTAGTTGCCTACTATGGGCAAAAACAAAATAAAGCTAAGTGGCTTTCTCGCCCGTGGGTATACAGTTTATCGTTAGGTGTTAGTTGTACGTCATGGGCTTTTTATGGCACAGTTGGTCAGGCAGCTACTACGGGCGCTTGGCTTGCACCTGTTTATATAGGCTCTATTTTATGCTTAGTATTAGCTTGGCCTATGTTGCTAAGAATACTGCGTATCAGCAAAGAACAGAATCTTACCTCAATTGCCGACTTTATTGCTTGTCGCTACGACCGTTCTCCCATTATTGCAACAACAGTTACCTTAGTTGCTTTACTAGGCACTATTCCTTACATCGCCTTGCAATTACGCGCCATTAGTAAAAGCTTTGATTTACTCACAGGGTCTTATCAATCGGGTATCAGCACTACATTTATTGTCACACTTGTGCTTATTATTTTTAGTATATTATTTGGCGCCCGCCAGGTAGTTGTTAATAAACAAAACCAAGGATTAGTTTTAGCTATAGCCTTTAGTTCTGTAGTTAAATTATTTGCGTTAACAGCTGTTGGTATTTTTGCTACTTTTTTTATTTTTGATGGGGTAAATGATTTATTTATTCAAACAGAGACTATTAAACAAGTTTCCTCAATCAACACTACTTACTTTGCTTTGTCGCAAGCGCTGCTTGGCATGATCACTATTTTTATCTTGCCACAACAATTTCATATGCTAATGATAGAAAACCATCATGAAAATGAATTAAAAAGTGCGCGCTATTTGTACCCTTTATATTTGATTGCCATTAATATTTTTGTACTACCAATTGCACTGGCTGGGCAAAGTTTATTTCCTGGGGGTGATGTTGATGCCGACACCTATGTGATTACCATTCCTCTATTTTTTCAACAAGCTTGGTTAGGTGGTTTAGCTTATATTGGAGGTTTAGCTGCAGCAACCAGTATGGTTATTGTGGCAACTATCGTGCTCAGCACTATGGTCACTACTGAAATAGTGAATCCGTTATTGCTGCATTACAACAGCTTTGTTAGCCAACAAAAAACTCAGCTTTCGGGTGTTTTATTAAATATTCGTCGTGTTGCAATTGCGCTGTTATTATTGCTAGCCTTAGCTTTTGAACGCATTATTGATCAACAAAACCACTTAGCAACCATTGGTTTATTATCGTTTGTTTTATTGTCGCAACTAGCCCCACTAGTCATTGGCGCTTTATATTGGCGAAAAGCAACCACAAAAGCAGCTTTAATTAGCTTAACAGTTGGAAGTATTATTTGGTTATATACCTTGCTACTGCCGAGTTTAATACCCAGTTTATTACCAAATACCACTTGGGTTAGTTTAGGACCATGGGGCATAGATTGGCTTAAACCTTATGAACTGTTTGGGTTTTCTTCACTTGATCACATCAGCCACGGTTTATTCTTTAGCTTACTGGCCAATACCCTTTGCTTTATCATTATTTCATTATTAAGTCACCGCAGTGTGTCAGAAAAGTTGCAAACAGAGTTGTTTATTTACCAGCAACAGTCTGACTTTGAACAACATTTATCATCTAAAGACTTATACCACTTATTACAACGTTTTATTGATGATGTTGCTGCTAACACTTTTTTACAAAAGTATGGCAAACCATTATCAAATGCCTCGGCAAGTCGTGAATTGGTTGAATATACACGTTTACAACTTTCCAGTATTTTAGGCTCTGCCTCTACCCGTATGGTGATGAAAGCTGTTACCACAAAACAAAGTATGCCACTTCAGGAGGTGGTAAATATTGTTGATGAAGCCAATAAACTGTTTAAATTTAATCGTGAGTTATTACAAGCTGGCGTAGAAAACATTGAACAAGGAATTAGTGTTATTGATGCTGACATGCGCTTAGTTGCATGGAATAAACGCTATATTGAATTACTCGATTATCCCGAGAACTTTGTTTGCGTTGGCAAGCCCATTGCTGACCTAATTCAGTTTAATGCGGCAAGGGGCGTGATAAAAACTAATATAAATCAAAACTCAACACCTAGTATAAAAAATAATGGTTTTGGTAATTCAGCTACCGATGATGATTTTATTAAGCGCCGTATTGATCATATGCGCCAAGGAAATAGCCATCATTTTCAGCGAGAAATGCCCAGTGGTATTGTGTTAGAAATTCGTGGGCAAGCCATGCCTGGTGGTGGTTTTGTTAGTACTTTTTCGGATATTACTGCCCATATTGAAGCAAAAAATGCATTACAACAAGCTAACGAGAATTTAGAACAACGTGTAATAGAGCGCACATTAGAGTTAAGTAAAGCGAAAGCTGAAGCTGAAGCTGCCAACACCAGTAAAACTAAATTTTTAGCGGCCGCAAGCCATGATTTAATGCAGCCATTTAATGCGATGTCATTATTTACCAATATGCTGAATAAAAAAGTAGAACACACTGATTTAAAAGAACTGGCAACAAATATTCAAAATTCTCTCAGCGCCGCTGAAACACTACTTTCAGATTTGGTTGAAATTTCACGACTTGATAACAGTTCACAAAAAATTGACAAGCATTGTTTTTCAATTGATGATTTATTAGCACCGCTAAGTAAAGAGTTTGCCGTATTAGCACAGCACGCCAATTTAAATTTTGACTATGTAAAATCAAGTTGCGTGATTGAAACAGACCTGAGGCTATTACGCCGCGTAGTACAAAACTTTTTATCTAACGCCATCAACTATTGCCCACAAACACATCGACAGGGTAAAGTATTGCTGGGAGTTAGACATCAGCAAAATAACTGTCTCATTGAAGTGTGGGACAATGGTCCTGGCATACCAAAAGATAAACAAACCACTATATTTAAAGAGTTTGAACGTTTAAATCCGAATCAAGCAGCCTCAGGGCTGGGCTTAGGGTTAGCCATTTCAGAACGTATTGCCAAATTATTAGGCTTAGTTATTTCGGTAAAGTCCACGGTTGATAAAGGCACCTGCTTTAGCATTACTTTACCTCGAAATTATACAAAACAAGCCAGAAAAAGTGCGCCAAAACTATCACCAACAACAGTAACCAACAATGAATTTGCTGATTTAAACATAGTATTAATTGATAATGAGTCGCTTATGCTAACGGCAATGCAAGCCCAATTACAAGAGTGGGGTTGCCAAGTGATAGCAGTAAAAGATAGTGAAAGCTTGTCTGCGGCTTTCGATAATGACAGGATGACACCTACTATGATTATTTCTGATTATCACCTAGACAATGAACAAAACGGCGTTGATGTGGTAAGTGAAAGTATAAAGAAATATAGTTGGCAAGTGCCCGTTATTATTTGCTCAGCTGATCCTTCAGAGCAAGTACGAGAACGTACCAGTAATGCTAAATTTTCTTTTATGCGTAAACCTATTAAAGCGTTAGCGCTTAAAAAGTTAATGCGTCAATTGTTATCGCAATAAACGCACTGTTATGGGTAATTAGCTAATATTGTCATTTTCTGGCGGGGTTAACATTAGCTGTTGGTAAACTAAACCTGCTTGTGTGCGGTTATAAACGCCCAGTTGAAGTAAAATAGCCGAAACGTGTTTTTTCACAGTATTTTCTTTAATATCTAAAATACCCGCAATTTGTTTATTTAGCTGACCATCAGCAACCAATGATAAAACCGTATATTGTTGTGGCGTTAATTGTGCGAGTTGCTGTGCTAATTTTTTATGTTCTTGTGCTAGTTCACTGTCACGATTAACAGGCATATTTGCGGGTAACCATGTTTCACCACCAAGCACTGTATTAATTGCTTGAGCAATGGTAGCTAAATCCACAGATTTAGGAATAAAAGCAGCAGCACCAAAGTTAATGGCTTTTTGCATAATCTCAGGGTTTTCATCAGAAGACACCATAATAACAATGAGATCTGAATGATTATTTTGTAACTGAGTTAAGCCTGTAAAACCATCATTACCTGGCATATGTAAATCTAAAAAAACAATTTCTAGCTCGGGTGAATGTTCAATCACTGCAAGTAAATCATCAAAGCTTGATGCTTCTTTAATTTTTGCCTCTGGCATGCAATCAAATACCGCTTGTTTTAACGCAGTACGAAATAACGGATGATCATCGGCAATTGCCACTTTAGCTTGATTCATACAATACCTTTTAGATAAATTTATTTTGCTATTATCAAAAAAAGAGCCAGTAAAAACCAGCTCTTTCTTATATTTAAACCCTGTTAATCGTAGGTATTATTTCGGTATTAAGTTAAACCGAGCTCAGATTAATTTAATACCATTATTAGAAACGATAACCCACAGTTAAATGTGCAGTTCTCGGGTCATTAAAGTAACCAATTAGGGTTGTGTCACCACCTAACCCAGGAAGATAAGTGCCATCTTCATTTTTGGCTGCAAAATTATAACCACCCACCATGGCTTCTTCATCGGTTAAGTTTTTCAAGTGAATGCCGCCATACCAGTTACCTTCAACACTTTCCCAAGTAACACTGGCGTTAAGCGTACCATAGCCATCTTGAACCAATAAATCACTATCTTCAAATAATAAGTAGTCATCACGATAGTAATAACCCCCAGTGAAAACAAAGTATCCCATGTCTGTATCCATAGTATAATTTGCCGCTAAGTTCATAGTGTAATCTGGCGTGTTTGATAAACCAACAAGTGGCGCTGCAATGGTTGGATCATCTTCAATTTCTCCATCTAAATAACCAATTGAAAAATCAATTCTTAAGTTCTCTGTGGTTGCCCACGTTACTTCAGCCTCAATCCCTTTAACCGTAGAGCCTTTGATATTACCTAAGTTTTGGTTTAATACAGAGAAATCATCTGGGTCAGGTGTTACAGTAATATATTGACGATCTTTGTGATCTAAAGAAAATAGAGTCACATTAGTACGCACAGCATCATTCCAATCTTTTTTGATACCTAATTCAATTGAATCAACTACTTCTGGATTAGCTGCTTTTTCATTTTCAGTGGCACGTGGGTTAAACGTTCCTGATTTAAAGCCTTGCGAATAACTTGCAAAGATCATGGTATCCGCATCAAGTTGATATTCCAAGCCAACTCTTGGTGTAAATCGTGACCATTCTTTCTTTTTAGGTGCATCTAAAGTTCCATCACCATCGGTATCAGTACCTAATACTTGCGGAAAAGAAACATCACCGCGTACATAACCTGGAATCCAACCATCGCTTGGATATACATTACTAAATGCTAAACCATTATTAACATAAGCTTCTTTTTCTTCTTTAGTATAACGACCGCCTACGGTTAAAGATAATTTATCAGAAATATCAATACTGCTTTGAATGTAAGCAGCAATACTATTACTATTATTACAACCAGTAACCTCACGTGTTAAACCTGCAGTACCGTATGCCGCTCGACCTAGGTTTCCTAAAATAGCATCGAAATGACCACAAGACTCACCATCGTAAGCATAAAGCCCACTCACAACAGTAAAACCATCACCTACATAATTTGCTTGTAATTCATGGCTGGTATTTTCGTCATCATAAAAAGCTGGAACATCAAAAATATCTAATTGTGTGTTATCAAAATCGATATTGGTATCTGAATACCCTTCTCTAGAAGTTGCTACATATTTTATTGATAACTCATTCGTTGCTTGCCAAGAGGCTAAAAAACTAAACCCTTCAAGCTCAACAGCATTGGTTGTTGGCATACTAGTATATGAGTCATATACACTGTCTGGTACAGGTGCATCCGTTAATATACTTGGTAGTAAGCGATAACCACCTTTTGCATTTGAGTCATCATTTGTTTTATCCCACGCTAAGCGCATAAATAAATCATCAGTGGCACGATATTCTAAGGTTAAACGTGATGCTGATAAATCTTTGTTATAGTTTTCGGTGTCTTGACCCGCTACTGAAGAAATTAAGAATTCACCAAAACCGTCTCGGTTAAGCTCGGCATGACCAAAACCAATAAACAATTTATCTTCGATTAAAGGGATTTGACCCGTCACCTTTAAATCTCTTTGGTTATAACTACCCACGGTTCCTTCAATATTAAGCTCTGTGTCGCCTGACATGGCTTTAGTTACATATTTTACCGCACCACCAATGGTATTTTTACCATAAAGTGTACCTTGAGGGCCACGAAGTACTTCAATACGTTCCACATCTAATAAATCAAGCACAGCACCTTGTGGACGTGCCATATAAACATCGTCAATATAAATACCAACTCCAGGTTCATAACCCCAAAGCGGATCTTGCTGCCCTACACCACGAATAAATGCTGTTAGGGTTGAGTTTGTACCACGACTGTTTTGCAATGTAGTATTTGGCGAGAATCGCTGAACTTCAGTCATCACAGATATGCCATTTTCAGCAAGTTCGGCGGCACCAATAGACGTAAGTGTTACGGGTACTGTCTGTAAATTTTCTGTAGTTTTACGTGCAGTTACTTCAATACGCTCTAAACCTTTCTCCTTTGCTGCTGCCGAAGTGTCTGTTGCTTCTTCTGCTAATGCCACGCTACTTGTTAATGCCGCAGCAATTGCTAAAGCAAGATAACTGCGATTAGTATGATTTTTATTACCGTAACTATTTTTATGATGAACATGTTTCATGAGGAACCCCTATTAATAATTTTTGTGTTATTTGTTATTGGTCAATGGTGTTTGCATTTATATTTTTATCTCGCTTCTTACCAACTAATAACACTCTATCTCATTCGTTTGAAAAAATAATTAGCACTATGGTGCCATAACGATGCTGTTGATTTTAAAGAACATTTTTTATAATTGATTATAAATCCCAAAATTCAACAACATGCTTAGCAGTACTTAATGGTGCAGCTAAGACATAGTCTGACACTTCTCCCCCATGTTCCACATTTGGATTAACCATAATGCCATGGTCACGGTCTTTAACTTCAATAAGCTCAACCTGTACGTCAGTTCTCATGTTGTTCCAACGAGTAATGCTATAGCCTAATTTGTTATCAATTTTAGGTTTAGCCGTTGCCTTTGATAACAGTGCCCATTGCTCAGCAAGCATAGTAGCGTTTAATGGATTAACAATACTGTCATTTTCACCCGTCCAAACCGATAATTTAGGCCAGTGGGCTTGATTAGGTGTTATTGTTTTAATTAAAGTAACAAGCTCTTTAACCGTTTGAGAAGGGCCATTCCTCATACATGAGATACCTGTAATTAAGCCATCTGCACAAGGAAAAGGAATACCTGCAACAACCGCACCTGCGGTGAAAAGATCGGGATAATTCACCAACATACTACTTGCCATGGCACCACCAGCAGATAAGCCAATTATATAAACTCTATCACTAGCAGTTTTCTGCTTTAACATGGTTATCATATTTTTTATCGATAGGCTTTCCCCCTTGTTTTTAGTGAAATCTTCTGCTGAATACCAATTAAAACAACGTTTAATATTATTACTTACGTCTTGTTGAGGCAGCAATAAAGCAAAATTATGTTGTTTAGCTAAACCAAGTAAACCACTTTGCTGTGAAAGTGTTTCAGCCTGTTGCGCACAGCCATGCAATAAAACTACTAAAGGTGGAGGCGTATTGTTTTGACCAACCCTTTTAGGCGCATAATAACTTGCTTTAAGAGCACCAGGATTGTCTCCAAAGTTATTAAATTCAACAAAATCAGCCTGAGAATACTGACTAAATAGCAACAACGTTATGAACAACAGAATAGTTTTTAAGTACTTTGCTTTAAACGATATGATAGAAAAAATTATAGACATGATGATATAGCCAAAAAAAACAGATAGCTTGATCATGGCTGATAAAAATACAAAGGTGTATGGTACTTTAGTGCAGGGCAAAAATATCACTTTTTCTGTCACACAGATTGAACAAATTTGAACGCGACTAACAAGAAAATATGGTAAATTACCACATTAGGATATTGATATATTTATATCCCTATATACCCTTATGTAAAGATATTGAGGCACCACTTGAAAACAAAGTTAATTACCCGTGAGGGTTACACCAAATTGCAACAAGAGCATGATTATTTATGGAAAGAAAAACGGCCTGCTATAACCAAAATTGTAACTTGGGCAGCGGGCTTAGGTGATAGGTCTGAAAATGCGGATTACACTTTCAACAAAAAATTATTGAGACAAATCGATAGTAGGGTACGTTTTCTTAGAAAGCTTTTACCTGATCTAAAAATTGTTGACTATTCACCCCAGCAAGATGGCAAAGTGTTTTTTGGTGCTTGGGTAGAAATTGAAAATGAATCTGGTGAAATAAAAAAATTTCGCATTGTTGGGCCTGAAGAAATCTATGATACAGATAAAAACTATATATCTATAGACTCCCCTATGGCTCGGGCCTGTTTGAAAAAAGAAGTAGATGACGAATTAGAAGTAAAAACCCCTAATGGCTATAAGGTTTGGTTTATTAACAAAATTGAATATGAAACATAATATTCAATTTAAAAAGCATTCTGTTGGTTGAACTTTAATCAAATAAAAGGGGTAATTTATTACCCCTTACATAAAGCATAATGTGTATTCCTTAAAAGTAATACACAAGCATGAATATGCACTACAGCGTTTGAATCCAACCAAACTTATCTTCACGCATTCCATATTGAATACCTGTTAACTCGTCATATAAATGTTTTGATACTGGCCCAGTTTCATTATTGTTGATTACGTGATCAACCTCTTTAAATGCAAGTTTTCCAACCGGTGAAATAACAGCGGCGGTTCCACAACCGAATACTTCCGTTATTTTGCCACTATCTATATCAGCTAATATTTCTTCTATATCTAACTTCTGCTCATTAACGTCATAACCTAGGCTAGGGGCTAATTTTAAAATTGAGTCACGTGTTATGCCTGGTAAAATGCTGCCACTT
>Ga0193955_1000044_pt1 | contig 77947 bp, 62 predicted proteins | sample BB_6_MG_FD_140343 | JGI IMG/M metagenome (GOLD analysis project Ga0193955, IMG submission 140343) | Microbial mat bacterial communities from the Broadkill River, Lewes, Delaware, United States - BB_6_MG | ecosystem: Environmental > Aquatic > Freshwater > River > Microbial mats | place: USA... | reverse complement strand
TTTAACCCCTTTCGATTATATTGCACACTGCCTTGAGCAACTGAGTCATGAAAATGTTGATATAGAAAAGTTATTACCTTGGCATGTACAGCTTAGCTAGGTGGGGTTGCCCAGACGCTTACTGAAGTCTAACCTACATTACAGACAAAAAAATAGGCTTTTTAAAGCCTATTTTTGGTATCAATTTGTTTGATAAGCAAACAGAATTTTATTTTTTAATTCCGAATCCTTGATTTTTTCTAGAAGAATAAAAACCAAACCCTGCTAATAACATCAATAATATAGTACTAGGTTCAGGAACAGATGTTGAGTTACCTGGCTTGCTTGTTTTAAAATTAGTTACTACTTCTATAATGTCATTGGCACAACTCATTGCCCAACGTAAGGCTATCTGGTCTGTGGTCATTAATGCCGTATTTGAAATATCAAAAGTCATTGTTAATAGTTTAGCTGTAACATCAGTATTCCATGTACCGCCACCTACACTTTGGTTTGAACTTTTTGCATCAACAATTTGCCAGCTTCTTCCGCCTTTCAGTTGGCTTGCCGTATTAACACCTTGATGATAAGCACTTCTAGAATCAGTAACATCACCTCTTGTATCAAGCTGTCTTAGTTGACCTGTTTTATTGTTATAGTTTGATTTAGAGTTTTTACTATTATCATTCAAGTCTAAGCCTAAATCGAATGCATATTCCCATTTATTCGTTCCAGCTGTATAAGAGTTTTCACTACAACCAAAAGCATCTGCCCCTGCACGCCAATCATTACAATCACTTGCAGCCGTGTAGTTATTAGCATCCATCAAGAACAAATCACCCAATTTATAAATACTTCTATAACCAACGAAGTTAGAGTTAACTTGTACTGATAATGTGCCATTATCTAAATCTCTACTCACCTGCATCCAATGGGTATCATAATTACTATTATTTGTTGGCATATAGTCACTATTGCTTGTATTGTCAGCAAAAGCGCCAATATAATTATCATCTAATACTGATGTTACTACAGTGCCAGCATAACTCATTGTCGATGCCATCATAGCAATGCTTGCGCACATCATGCTCAATTTGTTGATGAATTTCATAAATACTTCCATTAAAAATTAATTTTATGTCTAATTACAATAATATGTAGCAACAATCATACCAATAGCATAAGTCACTAATTTAAAAGACTTATCTCTATATATTATTATTCAAATTTAAGTCACTGTAAAAAATTACGACACTTTTTTATTCAATATAAACAGTATAGTGCTTAACGTTTAATTTTAATAGTGTAATAATCCTAATACGTAACACTTTAAGCACAATAAACGCCATGATTAACGCATTAAAATATTCCTTATTATTCTTTACTCTTTCTATGCATTTTAATTTAATGGCGAATGATGCCTACGAAGATGCCTTAAAAAACTTTCATCAACAAAAGTATGATGCCACCATCATTAACTTAAAAAATGCGCTAAAAGAAAACATTGATCACATTCCGTCTAGAATTTTACTTGTTGAAACCTTAATAGCACAAGGTCAAGGTGAAATGGCTGAAACTGAAATATATGATCTACAAGCTCGCGGTGTTGATTTTAACCAAATAGTCGCATTACTTGCGCAATCATTAATACTGCAAAATAAATATAAAGACGTACTAGGCGTAGCGACATCGGGTTATCGTGGTAATCAAATTGAAAGCCAAGTACTGTTCGCCAGAGGGCAAGCTTACCTTGGTTTAAATCAGTTACGCCAAGCAGAACAAGCATTTAATGAGGCCTTAGCACTTGAACCTGACTACCAGCTTGCCATGCTAGGCATTGCTCAAGTTGCCATTAATCAGAATGACTTTGTTAAGGCAAACTTGTTTGTAGATAAAGCACTCGCATTATACGAACCCTTGATTAATGCATGGATTATGAAATCTGCACTCTATCAGCTACAAGGTTTAAACGATAAAGCACTTAGCACAATCAATAGCGCCATTAACAAAAGCCCTGATCACCTACAAGCAAGATTAAATAGAGCATCGCTTTATATTAACAATGAAAATTGGTCTGAGGCAGCACAAGATTTAGATATTATATTGGAAAAAATACCACAAGAACCTAGAGCAAAATATTTATACGCCATTGTTGGTGCGAAGTTAGGTAATGATGAAGAAAGTAAGATCAAATTAAATGAGGTTATTGTGACACTCAATAGCATTCCTGAAAATGTGATGATGCAAAATCCTAGTTACCTTTTTCTTGCGGGTGTCACTAATTTTAATTTTGATAACTTGGAAGACGCATACCATTATTTTCAAAGTTACCTAGCCATAAAGGAAAATGATTTTGATAGCTTACGATATATCGCCATTATTGAGTTAAAACAAGGTAAACCTGAAAATGCTAAGAACTTATTAACCAAAGCAAATGTTTATTACCCTGACAGCCCAGCCTTAATGTCGTTACTCGGTATTTCGTTAATGGAATTAGGTAAAATAGAACAGGCAAAGTATTTTTTTGAAAAAGTTGTTAGTTTAACACCGGGTTATGCACAGTCTTTAAGTAATTTGGCACAAAGTGAGATTCTCTCAGGGAACTATTCTCAAGCAATCACTAATTTATTAGATGCGAAAGCAACTGATGATAACTCTACTACAATCACCTTATTGCTTATTGAAGCTTACTTAAAAAGCAAACAGTTTGATAAGGCAAAAGATTTAACAAAAAAATTAGCTAATGCACAACCATCAAATAGTTATTTTCAAAAACAACATGGTATTGCTCTAGGCCTTTCAGGTGACATTGCTAATGCGAAAAAAGCCTTTGAGCGAGCAATAACCCTACAACCTAATAATAGCGATGCAATTATTCACTTAGCTAGAATAGAGCTCATTGAGCAAGGCCCACAGCAAGCAATAACATTACTTAATAACAAATTAAAAACTCAACCTAACAATGTACAACTTATTGTAGAATTAGCTGATATGCACATGAAAAATAATCAAGCTAATAAGGCGTTAGTTCTTTATCAACAAGCTTTTGATTATGACAACCAAAATGCATTCACGTTAACTAAATTGGTTGATCATTATATTTTAACTAATGACCTCAATAAAGCCGAACCAATTTTAGTTGCTTATTTACAAAAACACCCTAAAGACAGTGATATTAAAATAAAACTAGGCCATTTATATGGTTCACTGAATAAACCCCTAAAAGCAATTGAAACCTTTGAATCTGCCGTTGCAGATTCGGTTGATAGAAGCAAAACCTACATGTTGTTAGCACAAGCTCAACTGAGAATAGACAATAGAGATGCCGCTATCAAATCGCTAAATAAGGCAACCGCGTGGGATGAAAAGCGCATAGAACCTCTACTAATGCTATTTCCTATTACCTTATCTCAAAAAGATTACGCAAGGGCAGAACAAGTCATTTATGCCATCAATAAATTGATACCTGAACAAGATGTTGTTGATATTTTATCAGGACAATTGTTTGCTGATAAAAAAGAATACCCAAAAGCTGAGCAACACTATAAAAAGGCATTACAAAAGCACCGTAGTAGAAAATCTACCTTAGGGTTATTTAACACACTAAATCACCAGCAAAAGTATGTTCAATCTCAATTACTTATTGAACAATGGCTTAAAGATAATCCAAAAGATGTTATCGCTGAAATTGCACTTGCTGAAAGTTATGCACAACAAACAAAATTATCTGAATCTTTGGCACTATATCAAGACCTTATTAAAAAACACCATCGTATGCCAATTCTGCTTAATAATGCGGCCAATATTGCCCTACGTTTAGGTGAACTACCTGTAGCCGAAGATTTGGCGAAAGAAGCGTATGAAAAAACGCCCAAAAACCCCAACATTATTGACACCCTTGCTTGGATAAAAACTCAACAAAAACAAAGAACAGAAGCAATATCACTTTTTCGAGAAGCACTAGTAATTGACTTTGATAATGCCGAAATAAAATATCATTTGGCTGTTACATTAAAAGCAGAAAAACGCGACCGAGAAGCTTATAAGTTACTTTCTGAAGCAGTAAGAGCAGAGCAAGAGTTTACGGATAAAAGTTGGGCAAGCCAATTGCTTGCTGAATGGAAAAGGGAAAAATCTTCTGGAAACTAAGCGCTTTTTTGTCAGAATAAATGCTAACCTACTTTAGGTCGTGCCCTTGTAGGGCGGAATTCATTCCGCGTTGTAAGGCTGAAGTCTAACCTACACTAAACCGCGCCCTTGTAGGGCGGAATTCATTCCGCTTTGTCAGACTGAAGTCTAACCTACACTAAGCCGTGCCCTTGTAGGGCGGAATTCATTCCGCTTTGTCAGACTGAAGTCTAACCTACACTAAACCGTGCCCTTATAGGGCGAAATTCATTCCGCTTTGTCAGACTGAAATCTAACCTACACTAAACCGTGCCCTTGTAGGGCGGAATTCATTCCGCGTTGTAAGGCTGAAGCCTAACCTACACTAAGCCGTGCCCTTATAGGGCGAAATTCATTCCGCATTGTCAGACTGAAGTCTAACCTACACTAAGCCGTGCCCTTGTAGGGCGGAATTCATTCCGCATTGTAAGGTTGAAATCTAACCTACACTAAGCCGTGCCCTTATAGGGCGAAATTCATTCCGCTTTGTCAGACTGAAGTCTAACCTACACTAAGCCGTGCCCTTGTAGGGCGGAATTCATTCCGCATTGTCAGACTGAAGTCTAACCTACACTAAACCGTGCCCTTGTAGGGCGGAATTCATTCCGCGTTGTAAGGCTGAAATCTAACTATTAATATTGAGCTCATATTTTTCAATTAATGAGTATAAAGTTGGTCGAGTTATGCCTAGTAACTCGGCCGCTTTAGACATATTTCCTTCTGATAATGCATAAGCTTTTTGAATAGCAATTGACTCAGCCTGCTCTCTTACTGCGCGTAAATTTAATGAGAGTTCATAGCTGCTATCAGTATCAGAATGGTCAAAAAATCCCAGGTCAAAAGCCGTGACTTGCACACCAGTACACATCACTACTGACGATTTCACTTTATTTTGTAATTCACGAATGTTACCTGGCCATTTATGCCCTTTAATTGCACTAATAGCATCATCAGAAAACGATTTAGCATTGCTTTTATATTCTGTTGCATAAAGTTGTAGAAAATATTGAGCCAGAATGAGTACATCTTCCTCCCGATCACGTAGAGGTGGAATGTTAAGTGTAATTTCACTCACCCGATAAAATAAGTCTTCTCTAAACTCTTTGTTAGCAACCATTTCTTCTAAATTTTGATTAGTTGCACACACTACTCGCACATTGACTGGAATTTCTTCTCTGCCACCCAACCGTTCAACCACTTTTTCTTGTAAAAAACGTAATAATTTAGCTTGTAAATTAAAGGGCATATCACCTATTTCATCTAGAAATAAAGTGCCACCTTCTGCACATTCTATTTTACCTTTAGTGGTTTTATGCGCGCCAGTAAACGCACCTTTTTCAAAACCAAAAAGTTCACTTTCAAGTAAGTTTTCAGGAATAGAAGCACAGTTAATAGCGATAAAAGGTTTATTAACTCTATCACTTGCTAAATGTACAGCTTTAGCCGTTACTTCCTTACCTGTGCCACTCTCACCTAACAATAAGGCTGTTATATTAGTAGGGGCAATACGCTTTACCATGGTACGTAAACGCTCAATAGATTCACTATTACCTATAATACCAATATTGCTATCGGTTACGGCACGCATTGTACGATTTTCGCTTTCTATATTGGCAAGTGTTAGCGCACGCGAAATGATGACATTAATCACTTCAGCATCAATTGGTTTTTGATAAAAATCATAAGCACCCGCAGAAATTGCTTTCAATGCATTGGTTCTATCTTCATTACCTGTAATCACTATCACTTTAGTATGGGGTGCTATCGCAAGAATTTCTTCTAACGCTTTTAATCCTTCACTGGCATTGGCTGCATCAGGTGGCAAACCTAAGTCTAAAGTAACAACCTTAGGCTCGTGACGTCTTACGGCCGCAATTGCTGATTCTCTATCGCCAGCAAGTATTGGGCTATGATCAGACAGGCTCCATTTCAGTTGTTTTTGAATGCCTTTATCGTCATCAACAATTAATACTTTTTCCATTACTTCCTTATCCTAATTATTTATATTACTGACCTATTGATCAGAATAAATTCTAACCTACAGTAAATCATGTTGCTTGTAGGTAAGGGTTTGTTCGAGCGCATATCTATCCTACACAGGCAAACTAATTATCATTTTTGTGCCTTGTCCCTCAACACTATCAACCGTTAGATTACCCGATAAGCTTTCAAAAAATTGTTTTGCTTCAAAAACACCAATACCCATACCTGCGTTGCCTTTTGTTGTATCAAATGGTTTAAAAAGCCTATATTTAATAAAACTCTCCGACATACCGCAACCATTATCACTAACGACAATATTGATGTTGTTTAATTGCTGCTCTACTGTTATTTTTACCCAACCATCATCAGATGTTGCTTCTTGAGCATTTTGAATTAAATGGTTCATCACCGAAAAAAAACGTTCCTCATCTAGCGTCGCCAAACATTTTTCATTATTGATACTGGTCACTTTAGGTAACATAATATTTCGCTGTACTGTAACTCGTTCAATAATATCACCAAGATCAACGCTTTTACTAGTGGATTGCGCTACTTGCTTATTTCTTAATTGTGTTAATACTTTCGATAACCGCTCTGTGGCTGACTCGACTGTTTCAAACACATCATCAATAAATTCTGGGTTGTCTCTATGTTGTGTAGCATTTGAGGTTATTAATGCTAATTGTGCTTGAATATTTTTCAAATCATGCACTAAAAAAGCGGACATTTGATTAAAAGCATCAAATTGTTTAGATTCAGCAAGTTTATCACTAACCTCATTTAAAGAAATAAGGTTGCCTAATTGTTTGGATATAGCAAACAATAAATCTCTATCTTCCCAGTTAAGTTTATAGTCTTCATCACTGTTTGACAGTATAAAAAATCCATAGAATGCTTTACCGATAAAAATTGGTACTAAAATATTCACGCCTATTGCATGCCATATTTTAGGGTTAATAAATAACCCAGGATATGAGATAGGATCTTCATCATAATCATTAATATCAATAATCCATCCTTGGTTTTTAGTAAAATGTTCTAGCAAAACAAGATCTTTGTTGAATGACTCATCTAATTTTACCCCTTCAGAATGCTTTACCAAAAATCGATTATTACCATCCGCTTTTAATAATATGCCACCCGTTGCACCAACTTTTGACATCATAATTTGCAATGACATTTGACAATAATTATCTGCATTAGCGGTTTCAATTTTGCCTATCAACTCTAACCATTCTTCACGGTATTCATACTTATTCGCAAAAAAATGTTTTGAAATAAAAACTTTGACTTGCCGACGAACGGTTTCAGTCATTAACAAAACAGCTAGTACTATTATACCCAGTATAAAAAAGCCAAAACTAACTAAATTGCCCCACTTACCACCAAAATAGTTAATCAGATAACCTGCAATAGCCATTAATAATAAGTAAACACCCGCAATCATTAGCATTGAGCTATAGTAAACGACATTACGTGATACAAATATTCGCACAGCACCCGCTTTAAACCGTCGAGTGCTGATCAGTAATAACGGCACAGCAATAGCAGCTAAATAACCTCTGATATACCAAAAGTTAAATTCAACTCCCCCCACCATGGTTGCCTGTGCATAAAGCACAAAATCAAATACAGCAATGCTGCCTAAAGCAATCACTAAAGGGGTTATGGATTTTCTTGCTTCAGTGTTACTACCACGATAAATTTGTTCGAGAAAAACTAAACTGACCAAGTTGAATAAAACGAAAAGTAGAAATAAATATTCAAAAGAAAAGTTGAGTGTGTAACTTAGCGCCCAACACGCCACAACAGATCCAAACCAGAAAAGTAAGTATTTACCAACGGTTTTATTCTTTAAAATACCTGTAATGGTATTTTTTTCAACATTAAAGCTGAGTGTTAATACAGAAAATGCCGCTATTTTACTCGTATCTGCCAACATTGCCCATTGCAAAGAAAAACCAAGACTAATCTGTAATGCTGCAATAACATTAGCACCTACAGCCATCAAGGCACTAAACAGCATTAATTTAGCAATACTCGACTCGTTATGAGCAGCAAGAACAAGTAACGAAAAAAGAATATAGGCGATACTCGCTAAGCTGTAACCCCAAATACCGACAGTGTACATTTCCATAAATTAATTGCTTATATTCTGTTCAAAATGAGATTTTTTATCAATATGCGTTAGTAGCTCGGTTAACACAGGCACTAGCAAAAAGCTTGAAATAGCTGAAACACAAAGCCCTGAGATAAGCACAACGCCTAGTGGTTGCCATAAACCACCGCCATATAAAGTTAGGGGTATTAATCCACCAATAGTAGTTAGCGTTGTTAGTAATATTGGTGTAAAACGTGTTGCACTTGCCTTAAGTACCGACGCCTGTTTCGTTAATCCCTCTGCCAAGTTTCTGTTAGCACTGTCAATTAATATAATGGCATTATTGACCACAATACCAAACAAGCTAATAAGACCAATAAAGGCCATCATAGAAAAAGAGAGCCCTGTGAGGTATAAACCGATAACTGAACCAGCCATCGCAAACGGGATTGAACTAAAAATAATTAATGGCTGTAAAAACGATTTAAACTGCAACACCAATATTGCAAAAATGCCAATAGCAGTTATTAACATAATTTGTGTTAAACCCGCAAAAGACTCTTGCCTAGACTCTTCTTCACCACCTAAACTGTAATACATTCCCATAGGTAAATTATACTCGTCAAGGTATTGTACAAATTCTTGAGTAAGCAGTTGAATTGAATACCCTGATGCAGCATCAGCAGATACTTTTGCCATACGCAATTTTTGATAATGAAAATAATCTGTTTGCCCTTTCGTAAACTGGGCATTCACCACTTGCATTAATGGTATTTGTTGTCCTGTTAAACTAGTAATGTGGACATCTGACAAAGCGTTTATGTCTGTGTTTTTATGACGAACTAATATTGGATAATTTTCACCATTATCGTCATTAAATCGGCCAACATAAGTACCCGTTAAAATTGACTGTAAAGTGTTGTCTAATGCATTAATATCAATGTTTGATAACCCTGCTTTCTCGTAATCAATTTGCAAATTCAACTCGGTATTGGCAACCCCTATTGGGTTATCAATATTAATAACCCCTTTTGTTTCAGCCATTTTACTAGCTAAGTCATTGGCTACACGTTCTAAATCAGTTAACGATTCAGAAATTAAACGTATTGCTATAGGTTGGTCTGTGACTGGGCCTTGAGTGAATTCTTTTACCGTAATTTTAGCTTGTGGCCATGAGTCAAACTCATTTCTTAGGGTATCAACTAATTGTTCCATTTCATCAGGATCAAACGTTTCTAACACCACCAAAACTTGCCCATATTTAACAACACCCCGTTTCGGAATTTCATTATAATAAATACGCGGATTAGAATTTCCAACGTTCAAAGCAACTTTATCAACAAGCGGCTGTTGCTCAATAAAATGAGTCATTTGCTGCATAATACTATTGGTATAATCCAGAGAAGAGTTAGGTGGAGCCTCAACATCAATTAACACCATCGGTTTTTCAGCTTTAGGAAATAAACTTAATCCTACTTGAGAAAAGAGTGACAACATCAATAATAAACTTACTATGGCTATAGTAATTACCACCACTTTCAACCTAAATAGCTTTTGCAACCAACGAGTGTAACTGTTTTCTGCAAAGTGGTTTATATAATGTTGCAAGGTTTTCACTTTTCTTGTTTGCGTTATTTCTACCTCGCTTGATTCAACCGATTTAGTTGCAAGAAACTTACTCGCCAGCAACGGCGTAAGTGTTAACGCAATCAGTAATGAGGCAAGTAGTACCAATACAACGGTAACAGGCATTGACCGAATAAAATCACCTGTATCACTTAACAGCATTAACATAGGTAAGAATGCCAACATGGTGGTAATAGTACCACTGGCAATAGCCCACCCCACTTTACTTGCACCCGCAGTCGCTGCTTCGGCAAGTGATTTATGGTTTTGCCTTTCCCGATGAATACTTTCTGTGACAACAATAGCGTTATCCACCAGTAGTCCCAGTGCGATAATAAGCCCAACAATCGACATTTGTTGTAAACCAAAACCAGCAAAATCTAACCAGCCTATTGCAACAAGAAAAGAAAGAGGGATAGCAATCATCACAACAATAGCTTCTCGCAAGCCTAAAAATAGTAATGATAATAACCCAACCAATACAAGACCCTGCCAAAGGTTACTGAAAAAACCGTTTACACGACTTTCTACGCTTTTTGCCTGTTCAAATAATACATCCATTTTTATTGTTGAGGGTATTGTTTGCTTAAACGAGGTTATTTCATTTTGAATAGCATTCGTTAAAGAAAAAATATTGGTGCCTATACGTTGCTCAACAGTAATAAAAATAACAGGGTTTTTATGATAATAAGCTAAATAACTCGCTTCCTGACTACCAAAACTAACCTGCGCAATATCTTTTAGACGTAGCACATAATCATTATTTGAAATAATAATAGTATCTTCAAGTGCTTCAATTTGTTCAAAATTCCCACTGGTTTTCACATTAAACCGGCGAGTTTTAGTATCAACAAACCCTGGGGTAATATTTAGCGCTCTGCCCTGGAGCACTTGCATCACTTGGTTGGTTGAAATTTTATGGTGTAACAGCAAGTCTAAATTGAGATCAACAGCAACAATTTGTTGAGGATATCCCCATACATCGGCTTTTTTAACGCTTTCAATGGTTTCCAAACGTTTTTCTAAAAGCTTTGCATAAAACTCCATTTGCTTATAGTCAGTTGGCTCTGACCATAAGGCAAGTTGAACTATTGCTACCGAGGTTGGTGTGGCTTTTAATACTAATAACTCTTGTACACCTGCAGGTAATGAGGGTTTCACAGAAGAAACAGCAAGTTGCACTTTATTAAACGCAAGCTCAGGGTCTGAACCATAATGAAATTTTATTTCAATACGAGCACCATCATTTTTTATTTGCGACTCAACTCTCTTGATATTCTCAATATCTGCAAACTCTTCTTCAAGTGGATCAACCACTAACGTTTCAATGTCTGTTGGCGATGCACCGGGGTAAACCACTTCAATGAGGGTAATAGGAATGTCAAATTGCGGATCTTCACTACGCGGCATGTTGAAATACGACACAATGCCAACAAGCACAAGTAACACAACAATAGTGAAAGTAAATTGTGCATTTTTTATCGCTAAGCTAGGTAACTTCATTCTGGTTACTTCTTAGTAGAAATAAGCGGTAACTTATTCCACCCCTGAGTAATAACATCTAGAGATGTTGAATTTTCTTGCGCTGTTAAATAAATAAAATCATTATCTAATTTATAAATAGTAAACGCTTGCTGTTCTGGATTGTTGTTATTTTCAATTGTAATCAACGCCTGCCCCTGCTCATTTATTGCATTTAAGGCTTCTATCGGTACGCGATAAACAAAATGTTCAGTTGGCGCATAAATAAGAACACGTGCTAACTGACCAACAATAAGTGGTTTAGTTTCCTGATTTTCTTCTAAGGAAACCTCAATATTAAATAAATGATGTTGGCTATCAGCTATGGCAGGAATTTTACTAATAACCCCATTAACTAATCCTGAATAAGCTAAATGAATTTTTACTTTTTGATTTAAGTGCACTAAGGCTATTTCTTCACCTGTTAAGGACACTCGAGTAATCAAATTATTATCTAATGAAGCTACCTGCAATGCTGTAACACCTGGCGTTTGTAGCTCACCTAGATCTGTATATCGCTTTACAACTACTCCTTCAAAAGGCGCAAATAATTGGGCTTTTTCTAAATTATAATTGGCTACTCGATAGTTAGCGCGCGTTGTTTCTACAGAAGTAATGGCATCATCTAAGTCTCGCTGTGAGCTTAGCTTTTTTTTCATTAAGGTTTTAACTCGCCCTATATTACGCTTTGCCTGCAATAAACGTGAATAAGTCGCATTTTTGTCAGCTTCTAATTCAGAAATATCTAATGCAGCTAACAGCTGGTTTTCTTTAAAAAGGTCACCTTCGTCAATATTAAGCTCTGTCAAAAAACCTGCTGTTTTAAAAGAAAGGTTTACAACACGAGCAAAATCAACTTTTCCTGTACGCTGTATTACTTGAGTATACAGCTCCGATTCAATTTGTGTGGTTTGATAACCTTCATTAGGAGCACTTTGCACTGACATTATACAGCAAAAAAATAACAACAAACTAATGTGTTTATTTTTACAAAAAGTTAATAATCGGCGTTGAAATAAGTAAAGCAAATGTAATGTCATCATAATAAAAGCGTAATTATTCAAGAATGTATTGAAAAATCTATTGGGAATATAATCACTACTTTAGGCATTTTTTAAGCTAAAGTACATTACTATTGCTGACTTACCTTTCTGAAACATACAATCCCTCGCTTTAATCCATAAATATTCGTGCGCATCGCTAGACAAATACCTGTATAAGCTATAGTATTTCGGCGCTAATATTAAGCCACCCGTAACTCAGCTGAGTAGAGCGATGTCCTTTGAATGTTACACTCAGAACAAAAGGTGGCGGAAAGAGCAATAATCAAAAATTAGTAATATGCACCATTAGCTCAGCTGGATAGAGCGTCGCCCTCCGGAGGCGAAGGCCGCAGGTTCGACTCCTGCATGGTGCGCCATTATTGATACCTCACCTTTAAATAAAAAGTAAGTACCTCCATACGAAAATTTGTTCTCTTTCTATATTCATATCTCCCTTATGCGGATCATTCAAAATGGCCACTATCTAAAACTGAAGTGAGCCAATACTTTAACTTGGCACTTTGACAAGCAGGTTTTAAGCTTTGTTTTAATCTTTCAACATCGGTTAAAGTAATCAATACTTCAAATTGAAAATATGACCTATATCCTTCAACCTGCTCTGCAATATCAAACAAGCTATGTTCTTTACTATAGCCCTGCATGGTTTTTAAATTAAACCCTGTGATATTGGGCAAGCCAATTAGAATATCTACCACTTCATCTTTTAGTTCTGTTGGCACATTTAATGTAAATATAACTTGCTCATGCATTTTTTTTCTCCAACCAGCAGTAAAAGATAGGTAATAAATAAAGGGTTGTTATTGTTGATGTAATTAGCCCACCAATAACCACTATAGCTAATGGTTTTTGAATTTCAGCTCCTGGGCCCGTTGCAAAGGCTAGAGGCATTAAGCCAAACATAGCTGTTGTTGCCGTCATTAAGACAGGTCTAAGTCGACGATTTGCACCATCAATAACGCGCTTTGTTAAATTTTTTGAAAATAACTTAGTTTGCTCAAAGTAGCTTACCATCACAATGCCATTTAACACCGCCACACCAAGCAAGGCAATAAACCCAACAGAAGCTGGAACCGATAGGTATTCCTTACTGATATATAACGATATGATCCCCCCCATTAATGCGAATGGAATATTAGCAATAATTAAGGTTGATTTAGAAAATGAATTAAATGTTGTGAACAAAATGATAAAAATTAAAACAAGTGCCAATGGAATTAATAACAATAAATTATTGGTTGCTCTTTGTTGGCTCTCAAATTCACCACCAAAAGACAAGGTATAACCTGTTGGGAGTTGAATACTGTTGTTTATTCTTCCTTCTAATTCAGTAACATAACTCACCACGTCTCGGTTTGAAATGTTTATACTTACCGAGGCAAATCTATTTCCTTTTTCTCTTTCAATAAGCAAAGGACCCATTTTAAAACGTATATCAGCTATTTGTTCTAACGGCAATAACGTATTATCAGGCATAAGTATCAACTGCTTCTTAAGCGACTGTATCGATGATAACTGCCCTTGGTTAGTTTCTTTGTCTTTTGCTCCATTAAAAACGATTGGAATAGCACGATTGCCTTCAAGTAATGATGAGATCTGTAATCCCTCAAGTTGAGATTTTAAATAGTCACTTAACCCTTGAGTCGATAAGCCAAACTGGCCAGCCACTTCTGGAATAAGCTTGATGTTTACATATTTTCCACCTTCAATAAGTGCCATTTGAACATCTGAGGCACCATCTATCTCCTTTGACAAATTTGCAATCTTTTCAGCTAAAGAAGAAAGAGTATGAATGTCACTACCAAAAATTTTAATTGAAATGTCTCCTGTTCCACCCGTTAACATTTCTGAAACTCTCATTTGTATTGGTTGAGTGAACCCCACATTCATACCTGGATAATGCTTAAGTTTTGCTCTTATATCTTCAATAAGCTCAGCTTTGGTTGCAAATCGCCATTGCTCTTTGGGTGCTAACTCCATAAAAACGTCTGTTTCATTGAGTCCCATAGGATCTAAACCAAGCTCATCCGATCCTGTTCTAGCAACGATTTGTACTATTTCAGGGATATTATCTAATAGTGCTTTCTCAACTTGCTCATCAATATTTATAGATGCAGCTAATGAAATACTTGGTGATTTTTCAAGTTGTACAATAATATCCCCCTCATCTAAAGTCGGCATAAAACTCTTTCCTAGCCCTTGAAAAAGCACGATACTAAAAACAAAAATACTCATCGATATCACAGTCATAGCGATGGGTTTATTAATCACCTTAGATAATGTTTTTACATAAAAATGTTGTAATGTTGTAACAAGTTTAGGTTGAGTTGCTGCACCATTTTTTAATAATAACGAAGCCAAAATGGGGATAATTGTAAGTGATAAGACTAAAGCACTTAACATGGCAAAAACAATAGTAAGGGCAACTGGCTTAAATAGTTTTCCCTCTAAGCCAGACAGCATTAATAAAGGAGAGAAAACAATTATAATAATTATTGTGCCTGAAAATACAGGTGTTGCCACTTCTTTACAGGCCCGAAAAATCACATGTAACCTTGGTAAATGTTGATTATTTGATAGTCGATTGACTATATTCTCAACAATGACCACTGATGAATCAACTAACATACCAATCGCAATAACAAGTCCTCCTAAACTCATTAAGTTTGCAGACAATTCAAATTGTTTCATTAAAATGAAAGTAACCAAAGCAGCCATAGGTAGCGAAAGAGAAACAACTAACGATGAACGAATATCACCTAAAAAAATGGCCAGTAAAATGATCACAAGTATCACGGCCTGCCCTAAAGCGTTGGTTATTGTGCTTATTGCTGTGTTTATTAGGTTTGATCTGTCATAGAAAATATTAATTTGGGTGCCTTGAGGCAAAGATGCCTTTATTTCATCTAATTTATTTTTTACATCTTCAACAACTTGAGCAGTGTTACTATTCTTTAAGGCAATAATTAAGCCCTGAGTAGCTTCTTCACCATCTTTAGTGACTGCACCATAACGTGTTAGAGCACCGCCATCGATAGTTGCTATATCACTGAGGCGGATAACTTTATTATCTGTTATTTGTATAACGGTTTCTTTTATCGAGTTTATGTTTTCAAACTTTCCCTCTGTTCTTAGAATTAAAGCGTCATTTCCTTTAATTAGACGACCAATCCCCCCATTTTGATTCAGCAATGAAATTGAGGATTCAATATCATTAAATGAAATATGGTATTGCTGCATCAATAAAATATTTGGCACTATTTCATAAGTCTTTACAAAACCGCCTAAGCTGTTAACATCTGCAACACCTGAAACAGTTCGAAGTAATGGACGAATATGCCAGTCAAGTAACTCTCTTTTCTCGGTGAGCGATAACGTTGGATTATCAACCGTAAACATAAACACTTCACTTAGTGGGGTACTCATCGGCGCCATACCGCCGCTAATATTTTCGGGAAGTGATGGAAGTATGTTCATCAAACGTTCATTAACCTGTTGTCTCGCCCAATAAATATCGGTTCCATCTTTAAAATCAATTGTAATGTCCGTTATCGAGTACTTAGTCGTAGAGCGAAGCATTTCTTGTGACGGTATACCAAGCAATTCTGTTTCAATCACTCTTGTCACTTGAGACTCAATTTCAACAGCATTCATCCCTGGAAGTTTAAGCACAATTTTTACTTGTACAGGTGAAATTTCTGGGAATGCGTCAATGGGAATGCTCATCCATGACTTTGCTCCAGCAATCATAACTATGATAACAAATACACAAACAAACAAACGCTGAGTTAGTGAGAACTTGATCAATACATTCAACATTATTCAGCCCCTAGATTAAGTAAATAACCTTGTAAAATACTAACTGAAGTGACTAAACCTTTTTTATTCTCAATGTTCTTATTGGCTGTAAAATAATACTCGCTGCCTACAGAGCCAAACAGGTTTACAGGAATAACCATTACTTCTTTATCTGACTTTATTGCGATGTAATTTACATCTTCAAATTCAAAAATAGCTGTTTTGTTAATTTTGTATCCATCAAAATTTTGTATAGGTGTTGCTTTAACGATTTGACCAAGGATTAAGTTACAATCCGAATTTTTACTTGGATAAGCCCACAGTGTTTGATGATACTTATCAGCAAGACCTTCTAAGTTTTCAACTTTTAGTGAACATGTTGAAGTTATTTTTAAGTGAGATATATTCAATGCACTTGATATTGGCAACGATATTTTCACTTGAATAGCATCAGGATCTATAACATCAAAGGCAAGATCTCCTTCTAGCCTATTATTCAATAAGTTGGTTATTTTTATTATTCCTGCTTTTGGACTAATAAGCGTAACTTTCTCATTTTTATCAATGTGTAAAAAAGACATTTGATGTTGGATATGTTCGAAATTTAACTTAGCTTCAAAGTAATTTTTGGTAATTTCTATCCATTGTGAGTTTTTGATTGTTTTATTTTCAAAGTACTCCCTATTGGTTTGAAAATGATTCTCCAATGCTTCTAATAATTTTTGAGCAGAATTATATTCCTCAATAAAGTGATGTACACCATAACCATCAACCGTTGCTACAACGTCTCCTTTATTAATTAAATCTCCATTTTTTATGTGGTAACGAATACGTTGCACATCAAATGGGAAACTCACAGAGTAATTTTCACCAGGCTTTACACTCACTTCACCAATAACACTTTGCCTTTCTATAGAGCTAACCCGCTTAATATCAGAAAATGTAGTTTCAAAGCCCCCAAACTTTGATAGCTCTACATTCTTTATTTCATCATAAGAAAAAGCTAAAGGTGCTTGAAGTAAAACAATACATGAAAGGCAAAAAAGTGTATATTTTCTACTTAAGTAGCTTAAATTTTTTTTCATAAAAGGTAACATCATATAATTACAAGATTGATTAATAAGTTTGGTGATCTAATTGTTGCTTTTTTTAAGTAGATCATCATTGGTCATAAGCCAATTATTATCAAAATATGTGTTTTAAAATTGTATGGTACATATGTCGGTTGACTACCTAATAGTATGATAAGTAGAGGGTTTTGTGAGAGATGGTGTAATAGTAGCAATTCTATTAATCATAATGGTATTGAATTTCTTTGATGTGCTTACTGATCTTTCATTAGGAGTTCCAAGTTGGCATATTTTTTCTGAAAGCCTGATTGTCTTTATTTCAGCTATTGGAGCAATCTTTTTAATTAAAGATATGAAGATTCGAACATCAAATATTATTAGTCTAAAAAAAGAGTTAAACCTTTCTGATGATAAGTTGAAAAATATATCTGAAGAAATGAAGAATTCTCGTCATGAATACAGCGCTGTTATTCATACCCAGTTTGATCAGTGGTCACTGACTGCAAGTGAGCAAGAAGTGGCAATGCTTCTTTTAAAAGGATTAAGCTTTAAAGAAATGAGCGCGGTAAGAAATACCAAAGAAAAAACAATAAGGCAGCAAGCATCTACAATTTATAGTAAAGCTAATCTGGAAGGAAGACATGAGCTTGCAGCATGGTTCTTTGAGGATTTCATACAAGTACAGTAATGGTTGGCTAGAAATCAGCAATAAACTTATCGGCTAAATTAAAATACTTGTCTATGTGTTCCTTTGTTATTTTTGGGCGGTTATTTTCAGCGTTAATATGAATATCTTCCACGGTGATCGCAATTTCTTTTGCAAGCGATTGTCTTTCACCACGTAGATTTTTAACAAAGTACGCAACACTTTTCTCAAGAGAATAGGTAATAATATGTATTTGTTCTAATTCTAATACATTGAGTTTATTCTTACTTTTAATTTTAGCTGTACTATTAATAAAAACATTTTTAGCCGCTTCCATAGAAGATAAGTCAGCTACTTTTAAATGTTGAACTGGTTTTTCTTTTAAATCATTAATTGCCTGAACAGGTAATACAAACATAAAAATAAGTAACGATAATACTAGCTTTTTCATCTAATTGCCTCTACCCCAAGTAATGAAAACTAAGACATCTGGGGAAAAGTCATAGTCTAACTTATTAATTATAAGCTATATTATATAAATCATGGTGCTATGCTATATATTGCACTCTACTCAAATAAAACTATCTTCCACTATTTTTTTAATCTGCTGTTCAGATAAGTGTTTTGTTAAATCGTCAAGCACTTGGCTTGCATGCCAATCTCCCTGAGCAGATTTTCCATGCTTAATAGTAAAAATTATCGAGTTAGCAGGTAAATATACGTTATGTGAAACCATAGGTTTAACACTACATTGGTTGTTTTCCTTTTCGACGCTAAGATGTAAACTACCATCAATTAACTCGGCAAAACCAATCCAGCCTTTTTGAACTAAATATGTTTCTGCAAGTGCTGTATGATAATGGCTATTTTGCCATGCTCCCAATTTGCTTGCTTCTGTTCGTATGTAAGTACGGCCATCAGAAAAAATCAATCTCGTTCTTTGTTCTCCATTGGACATGACTTCTTTGTTGATACAAAAACCATGCGATGCTATTTCGGTATATTCCATAATGACCTAATACTTGAGTGAAATGGTAACGGTTAGTCCTGGATGTGATGACGACATAGAAATAGAGCCTCCGTGAAGTTCAATGATGGCTTTTACAATAGGAAGCCCTAAACCAAATCCTTCTCCTTGACGACTAGCATCCAACTGATAAAGTCGCTGAAATACCGTATCGTAGTATTCTTCAGAAATTCCTGGACCATTATCGCAAACAATAAGGTCAGTTTTTTGTGATGAGACATGGCATTTTAACCAAATATCCCCTCCAACTTGCGTATATTTAATGGCATTATCAACAACATTATAAATAGCGCGAAATAAAAGGTTTGGTTCCCCTTTAATCATTGATAAAGATGCTTCATTATCTATTGTAATATTCAATGTCAGCTTTTGATTTTTTTCTTCCGCAAGGGGTGTCGCTAAATCGATAACATCATGACAAAGTGTTTCAATATCCACCGTTTTAAAAGTAGTTTTTTGCACACCTTTTTCTAAACGAGATAATTCTAGCATCGCGTTAAAGGTGTCTATTATCTCATCGAGCTCTTCTAGTAATGCTATACGCCATTGAGCATCAACACTGTTCTCATCAAATTGGGTTAAACTGTCTTCAACAGAAATACGAATGCGAGATAAAGGCGTACGTAAGTCATGGGCAACATTGTCGGTTACTTGTGCAACCGAGTTCATTAAATCATCAATTTCATCTAGCATTTGATTAATTTGATCAGCAATCATGTCAAATTCATCTTGTTTAGCGCTAATAGGCAGCCTTGATTTTAACCGTCCTGCTTTTACGTTAGCGGTCAGTTCTCCAATTTGCTGCACCCTTGAAAGTACTCGTCGATTTAATAAAAAGCCTGAAATAAGTGTAATCACCAAAGCAAATAATAACGCACCAATACTTGCCGTTAGAAAGTTGCTTTCAAGTACTTGATAATTATTGTCAAATAATGCAATTGATAAACTACCAAAGCGAGTTTCTAAATTGGTACCTAATACTATTTCAACGGTTGTTTCACCTAAGTGGTTTACAACAGCAATAGGGAAATGTTGTAGCAAAGGAAATTGTGTTAAATTTTTTGGTAAACTGCTTAGGTTACCAATTACGTTATCATCACTCCTTAGTACCAAAATAATAGCGCCACTTCTGTCGATACGCTGCTGTATTGCTGTTTGAAAGTCGGTTTTAGTCATACTTGGACTATTAGAAAGGTCTGAAAAACCCTGTGCCGCAATAGTAACTTGTCGTGCGATTTGACGCTTTTGCTCACCCACAGTGAATTGATAAACAAGCGCCAAAATGCTTGAACAAATAAGTAATACAATAACGGTAAAAATTAAGGTGAAGCGCCAAATCGAGGTGCGGGTAAAAACTCTAAACCGTTCTAACCACATACCCAGCTCCTCGAACAGTATGAATAAGTTGCGATTGACCGTTTTCTTCCAGTTTTTTTCTTAATTTTGCCACATGAACATCAATTACATTCGTTTTTGGGTCAAAATGATAATCCCAAACCGATTCAAACAAGAGTGTTCTAGAAATCACCTGACCTTGGTGCTCTAATAAATAACGTAACAATTGAAATTCTTTAGGCTGAATAGTGAGCTCTTTGCCGTCTCTCAGTACTTTATGACCCACTAAGTCCATCACTAAATTATCAATGCTCAGCTCTGTTACCAGACCATTTGCTTGAGACGATGTATGATGTCGTTCAACCAGAATACTTGCTCGAATATATAATTCTTGAAAGGAGAATGGTTTCGCTAAATAATCATCGCCTCCTGCCTGTAAACCTTTAATTCTTTCATCTACATGCCCTAATGCGCTCAAAATAATTACGGGGGTATTTATATTTGCAGCACGCATTGCTGCTAACAATGATAAACCATCCATTTTGGGCAGCATACGATCCAATACAATGAGATCATAGTTATTACTGGTGGCAAAAAATAAGCCGTCTGGCCCATTTTCTGCTACATCAACGACATTGCCCTGCTCAACAAAACCTTTTTTAATATATTCTAGGGTTGTTTTATCATCTTCAATAACCAGTAATTTCATTAACTAAGCCTATTTTTTAAATACAGGAATGATTTGATTGTTATTGGCATCTACAAGCCAATCTTTTTCGCCATTATCGTCAATAGTTTCCAGTTCAAAAAATAATACGCCTTGTTTGTCTTCAACTTCTATTTCTTGTAGTAATGATGATTCATCAAGTGCTATAGCGTCAATGGCATCTAAGATAGAATATTTCATTGTTGCTAATTTTCGTGCTGTAACAATGCGTTCATCATCAAAAAACCATGAGAATAATCTATGCCATTCTTTTTTAACAACTTCGCCGTTTTGAATGGAAATTATCAATTTTATTTTTTTATCTGCCTCAATGTCTATTAACTTAATTTCGTGATAATAAATATCGTCTTCGTCATCAAGATCATAGCTATAAATAACGCCATTATACTCTTGCTGTACTTTTCTAATGGCTTGCTGAGCAGTAACACCTGATTTAGCAATGATCGATTTAGCAATAGCTAACTCTTCTTTATCTGAGCCCGCCCAACTCGTTGACACGGTTCCAGCGGTTATTAAAGTAGCTAAAGTGATTGAAATTATTGAGTTTAAACGTTTCATAATATTGTCCTCTGATTGGAATAATACCAGTTTACCTTCTTCTTATTAAAGACAATATTTACGAAACATTAATTATTGTTAATGATAGCCACTAAGTCATCATAAACCCCATCTGCGGCAGCAATAACAGGGTTACCATGAATTAAATAATTATCACCTGCTAGAATATTATTAGCTTTTCCGCCAGCTTCCTGAACTAACAAGCACCCTGCGGCGCAATCCCAAATATTCATATGTGGTTCAAAATAACCAATTAAACGTCCTGCAGCAACATAGGCTAGACTTAAAGCCCCACTGCCACTGCGGTGAAACATACCCTGGGCTTTAATTAAACGTTCTAACGGCCCTAACGTATCTTCAGGCTCTACTCTATTTGAATAGCCAATACTCACTAAACCATTAGTAACTCCCTTAACATCAGAAACCTTCATGGGCTTGCCATTCAATTTTGCACCTTGGCCTACTTGTGCCGAAAAAACTTCATCAGCACAGGGATCATAAATTACACCAATAACAATTTCATCTTGCTGAATATATGAAATTGAAATGCACCAACTAGGTATGCCATTAACAAAAGGCTGAGTGCCATCGATTGGATCCACTACCCAAATGCCTTGTCCTTCTTTAGCAACATAGGTGTCTGAACTTTCTTCACCAAAAAAATCATCTTCTGGATATTGCGACTCTATCGCTGCTCTTATCAGGTTTTCCGTGTTCACATCAGCTTCAGAAGCCATGTCTTGCACGCCTTTACTAACAATAGTTAGTGTATTTAACTTAGAAAAATAACCTAACGCCAATTTTCCCGCTTCTTTAGCAAGTTTCTCTGTGAAGACTAAACGTTGATTCATATCACTCATAATTTTTACTCTAATTAATTTACATTGAAAATGGGGCTATCGCATTGGCTGCTTAAGACAAAATGTTTGTTCGATGACGGTGTATTAATAACCACTTCCACTTCGTCAATTGCTTTGAAGTTTTCTAATATGGGTACAGAAACCTTACTTAATTTATTATCCAAACCGCAATTTATGGAGTAATTGGCTTGGTAATATTTACCCTGCTCTTTAATATCCACAGTATCGCCTGTACATACGCTATCGGCTTTTACCTCAATAATATCAACCATAGTTATTAACGCTTCATATTGGGTATATTGCTGTGCAATTTTCACTTGAGCAGTGATTTTTCCTTGTTCAGAGTAGTCGATATGAACTTGTGTAATATCACCTCGATGTAAATCATGTTCTTTAGCATGACTTTTACAAAATGATTCTGCTGCTTTCTCACCACAACCAAGTAAAAGCGAGCATAGTCCTACAGAAAGTATTGTTGTTTTTACTGACATTTTATTCTCCAAAACTACGTTAATCTGCCGCTTTAACTTTCCATAAAGAAGATGCTAGTACAATTGAAAGCACTGATGCCCCAACCCAAAACATAATCGGCTTATCATAATTGTAAAAAAATATATTGAAATTTTGTTCGCCATTGGGAAACGAAAATATTATTTCACTACTGTAAATCATCTTACCGCTAATATAGTCTTGTGCACCTGCACCTATATAGCTAAATATGCCAATAAACCCCATTGCCGCACCCGCCACTTTTTTAGGGGCAATATCTATGGCAAATAAACCACCTAGCGATGCTAGTATGCCACTAAGACCAAAACCATATACAACTAAAGCAACCCCTAAAATTATCGGGTCATGTGGGCCATAAAAAATAACTAATAACGGTACAATTTCTAATAAGGCAAATATTAAGTTTGCTGGTGGTCGACGAGCACTAAAAAATTTGTCCGACACTAAACCAAACGCTATACAGCCTAAAATGCCAGCAGCTGTGTTAAAGAAAATAAATAGGTTGGCATCAAATAAGTCAAAACCTCGAATCTCTTGTAGGTAAACATTACCCCAACTATTAATAGCATAACGAGTAACATACATACTTGAGCTAGCGAGTGCTAATATCCATATTGAAGGAATGGTTAACACCCTAAGCTGGGTTTTCCAAATAGATTCATTTTGATGCTTGTTATCTACTTGACCATGATCATTTTTCCAGTCAGCAACGGTTGGTAAACCTAAAGTTCGAGGTTTATCGGGTAAATAACGCCAGACTAAAAAGGCACCAAAAATACAAATTATCGCGGGTGTCCAAAATCCCCACTGCCAATCCAAACCTAGCCCTTTAGGCGCTGCAGCAATAAGCCAAGCAATACCTAAGTAGGTTAATCCTTCACCAATAGAATGTGCAGTACTCCAAATACCATAGTAGCGCCCTCGCTCACTATTGCTATACCAACTTGAAAGGGAAACAACACTAGCTGGTGCACCAAAACCTTGAAACCAACCATTAATTCCCCAAAGTAATGCCGACACCCAAGCAAGATCTGAAAAGCCCATGCCTAAATTTGCCATAGCAGATAAAAATAAGCCTGCGGCAAAAAATCGCCCCACATGAGCATGATCCGCCAAAAAACCATTGGTGAACTTACCTAATGCATAACCATATAACAAGGTTGCGCCGATAATACCTACTTCTTCTGGTGTAAATACGCCAGCATCCATCAAGGGTTTTTTCACTACATTAAAGGCAAGGCGACAAACATAACCTAAGCCATAACAAAGTGTTATTAAAAGGATTACATTACGGCGATGGTAGTTAAATTGTTCAGTAATATAATTGCTATCAGTGACTAATGGGTGATTTTTACCTGTAGCAAAATACCTAATGAATTTATTTATCATAATATACAACCTGTTAAGAGCCTATAACGAGTGAAATACACTAAGTTACTCACTCGTTTAGATGTTAATGCTTACTTAGATTCTGCAGAATTGCCTACCAAAGAAGAACGTCTTTTATATTGATAGGTAAAATCTAAATTAGCCTCACCTGTACCACTATTGGGTGTAATGTACATAGTAATTTCGGCATTATCAGCAGCTAACTGAATATGTGAAAATCCCCAGACCATTCCTTTTGTGTAAATAGTTTTATTATCTGGATAAGTTTTAGTTTGATATGCCTTAAACTGAGTATTCACTGAGCGTTGCTTTGCTGCTGCACCAGAAAGCACTTGCAATAATGATGGTTTACCACTATTTTTTCCAAAAACTGATTCACAACTGTCTTCATGAAGCTCAAGCGAATGTTCGTGTCCTGCAAAATAAATGTCAGCGTATTTACATAGCGAAGGTAAAATTAATTTTCGTAAGGTACGCGCCTGTTCAAATTTAGAACCACCAGTAGACCAAATAGGGTGATGACCAATAACAAACTTCCATTTGGCTGTTGAGTTTTTAAGTTGCTCATCTAACCAATTCACCATATCTTTTTCTGCCGCCGTTTTAGGCATAGTATGAGCTTTAGGTTTATCTACTTTCGTTGATTTAGCCTCACTACCATCAGCATTCAAGTCAGCGTCCATGACCGTTGCACCCGCAAGCATTAATTCAGTATCTACAACAAAAATTTCTATATCGCCATTACCCGCTGGTGGCTTCACTGTGTAAAACAATCCATCCATATAAAAAGGACGAGTTGATTCCATAAACTCAACTTGTGCCATTGCCCCTGCTCTAGAAGTTCTCCAGTCATGATTACCTAAAGCTGTATAAATTCTGTAATCAGGAAGCCCTTGACCCATTTTTCCAAAAGGTTTAACAAAAATATCATCAAAACGGACTGAATCTTCTTTACCGTCAAGGCCTGTTGTTGCGCCATTGGGATATATGTTATCGCCAAGCATTACTGAAAACTGGCATGACGCAGTTTTACAAAATGATTTCATTGCCTGAGCAACAGGATACATGCCACTGGATTCAATCATACTACCAACCGCTGGTACATATTCATTAGGCGGAACAATAAATTCATTTAATGGGCGGCCATCTTCAACCCAGTCATTTTTCTCAAATGCGATAAACGCCTCTAAATTTTTGCGCGATGGCACAAATTGTTTTTCTTGTAAATAATCCATATGGTAACCACTGTCACCGAAGGCAATAAATCCCAAATTAACATCTTGATTAACACTGTTTTTGCTTTGAGTTGGCTTTGAAGAGTTTGGTATAGAGGCCACATTTTCTTCTGGCTGTTGATTTTCTTCTGAATTTAAACAGCCAGTAAGTGGCAGTATAGCGAGAAGTGGAAACACTAACCAATGACTGCATTTAACCTTAAGCTTATTAGAATTATTCATTATTTTACCTCTATTTTAACTTGTACTAGTGATGGTTTCATCTGTCGCTACTTATTGCGACTCAAAAATGTAAATAACAATATGCAGCAACAGTGAACACCATTTTTTGAAAATATAAGGAAAATGAAACTTTCACTTTCCTTAGTTAACAAGTTAGCATGCTTTTAGAATGATTTTCTTAGTGTTAAGGTAACCAAACGTCCTGCGGTTTCATCTTCAACCTCAAGCTCATCAACTATTTTATTAGTATGATTCGCAATGATTTCCTCAGCTGAGTCACCACCAAATTGCGTATAACTTTCAACATTATGGGCATCTAACAAATTAGTACCACTTAAGCGCAATACATAACCATCACCAAAGCGTTTTTCTATGAAAAGCTCTAAATTACCTTCCACGCTTTGTATATATCGTCTATCAAGTTCAACTGACAAACTATCACCTTGTTTTTGATAACTAAAACCGACGCTAGTATCCCAGTCTGGAATATTATGTGTTACACCAATATTAAAAATGTAGTCAGACTGATTTCTAAAACGTCTTTCTTCACCCGTAAATTGGTCGTTAATTTTTGAATCGAGTAAGGTTAAGTTAGCGAACAACCCAGTATCATCACTAAGCGGTTTATTGAAATCCATCTCTAATCCCCAGACACTACCATCGCCAGCATTGTTATATGAGAATAAAGTGCCATTTCCAGGAGCAATACCAATACTACCTTCTTCAATGACATCAGTAACATCACGGTAAAATAAATTAAATCCGATAATACCTTTATTTGTAAATGCATGTTCATAGCCTATATCAAGACCAAGCGATATTTCATCTTTAAGATCTGGGTTACCACGTTTAGCATCACCATCTTCTGGTTCATCTTCTTGCATTATCGGTGCTAATTGATTAAAACTTGGGCGTTTCACTGTTTTAGCAACACTCAATCGAAAAGTATTTTGTTCATCAAATTCTGTAGAGAAATGTGCAGAGGGATTTATTTCTGTCGCTGATGTGTCGGTAGATATATCTTCAGCAGAAATACTACGAGACGTATGCTCTACTCTAAGTCCTAGCTCTAGAGTACTATTATTAAATAACTCCATTCGTCCTAAAACAAAGGCATCGTACCGATCTTCTTTAGCTGTGTAACTTTGTTCAAGATCAATTTCATCTATATGGCCAGTTAAACTATCAACACCATATTCGATTAATGATTCATCTCTATCTTTCTTAGACAGGTCTATACCTGTTTTAAACTCAATCTCATTTTCAAAAACATGCTCATAAAAGCCAGCTATTAATATTTCACTGTCTTCAGTATCTTCGAGTTCTTTCTTATCATATGCCCAATCGTCTGCATAATCACCACGTGCAAATTTTGTTGCATCTTCTACATCTGTTGTTTTGGCATAACTACCGAACAATTCAAAATTACTATCATTCTCTAAGTCTTTACTATAAGTGGCCGATACATTAGATGACTTTTCATCAATGTAAACATCGTCTCTTTGTAATTCATCCAGAACATTAACACCATCTTCTACATTCCACATTTGTTCTGTCTGCATCTGAGTACGATCTGTGTTCAAATAATTAGCTTGTATGTCGAGTACAGAACTGCTGCTTAAATCATATGATATTCCAGCACTAAGTGATATATCATCGCTATCTCGAATATCTTCTTCTAATTCATCTTCAGTTTGTATGCCTTCAGGCGTATATCGTTTTTCTGTTTTTGTTTTATTAACATATCGTTGCTGAAAATTTGCTGAAACTGTCCATGACATATCATTGGAGTTAGCACCATAACCAAATGATGCATTAGGTCGTACCGTACCATCGCCCGCTTTAAGCATGCCAATTTTGGCACTACCACCATCAAAACTTGCCCCATCTTTTAGAATAATGTTAATAGTACCACCAACACCTTGACTGTCTTGGTCAGCACTTGGGCTTCTAATAATTTGAATGCGGTCAACCATTTCAGCAGGAATACGGTCAACAAATACGGCTCTGTCGGCTCCACTTCCTGGAATTTTTTTACCATTAATCAATACTTGCGTATAACCATCACCCAATCCACGCATTTGTGGTGCATCATACTCACCTACATCGCTACTAAACGAAATACCTGGAGTACGTTTTAGCATATCTCCCACTGACGTAGGTTCGAATTGTTCGAAAAACAAGCCACCATACTCTAACTGAGGTGAGACAGAAGCTGTTCTATCGCGAAAAACGGGCGAACCTGTCACCACTATTTTTTCAACCTCTTTATCAGCATTGCTTACAGCATTTTGTGCTAATAACGGTGTACTAATAGTTGATAATATAGCAATAGAAATACCGCTATATAAACTTGATAAATTTAGTGTTTTACCTTTAACTTTAATATTTTTCACTCTTTTCCCCTCAGTTAACTTTTATTGGTATTTATTATGACTGTGTAAAAAATAACTAACGGTCAAAACAGAAACTCTAACCACTTCATATGACGAGGTTATGGCTCACTGCCGACATATTCTTCACTTACCATTTATATTTTTAAACTGCTTGATGTTGAACGTTTTCATTAATTATGTATTAAACTCAACACAACTATAGAATAAATAATCCATAAATACAAGCTTTAGAATAAATGTTTCACAATGAATTAAAGAACCTTTTGAAAAAACATAATAACTAATTGTTATTTAACAAATTAATAAAAACAAAAAACAAACAATTTCAAATGAAAATCAAACTAATTGTGCACAAAATGCGGTAGTCATACCAATAAATGATACAAAAAATAAAAATTAAATAAGGAATTATTGTTTTTTGGAATTTTTATTCTATGTGAGTATTTTATAAGTGAGAATTGGAAGTTGACTCAATTACGAGGATAGATTGTACTTTTATGGTAATAACTCAGTAACAATATTAATGGATTAATCACAACAAGTAATTAATCCATTAAATTTCATAGCAATCGGGCTGGTTTATTGATCACTTAGCGACACTGAAAAGGTTGGGTATAACTATTTATAATATAACCGTTCGACCAGTTTCTAATGATGATTGAGCGGCATCAGCCATTTTTTGTGCTACAAGGCCGTCTTCAAATGAAGGGCTTGGCTTTGTTCCATTAGTTAATGCGTTAATAAAACTGACAAACTGCGCTTGATAGGCACTTTGATAACGTTCAATAAAAAATGGATTTAAAACACTTTCACTCGCGGTATTGGCTGCTGTCGATTTAACCACATTGTGTGGCAAAGGATTTGTTGATTGTAACATACCCTCTCCTCCAAAGGCCTCTATACGTTGATCATAGCCATAAACACAGCGACGAGATCCATTAATATGACATAACCTTCCTGACTGTGTTTTTATCGTAATCATAACACTGTCAACATCATTAAATTCAGCCAGATTTGGATCTATCAATGTATTGCCAATTGCATGAATTTCTGTGGCTTCTTCACCCGTAATAAAGCGTAACATGTCAAAGTCGTGAATGATCATGTCACGAAATATCCCCCCCGAATGTCGTAAATATTCTGTTGGTGCAATATCAGGGTCTCTACTGGTAATAATTAATTGCTGTAGATCACCAATAGCGCCTTCAGCTAATTGCTGTTGTAAGCTCGCATGGGTTGGATCAAAACGACGATTAAAACCAATTTGAATTGGCACGTTACAAGATTGAATTTCTTGCCAGCATTGCTGTACTCTTTCAGTACTTAAATCAATAGGCTTTTCACACAAAATAGCTTTACCCGCTTTCGCCGCTTTAATGATTAAATCAACATGAGTATCTGTAGTGGTTGCAATGAGTACAGCATTAACCTTTTCGTCATTTAAAATAACGTCAACATCTTCAGCGACACTGGCATTAAATTGCGCGGCAACTTTTTCTGCCGATGGTTTATAAACATCAAATACATAGCTCAGTTTACAGTTAGCTGTATCCGTAATAATTTTGGCATGCATTTGTCCAATTCGGCCAGCACCCAATAAGGCAATATTAATCATTATTTTTTCTCCTGTTCAATAATCCACTCGTGAGCAGGATCATTTTTAAACACCCATTGACGAGTTGGTCCTGCCATGACATTTAAATAATAAAGCTCGTAACCATGAGGTGCACCAACAGGATGATAACCTTCAGGTACCATCACTACGCTATTATGCTCTACACATATGGCTTCATCTAAGCTTCGATCGTCTGTATATACGCGCTGAAAAGCAAAACCCTGTTCAGGATTTAGTTTATGAAAATAGGTTTCTTCTAAAGCGCTTTCTTGCGGTAAATTATCACTGTCATGTTTATGAGGTGGGTAACTAGACCAGTTACCATCAGGCGTAATCACTTCAACCACTAATAGCTTCTCAGCAGGAAGATTACCAAAAAGAATATTACAAACATGCCGTTGATTTGTCCCCTGACCTCGTAACTCATAGCTACATTGTTCAGGCGTAATGAGTCGTGTTGGGTATTTGCCAATAGCAGGCGCTTTACATAATGCAATTTCAACATCAGTTAGTGCTTTGACCTCAATATAATCACCTGGGGGTGTATAAATACTAAAAGGCGCTTTTTTCTCAAACACCGACATTCTTTCACCGATATTTTGCCAAGACAATTCGTTTGTTGCAGCATCTAACTTTCCGCTGACAATAACAGCACACATTTCTTGGTTCTCACAACTAAAACGTTGTGATTCTCCTGCCGATAATTTATAAACTTCAAAACCTACATAGTTCCAATTTGCTGAGGCTGGCGTAATTTTTTGAATACACCGTTCATTATCGGCGTTATGCGCTTTACTATGTAGATGAGACATGTCTAAATACCTTATGGTTGTACTGCTGTAAAATTAATCATGTATCGCTTGCTGCACTAGGCTCAAGCTGATGAACTAAACTTATCGCTAACGACTGCACTAAACACATAGTTGACGTTAACGATCTAAATGAATGCACTTCAGCTTCTTTAATCATAAAGCAAACAGAAGCTTTTTGTGCTAATGGACTTATTGGGCTATCGGTAAACATTATTATTGGTACACCACGCTCAACAGCGTTATTAACCGTTTGTTGCGTTTCTTCTGCATACGGATAAAAACTAATAACCACCAGCGCATCTTTTTCTCTAATCATATGCTCTTGTTCTTTATGCATTCCACCAACGCCATCTAATAAAAAACAACGTAAATTGATATGATTCAATATATAGGCAAGATAAGTAGCAATAGGAAATGAACGTCGCACCGCCTTGACATGTATAGAATCTGCTTGTGATAAAATATCTCTGGCTTGCTCAAGATCACTTTGACTAATATTATTTTTTAAATAATTTAATGCTTTACTATTGGCATCACTGAATTGCTCTAATAACCGTATGCTGACATTTTCCTGATCTAAACTACTATCATCTTTAATTAATTTAATACGTTCTTCATAATTGGGTGACTCTTGCAATAACTTATTTTGAAACAGTTTTTGCATATCACTAAACCCTGAAAAACCAAAAGCATGAGAAAATCGTATTAAGGTTGACGGATGTACATTAGCGTCTTTTGCAATAACCGCAACCGTACCAAAAGCTATTTCGTTTGGACTATCTAAAACGTATTTTGCTACTTGTTGTAATCGCTTGCTCAATTCAATAAATCGCTGAGTAATTTCAGCATTAAGCTCTTCTAGCCCTGTTGCTACTTTATCATTCATTACTTTATTCCTGCCTTGTGATGCAATTATTTGAAACTCTATGCGCTAAAATAAAACAAACGTTCTAAAATAGAAAGCTTTTTGCGATAACTAAATTTCAACTGATAGCATTATCAATAAAGAGCTATAATCACAACGAAACAAAGGTTTCGAGAAAACAATTTATGGAATAAACATTTCATTTGGTGAAATATAAACGAGATTTCTGTCCCTTGTCAATATAAGAAAGTGTTTAATTGATTTATTCAGTTGCAGCATTCAGCACTTTTAGCGAACTTATACTTATAAGATTCTCTGTAGCTTAAGTGTAAACTTGCGCCTCACCACAACTGCCGAATAAAAATAAAATCAGTAATATCAATCAATCTATTCGTATCAATACCTATCAATTTCGAGTCATTTATCTTTTGATAGAATAAATATTCTAAAGGCAAAAACACAAACTAACCCACTGTTTAAATTATACTTTTATCTAAATTCACTCAGTAAATTGGACTAAAAATAAAATAACAACTTAAATTATTTGTTTCATTTGTTGCAATATTGGAATTTTTATTCTAAATTATAGATATGAAAGCTGAGGGGTGTGAACATTTATCCACCGTTACTAAATAACTTAATCGATAGTTTTGCACTATTTAAGTCATGAAAGCTAAATCATAAAAGATTGAATATTTTTATCAAACAAGCATTCATAAAAGTGATGTATTAACCATGTTACAAACAGTAAATAACGTCATTGCATATGAGAACTTATGCTTTATTTGCTGCTGGAAAAATCAAAAACTACGTAAAGAATGAAAGGATAAAGTAACATGAGAACGATTAAAGTTGGCTTAATAGGTTCAGGATATATGGGCAAAGCTCATGCTATCGCTTTAAGATCTGTTCCCGCAGTATTTAACCTCAGCGCTAAAGTAGAATGTGAAATGATCGCTGAAGTTAATGAAGAGTTAGCCCAAGAAAAAGCAAAAGAACTTGGATTTAAACGTGCAACGGGCAAGTGGTTAACGCTTGTTAACGATAAAAATATAGACGTTGTTGATATTTGTTCTCCTAATTACTTACATAAAGAAATGGCGTTAGCAGCCATTGCCGCAGGAAAACATGTGTATTGCGAGAAGCCACTCGCTTTAAATGCCGAAGATGCGCTAGAAATGACTTTAGCTGCGGAAAAAGCAGGTGTTAAAACATTAGTGGGTTTTAATTATGCAAAAAATCCTGCGAGTCAATTAGCTAAAGAAATTATAAAACAAGGTGAAATAGGTGACATTGTGCATTTTCGTGGTATTCACAACGAAGACTATTTATCTGACCCGTTAACGCCTTTTAGCTGGCGACTAAAACGAGAATTTTCTGGTTCAGGTGCATTAGGAGACCTTGGCTCACATATTATTAACATGGCGCAGTTTTTAGTTGGTGATATTACAAGTGTTAATGGTGATGTACAAACCGTTACCGCAACGCGACCTTTACCAGATAATTCAGCTGACGTTGGCATAGTAGAAAATGAAGATCAGGCTCACGCAATGATTAGATTTAGAAATGGCGCCATTGGTACTTTAGAAACTAGCCGTATTGCCTGTGGAAGAAAAATGGGATTGTCTTATGAAATAACGGGGACTAAAGGCTCAATTTTATTTAACCAAGAACGATTAGCCGAAATAAAACTTTATACACGAGATGGCAATAGCGCAAGAGAAGGCTTTAAAACAATATTAATTGGCCCAGAACATCCTGATTATAAAAATTTCTGTGTATCGGCAGGTCATGGGTTGGGCTACAACGATCAAAAAATTGTTGAAGTACGAGATCTAATTGAAGGCATCGCTAATGATTGTGAGATGTGGCCAAATTTTAGAGCGGCTTATCAAGTAAATTTAGTTATTGATTCAATTGAAACATCACACCGTCTAGGTAAGTGGATAGATATTGCACAATGAAAATATAAAAACAATGAAATCAACATATACAAAAAAACGTAAACCATTCCATCATGGAGAATAATATAATGAAAAACAAACACACCTTTGATGTGATCTGTTTAGGAAGAGCCGCTGTAGACTTATACGGTGAACAAATTGGTAGCAGGTTAGAAGACGTCACATCATTTAGTAAAACGTTAGGTGGTTCTTCATGTAATATAGCTTTTGGTACTGCAAGATTAGGCCTTAGATCGTCCATGTTAACACGTGTTGGTGACGAACAAATGGGCAATTTTATTATAGAAGAATTAGTTCGAGTTGGTTGTGATGTCAGCCATGTGGTGAAAGATCCTGAACGCTTAACGGGTTTAGTTCTACTTTCAATTAAAGATAGTGATAGTTTCCCATTATTATTTTACCGCAACGATTGTGCCGATATGGCAGTAGATACCGCTGATTTTGATGCTGATTACATCGCTTCAAGTAAATCATTATTAATTACAGGAACACATTTTTCTACTGAGCAAACCGATAAAACAAGTCGAAAAGCCATAGAATTTGCTAGGGCTGCAGGTACTAAGGTTATTCTCGATATAGATTATCGCCCCGTTCTTTGGGGGCTAACAGGGTTAGGTGAAGGTGATAACCGCTTTGTTTCTAATCAGTCTGTTACTGATCATATGTTATCAATTCTACCCTTATGTGATCTTATTGTTGGTACTGAAGAAGAAATTCATATTGCTGCTGGAAGCACTAATACCATAGAATGTTTAAAAAGAATAAGACAAATATCAACTGCCGAAATTGTTGTAAAAAGAGGTGCTTTGGGTTGTTCTGTATTTGATGCTGAAATACCAGACACGCTAGATGAAGGTTTTACTAGCTATGGTGTACAAGTTGACGTACTAAACGTTTTAGGTGCTGGCGATGCCTTTATCAGTGGTTTTTTAAGAGGCTGGTTAAAGGATGAAAGCTATGAAAAGTGTTGTGCTTATGCAAATGCTTGTGGTGCTTTAGTTGTTTCGCGTCATGGTTGTGCGCCTGCTATCCCTTCTGAGGAGGAGCTTGATAATTATATTGCTCGTCAACATGACATTGCACGACCAGATAAAGATAAAACATTAAATCATTTACATAGAGTGACCACCAGAACGCCTGAATCTTGGGGCGAGTTATGTATATTAGCTTTTGACCACCGTAAACAATTCTATGATATGGCGCGCCAGCTGAATGCTGACCCTGAGAGAATTTCAGCCTTAAAGCTACTGTTAGTAAAAGCATTAAATCAAGCTAGCAACTCATCAAACTTCAACTATCAAGCAGGTGTTCTAATTGATGATACCTATGGCCAAGATGCCCTTAACAAAGTAACGGGTAATAATTATTGGATAGGAAGACCTGTTGAATTACCAAGCTCTAGACCTTTGGAACTAGAAGGTTTGGGCTCCATTGGTTCGCGTTTAAAAAGCTGGCCCAAAGAACACATTGTTAAATGTTTGGTGTTTTTCCATCCTGATGATGAGATTGAATTAAGGCTCAAACAAGAACGTCAGATAAAAGAGCTTTATGAATCTTGCTGTGCCAGTGGGCACGAATTGTTACTTGAAATAATACCCCCGTTAAACATGCCAAAAGATGATAACACCGTTATTTTATCTATGGAGCGTTTCTATAATTTAGGCATACAACCTGATTGGTGGAAACTACCAAGCCCAAGTAAGCATGCATGGCAAGGAATATCAACGTTGATTAAAGAACGCTCTCCCCACTGTCGAGGCGTAATATTACTGGGTTTAGACGCGCCATTAGAAGAGTTAGCACAGGGCTTTAAAAACAGTGCTGGTTTCGATTGTTGTAAAGGTTTTGCTGTGGGTCGGTCTATATTTACCCAACCAAGTAAAGCTTGGTTAACAAATGAAATAGACGATCAAAGCTTTCTTGATCAGGTGGCAGCCAATTATTTATTGCTCGTAAAAGCATGGCAAAACAGAAACAACTAGGAATAATTATGACTACAATTCGTTTAACTGCAGCTCAAGCGGTAATCAAGTATTTAACTCAACAGTACTTAGATACTGAAGGTAAAGTAGAAGCTATATTTTCTGGCGCCTTTGCTATCTTTGGTCATGGTAATGTTTCAGCTATTGGTCAAGCTCTTTATCAAGAACGAGAAAAATTACCAACCTACAGAGCCCATAATGAACAAGGCATGGCACATGCTGCCATTGCTTTTGCTAAACAAAATAACCGCAGAAAAATGATGCTTTGTACAACATCAATTGGCCCTGGTGCTACTAACATGGTTACGGCAGCAGCATTAGCTCATGTGAATAGACTGCCTGTATTATTCTTACCGGGTGACACATTTGCAAATCGATGTCCTGACCCCGTACTACAACAGTTAGAACATTTTAACGACCCAACGATTACCGCTAATGATTGTTTCAAACCAGTTAGCCGTTATTTTGATCGCATCACCAGACCAGAGCAATTAATTAATAGCCTACCTGTTGCTGTGCGTACATTGTTAGACCCTGTTAATTGTGGGCCTGTTACGTTGGCATTACCACAAGACGTACAAGCACAAGCTTATGATTATCCAACCAGTTTATTTAACAAAAAAGTGCATCGTATTCGCCGCCCGCAATGTGATAACCATGAATTTGAGCAAGTCATTGAAGCTTTAAAGAAAAGTGAACGTCCACTCATTATTGCAGGTGGTGGCGTACACTATTCATTAGCAGTAAGCGCATTGCTGAAATTTGCTGAGAATCATCAAATTCCTGTTGCAGAAACGCAGGCAGGTAAAGGCGCAATAAATTGGAACCACCCTCTTTCTGTTGGTGGAATAGGTGTTACTGGAACAAAAGCAGCTAATGAGTTAGCTAATAAAGCTGATGTTATTATTGCACTAGGTTCAAGATTGCAAGACTTTACAACAGAATCACGTACTTTATTCAATGCTAATACATTATTAGTTCACGTAAATGTTACTTCATTCGATGCAGAAAAACATGGCGCTTTACCATTACAAGGTGATTGCAAGCTGATGCTAGAAAAATTAAATCATGGTTTATCACAATGGCAATCAACAAAACACTGGCAACAACTTATTCAAGTAAAGAAAACTGAATGGAATACTATCTATGAACAGGTAACTTGTGATGCTGCGGCCAATTTACCGAGTGACGCCCAAGTACTTGGTGCAATCAAACGAAACTCAGATGCTACTGATGTCATTGTTTGCGCTGCAGGTGGATTACCAGGTGATTTACACAAACTATGGCGCTGTGATGATAGTCAAAGCTATCATGTTGAATATGGCTTCTCTTGCATGGGTTATGAAATTGCTGGTGGTTTAGGCGTGAAAATGGCTTCACCTGATCGCGATGTTATTGTTGTTGTCGGCGATGGTTCTTACATGATGATGAATTCAGAAATTGCAACTTCAGTAATGATGGGGCAAAAACTGATTATAGTAACCCTTGATAATCGTGGTTATGGCTGTATTAATCGTTTGCAAATGGCTACGGGTAATGAACCATTTAATAACTTATTAGAAGATTGTCAATCTATCGAGCAGGGGGCGCCTAAAATTGATTTTGCTGCACACGCACAAGCCATGGGTGCAACCTCTGAATCTGTTAGTTCTATTGCTGAATTAGAACAAGCCTTTAGTCGCGCGAAAGCATCAGCTGCGACTTATGTTATTGCAATTGATACTGATCCCTATGTTACTACTGACAATGGTGAAGCTTGGTGGGATGTAGCTATTCCTGAAATATCTGATAGCAACACTATCAATAAAGCACTAGAGAACTACAAAAATAATAAAACAAAACAACCTTATTAGTGTTAATAGTTGGCTCTAAAAATAAAGAGGAAACAACTTTTCCTTGTTAACTAAAACAAAAATTTAAAATGAAAGTTGAGATTAAAGCTTATGACAATACGCATTGGAATAAACCCACTAACATGGACAAATGACGACTTACCATCTTTAGGTGCAAGTACGCCATTAAAGCAATGTCTTAGTGAAGGAAAACTTGCTGGCTATGCTGGTTTTGAGTTAGGCAATAAATTTCCACGTGAAAGTGACAAATTAAATCAAATATTGGCCGAACATAAATTAGCCTTAGTATCAGGTTGGTATAGTGGAAAGCTTCTTGAACACAGTGTTGAAGACGAAATCAATGCCATCGAAGATCATTTACAACTGCTAAAGAAATGCGGTGCAACAGTAATGGTTTATTGTGAAGTAACTGGTTGTATACATGGGGAACAAAATACACCTTTATCTAAACGTCCAACGATTGCAGCAGAAAATTGGCAAGAATATGGTAAGCGTCTATCAAAAGTTGCTGATTATTGTTTAAGCCGAGGTGTTCAACTTGCTTACCACCACCATATGGGCACAATTGTTGAAACATCTGCAGAAATCGATTTACTCATGGAAAATACTACGAACTCTCTAGGCTTGTTGCTTGACACAGGACATTTAACTTTTGCTGGTGGCGACCCAGTAATCACATTTAAAAAATACCAAAATCGTATTGTTCATGTTCATTTAAAAGACATACGTTACAAGGTGCTAAAAGATGCTCAAAATAGAAATTTGAGCTTTTTAGACTCTGTATTAAATGGTGTATTTACTGTTCCTGGAGATGGCAATATTGATTTCTTGTCTCTATTTAGCGCCATAAAAGAAGCAAGTTATAATGGTTGGTTGGTCGTTGAGGCAGAGCAAGATCCTGCGATTGCCGAACCATTAACTTATGCAAAACTTGGGTTTAATAATATTAAAAAATTTGCTCAACAAGCTGAACTTACCCTAACTAACTTTTAAAATTAATAAACAATATTTCATATAAAAATCGTTTGTTAACAAAAGTTAATCTTAGGTTCACCTTCACTTTATAGTCAACTAGGTAAACTAAGCATCAGTTAATCATAGGAGAATAAAAATGAAATCAATTACGTTAATTCCAATGGCTTTAAGCCTATTAGCAACATCAACTATTAGCATTGCACAAACAGCCAAAAATATTGCCACTGTTGTACCTACATTAGAAACACGTTCACATTACAGTGATGCTCAAGGCAACTATACTGACGTTGATGATCCAGCAATTTGGGTTCATCCAACAGATAAAAGCAAAAGCCTAGTTGTTACCGCTTTGAAAAAAGGTGGGATTGATGTTTACAACATGCAAGGCGAACTTTTGCAATTTATTGCACCTGCCCCTGCGCCTGCGTGTAAAAGCTCAGTTAAAGTATGTAAAAACAAAGCTGGTCGACTTAATAATGCTGAAATTGTTTATGACTTTAATTTAAATGGCAAAAATGTCGATCTAGTTTTACTTTCTGATCGTGGTTTAGACAAACTGGCTATTTATACTATTGATGTTAACGCTGACAAGTTACTTACATATGTTACTGCTCCAACTGCACCGTTAATTTTCACTAAAAACCAAAAAGAAATAAATAATGGCAATACAGCTTACGGTTTAGCAACGGCTAAAACTGATAAAACCATGGCTTTTGTTAGCCAAAATAGTGAAACACGTATTGCCCAATTAGAAATTTTTGATAATGGTGACGGCACTATCAGTTATAAAAACACGGCTAACTTAGATTTCCCTGAAAAATTTCTTTTACCTGATAATAGCCTATGGACTCCCTGTTCAGATGACGATGGAGAACATCCGCATTTAGAAGGTATGGTTGCAGATATTGACAATGATGCATTATTCCTAGCACAAGAAGATGTGGGAATTTGGAAAATTAGTCTTAGTGATGCCGCTAATAGCCAAAAATGGCAATTAATTTCTAAAGTAAATGCCTATGGTGTGCCTTACAGTCGCACTTGGAGTGACGCTGAAGATGAATATATTTGTAAACTTGATACCAGTAAAGATAAAGATTACGGTAATGACCACCTTATTGCCGATGCTGAAGGTTTAACGCTTTATGATGGTGGCAATGGTAAGGGTTATTTACTTGCCTCAAGCCAGGGCGATAATACCATTGCATTGTTTAATCGTACAGCACCCTATCAATACATTAATTCATTTACTGTTGGTGATGGCACTATTGATGGCGTAGATGAAACAGATGGCATGATGGTAGTAAACGCTAATTTCGGCAAAAAATTTAGCCAAGGTGTTTTAGTTATGCAAGATGGAGATAATAAACCACCGAAAAATGCTTCGAAACAAGCAAGCGTTCAAAGGGAAAGCACAAACTTTAAATATGTATCATGGAAAGACATTGCTGCCACATTAAACTTACCCGTTAATACTGAATTTAAACGTAACTAACCTGATGTAGTGATCTCCTCTCCAAATTCGTCAATAAAAATACCGATAAAATTGTATTTTATCGGTATTTTTTACTTATTTCAGTAGGTTAACTATTTAGTTTATCATTAATGATCATTTCATCTTGATTTATTCATTCTAAAAGAATAGTATCGTGGAATAAATATTCCATTACTGTGTAACATTAAATGAATGTTGCATAATTTTCGACAAAAATAGTCAGAACAATTAACTTAAAATCTAAGGATTCATATGAATTTGCTAGGAAATTTTATCAACGGTGAGCAGCTTGCCAGTGAAAGCGAACGTCAAAGTGCTGTTTATAATCCCGCTACTGGTGCACATACGTTAAATGTATCATTATCTACTGCTGCTGAGACAAAAGCGGCTATTCGTGTCGCTCAAACTGCATTTGAATCTTGGAGTAAAGTAACACCACTAAGACGCGCACGCGTGATGTTCAAGTTTAAAGCACTCGTTGAAGATCACATTGATGAATTAGCAACCATGATAACATTAGAACACGGTAAAGTGCTTTCTGATGCTAAAGGCGAAATTACTCGTGGTATTGAAGTGGTAGAATTTGCTTGTGGCATTCCTCATTTACTTAAAGGTGAGCATTCTCTTAATGTTGGCAGCGGTGTAGATAGTTTTTCTCTGATGCAACCTTTGGGTGTGTGCGCGGGAATTTCTCCTTTTAACTTTCCTGTTATGGTGCCAATGTGGATGTTTCCTATTGCAATCGCAACAGGTAATACATTTGTTATGAAACCTTCAGAGAAAGACCCTTCTGTAATCATGCGCATTGCACAATTACTGAAAGAAGCAGGATTACCTGATGGTGTATTCAATATTGTTAATGGCGATAAAGAAGCTGTTGATGTTTTACTTGAAGACAAAAGAGTTCAAGCAGTAAGTTTTGTGGGTTCAACCCCAATTGCTGAGTATATTTATAGCACTGGCAGTAAATACGGTAAACGTGTACAGGCACTTGGTGGTGCAAAAAATCATATGTTGGTAATGCCCGACGCAAAAGTTGAGCAAGTTACCTCCGCTTTAATTGGCGCTGCCTATGGTTCAGCGGGTGAACGTTGTATGGCTATTTCTGTTGCGGTCTGTGTTGGCGATGAAACTGCAGACAACTTGATAAAACAAATAAAAAGCGAAGTAAATAGCATGCTTGTTGGACCTGGTATAGGTCTAGCTGAAGAAGCACATATGGGCCCTTTAATTAGTAAGATTCATGCTGAAAAAGTACGAGGCTATATTGATACGGGAATTGAAGAAGGTGCAGATTTACTGATTGATGGACGTGAATTTTCAGTTAAAGACCACGACAATGGCTATTTTGTTGGACCAACATTATTTGACAATGTTAAACCTGGTATGCGCATTTACAATGAAGAAATATTTGGCCCAGTGCTATCAATCGTTCGTGTGAATAGTTATCAAGAAGCCATTGCATTAATCAATAGCCATGAGTTTGGTAATGGTACATCAATTTTCACCGAAGATGGTGATAGCGCAAGACAATTTTGTGAACAAATTCAGGTAGGTATGGTTGGTGTTAATATTCCAATTCCTGTTCCTATGGCATTTCATAGCTTTGGTGGCTGGAAACGCTCGGTATTTGGTCCTTTAAATGTACATGGCAATGATGGCGTTCGTTTCTATACTAAAATGAAAACAGTCACCGCAAGATGGCCTAAAGGTGAACAAACCACGTCAAACGCCTTTTCTATGCCAACTATGAAGTAACAGGTTATCGCTATTCCCACAATAAGCATGTTGTGGGAATGGTTAACCCCTCTTCAGTTTCGATTCACGATTATCACTAGAGCAATATTGATGAAGCCGATCAGGTTATTTATAACTACTATACCCAAACCACCTCAAGATGCTCGTTTCAGGTTGTTTGGGTATATTTGAAATATTATTAATATATGCCCTTCGAGCATAAATAAAAGAGGAATAAAAATGCGGTATATAAAAATGTTATATGGTGCTTCTGTATTGGCTTTATTAGCGGCTTGCGCCGACAATAAAAGTAACGAAGCCATCGTTGTAGATACTGTGTCACAAAGCAGCAAAGCAGCAAGCAATACGATTAAATTTATTGCTTTTGGTGATGGTGGCTATAATTACACTTACCCAAAAACAAAGCACCTTAAAAAGGCTCTAACCAAAGAGCAATTTATCGCCTCAGAGCTGAAAGATTGGTTAGAAGAAGGTCGTCCTGAGGCCGAGTTCTCTCACTCGCCTTTAGTTAATTTCCCTGGAACCAACATCGCAACCGAAGCAAGTGGCGCTCATCCCGTCGGTAAGGCTATGGCGGCTTACTGTAAAACTGATGATTGTGAATTTGCGATTCAATTGGGTGATAATATTTACCCTAATGGCGCTGATGACTCAGACGGTCGTGATGACCAACAACGCATGAATGATTTGATACTCGATCCTATCAAGCCGTTATTAGCTGAAGAGCCCGAATTAATTGTGTACTCTGCCTTGGGTAACCATGATTGGAAGTCTTCACGTAAAGGTGTTGCTTTGCAACTAGATTGGATGGAAGCACAACCGCGTTTAACTTTACCAAAACCAGGTTATTACAACTACACTATTGGTGAGCCAGGCAATGATATTGAGTTCTTTGTCTTAGATACCAATTTATTGTTAACAGGCCAAACTATTGATGAAGTACCGTTATTAAAAGATGGTAGTGAGCAGCCCGATCAAGTTGCTATCAATGCAGGTACGGCTGAGTTAGAAGAGGTTGAGCCTCATGAATCACCACTTAATGGCGAAGATATCAAACAGCTTGAGTGGTTAAAAAACGGCCTTAAAAATTCTACCGCTAAGTGGAAGTTAGTTTATGGTCATCACATTCTTTGGTCAATTGGTGGATCTAAATACGATGAAGGTCATGCTTTACGTCGTTTGATCATGCCTGCGCTATGTAAGTACTCTGATGGTTATATTGCTGGACATGAACATGATTTAGAGTTGATGACTGATACTTGTGAAAAATACTTTGGCAAAAACAATGTGAATAAACTACCACTGATAATTACTGGTGCCGCGTCTAAAATGCGTGGTCATCACAGTGGCTTAGCTCGTTATCAAGAAAAAGCGTATCCCCAATTTGATTTATTGTGGAATAAGAGTTTTGCTTGGGGGTTTGCCCATATCACAGTGGATAATAAAGCGGATACCCTAGCCGTTAAGTTTTTCACCACGCCAAACGATCGAAGCGGTGATTTAGTCCCTGAAGTGGAATTCACCTTCCCTCGTCGTAGTCATAAGTCAGCTCTATTAGATATCATCGACTATAATGTTGATGAAAAGAATACTGATGCATTGAAATAAAGTAGCTAGCTTATAATGCACTTTAGCCAGAAGGACATAGCGAAATCTATGTCCTTTTTTGTTGGTCAGCTTGCTGGGCAAACAAAAGTAGGCCACAACTTGCGTTGCTGCCTATTATGAACCCTTTGGAAGATCGGCCAATTAGCTAAAACGATCGACATTAATCAACTCAGTAGCTTTTTTACGGTTATTTCCCTTAGGTCCAATAGTGCGAGCCACCTTAAGTGATTCAACTTGATTGACATGTTCATCTATTTTTCGCATCCATAACAAATGTTTGTCAAACATAGCTTAAAATAGGAATTATTATATTACTGCCAATATAATAACTTCTGTTTAAACTTTATTTTTCGAAAAACGATAATAAAATCAAACAACATCAATAAGATTTTGTTCATTAAAGTCTTAGTAAAAATTGTATTATGTTAACCTGAATCTTGTTTAAGAAAATTCAGGTTATTCATTAAAAGTGCAATCTAATCTTTGCAAATAAACTATGATCATCCTTTGATTTTATCGCTTTTGTATACAGGTTACGCTTACTAAATTCTGCGTATTCATCTTCATAATCACCCGCGAAAGCATAACTTAGGTAAAACGCAGTTAATTTTGATAAAGCATATTTATAACGTAACTGAAATGCACTTTCAGAAAAAGCAAAATCATCGGTCTTGGTCTGATACTTTACTGAACCATTACTCTGAACAAGATAATTTCCTATACCATTTGCCTTACCAATAAGGGTTTCAAACTTTAATCGTAATTCTTGTGCATCATCAATTTTATAATTTAAGCTAAATTCAATTCCTTGTTCCGTGAAATTGTATTCATTGATAACATTTTCTTCATCCCAGTCTATCCAGCTATCACTATTATATTGTGAGATAACAATGCCCAAATTAATATGCTTACTCAATTGATAAACAATGCTAGCTTCAATATTATAAAACTGCCCGCTCCAACCTTCTTTACCAACTTCTATTTCAAGATCATATTTTCCCCAAAAGTATTCTGGTGATGCGAATATAAAATCAATTTGTTGACTTGATGAAAGCCAAATTGAATTATTACCTCGGGTTGTTAGATCATCAAACCCAGAGGAGACAAACTTAAACTCAAATTCATATTCGAATTCGGTATTGGTTACGACTTCAATACTTCCTTTAATTTCTGTTGGTAATTTCTCATCTTGAAAATTAGTTTTAAATTCAGAGTCTATAGAAAAAGTTATATCTCGAATTGACTCAATAAACACATTGGGAATTTTATATTGATACTCGTATTGAAACTGTTTTCGGTTAATGCGTTTAACGTAACCTATATCATTCAATTCTAAATTATCACCATAAGAAAATAGTGTAAATTCATGGGAATGCTGCTCAGTTATATCTGAACTACCTGTCATCCACCAACCAGTATCTCGCAGCCAAACATCATTAACTTGTGACGCTGTTCTGATAACCCCAAAACTCAATGAGGTATCTTCCGACACCACACAATGAATATCAGACGAGGCTACCGTTGACTCTCTGTTGATACTTGGTGTATCAACCCGATTTAACAACGCACCTAATTTATTTGCACCTAAGGAATATTGCCCTCTTAGTACAAAAAAATCTCTGCCTTTGTTTTCTATCGTTGAACTTTCAAATGCTGCTATTAGGCCAACATCAAAATTAGGTTGATTAATCGTATATTTAATGGCTGAATCTAATTCATTATTGTAGCGCTTATCATAATATGAATTTCCTCCAATTCTTGGTGTATGTACTATAGTTAAATCTTCTGGACCTTCCACATCAAAAAGGCTTTGATTATCATTAAAAAATGGGCGTTTTTCAGTAGAAAATGTTTCAATGGCAGAAAAGTTAACCACAAGTTCATCTGATTCAATTTGACCAAAATCGGGATTTATTGTTGCACTTAATTTTTGTCCGCCACCCGATTGCCAAAAAATTTCTGTACCAATAGAGCTGATATTTTTACCCACTTCAATATCTTTATTCCATGAAACATAAGGAAAAAAGTCCCACTTTGCAGGACTATCTATTATTGCGGTGTACGAAGTAAATTGTTGATAAAAACTATTCATGGACGAGGTAACTGCGGACGATGCATAAGTAGAATTACGGCTTTCGTCAAATCGACTGATATATATTCCAAATTGATTTTTTTCTTTTATGCTAAATGACATTGCGCTCCACGGAATAAATACTTCTGCAGACCAGCTTTTATCATCAGCACTAACGGCATATTCCCATGAAGCATTCCAATCTAAATCAAGATCTTTATCAACGTTTAGCATGCCATCAAAATAATTACCTTGATGATTTATTGAAAATACATAGGCATCTTGCGCCTTATTATTCATATCAAGCAGGATTTGAAAATGATCGTTTGAAAATTCGGTATCATTCTCTTGAGTTCTAAGCCTTAAGTGCTTCGGTGTGTTTGCAATTAAAGCAATGTAAACCCCTGTTTTGACTGTTGTTATTTTATATGAGAAGTTGTTATTTATTTTACTTAATGTTTGTGGAGATACTTCATAAGTGGTTGATTCACTAAGAATATCACGCCAGAGAGTATCGTTTAATTGTCCATCAATCTCAACAGATTGCGAACAAAACGAAAAAAAAATAGCAAAAAACACAATGGGATAATTATTCGCCACCCTATGAAAAAACTTCATTATTTACATCCGCTGATTTGATTTTAATCAGTTTAACGAAAGAATAATAAAGCTTGGGTTACTGTATCATTAATTATTGTTAATGCTAAAAATTGGCATAAATGTTAATCAAAATCTTCACTTCCTGATATGACAATCTGATTACGTCCATGATCTTTAGCTAAATAAAGTGCATTATCCGCTTCACCCATTTGCTTTGATAGTTTATCGCTACTATCAAAAACGGCACCAATACTCACAGTAATAGAAACTTTGACGTCGCCTGCTAATAATGTTGATACCGAAATATCACGGCGAAAGTCATCTAATTTGATATAAAGTTGGTCTGCATCTATGCCGTGCAACAATACAGCAAATTCTGCGCCTCCTAACCGGGCAGTTAAGCCCGCGCCAAAGTGTTTACGCATGTACAAAGCCAAAACTTTCAATATTTGGTCACCCGCCTCATACCCATAATTATCATTCACTTTCTTAAAATAATCGACATCAAACACCGCTAAACAGTATGAAACACCACGTTTTACATACTCTGCAATACGGTGATTAGCATTGTGAATAAAGGCTCTACGATTAGACAAATCAGTTAAGTAATCAGTATTTGCAGCATGTTGAATTTTTGCGATATTGTATAAACTTTCAATATTCTGCGTAATACGACAATAAAACTCTTCAGGACAGAAAGGTTTACGTAAGAAATCATCAGCCCCATTTTTTATAAAGCGTGCAGAATGAATACCACTGGTTGCACCTGAAATACCAATAATGGCTAATTGCTCTCGGGTATACTTCTTGCGAATTTCATTGGTTAAGGTAATACCATCCATTTCAGGCATTTCTAAATCGGTAATTACCATTTTAATATCTTTATGCTCTTTTAGTTTTTCTAGGGCAATAACTCCGTTATTAGCTGTATATACGGTAAAATTCCGACGTTTTAATAATGCGCTAATATGAGAACGCGCAGCCGATGAATCATCGACAACTAGTACCGCATTTTTACTGTTTGTTTGCTGCCAATGTAATACACGTTTTAAATACAAAAAGGCTTGGCTGTTTTCTTTAGGGATATAATCAATAACGGGCTGGTCTAAAATTTTTTGTCTTGTTACATCGTCCATTTTACCCGTGATAACTATACTCGGAATTTTATGAGACAACACGCAAGTAATAGCTTCTCCATCCAAAGCATCGGGTAAGCCATAGTCCACGGTAGCAGCAAAAAAATCAGTATCACGAGAAAGTACTTCTTCAACTTGGGCTAGTGTGCCAACAACAACAACTTCAAAGTGCAACGATTGTGCAATTTGTTTAATAACGGTCGCAATAGGTTTGCTATCTTCCACCACTAATAATCTTTGAGACATTTTTTAAGCCCTTCTTTTTGTTATATAATAGTTAACATTTTAGTCAGTTTTTTATTGTAATTTATTTTATTAGCCTAGCTTATATCGCTTGCAAGTTAGCATATTCAACCACCAACCATTTACTACCAACATCAGCAAAGTTTACCTGAATTCGAGATTGTGCACCGCTACCTTCATAGTTGAGTACAACTCCTTCACCAAACTTAGCATGTTTTACCTGTTGTCCCAACTTAAAACCCGTATTTTCAAACGTTTCTAAAGTAAATGTATTTGAGAACTTGCCAACCGCTTTTGGCTTAGTCACTTGGCTCTGCATACGAATTTCTTCTATACATGCTTCTGGCAATTCACGTAAAAAACGACTCGCTTTATGAAATTTTTCTTGCCCATAAATTCGGCGACTTTCTGCATGGCATAAATACAATTTATTCATCGCTCTAGTCATGCCAACGTAGCATAAACGGCGTTCTTCTTCTAAACGTCCTATATCTTCTACCGACTGTTGTGATGGAAACATACCTTCTTCAAGACCTGCAATAAACACCAATGGAAATTCTAGTCCTTTTGCTGAATGCATAGTCATTAGTTGCACTGCTGCTTCAAACTCATCAGCTTGTGATTCACCCGACTCTAGCGCCGCATGAGTTAAAAAAGATGTTAATGGTGTTTGCTCTTCCATAAACTCTTGGTCTGACAAGGGTTCACTCTCAAATGTTTGACAAGCAGTCACTAACTCATTTAAGTTTTCAATTCGCTGCTCTGCTCTTTCACCTTTTTCAGCTTGGTACATAGCCTTCAAACCCGAATGTTGAACAACAAAGTTAGCTTGCTGATCTAAGTCTAAATTTGTTGTGTCATCTTCAAGCTGGTTAATTAGTTCAATAAAATGGCTAACTGTTTTAGCACTTCGTCCTTTTAACTTCTCGGCTTGTAGCATTTGTTGGCAAGCCTGCCATAATGTTACTTCCAAACCTCTTGCTGCATCACGTATTAGCGCAACCGTTTGATTACCAATGCCACGAGTAGGCGTATTAATAATACGTTCAAAAGCAGCATCGTCATCCCTATTATTAATAAGGCGCAAGTAAGCCAAGGCATCTTTAATTTCTTGACGTTCGAAGAAACGTTGTCCACCGTATATCCGATAAGGCAATTGTCTTTGTAATAAGGCTTCCTCCATCAGTCGCGATTGAGCATTAGAACGATATAAAATAGCAACTTCATCAAGTTTACCGCCGTCATCCTGCCACTTTTTAATACAACCAACAATAAAACGTGCTTCATCTATTTCATTGAATGCCGTGTAAACAGAAATTTTTTCACCCGCTTGATCATCTGTCCACAATTCTTTCCCTAACCTATTATTATTATTGCTAATTAATTGGTTGGCTGCATTTAGGATATTAGCAGTTGAGCGATAGTTTTGTTCTAAGCGTATGGTTTGTGTGTCTTTAAATTCATGGATAAAACGTTCAATATTTTCAATACGAGCACCGCGCCAGCCATAAATAGATTGGTCATCATCACCCACAATCATCACATTAGAACGCGCTCGCCCTAACATTGTTAACCAAGCATATTGTATCGCATTCGTATCCTGAAATTCATCCACCAAAATATGAGCAAATCGTTGTTGATAGTGTGAAAGCAGTTCTGGGTTATTAAGCCAAAGTTCATGGGCGCGTAATAATAACTCTGCAAAATCAACTAAGCCTGCACGGTCACAGGTTTCTTGGTAGGCTTTGTACACTTTAACAAACAAGGCTTCGGTTGGATCAAACTGGTCATCTATATGTTGTGGCCTTAAGCCTTCATCTTTTTTACCATTGATATACCAAACAAATTGTTTAGCTGGCCATTTTTTTTCGTCTAATTCTAATGAACGAACAATGCGCTTAATCAAACGCAACTGATCATCACTATCGAGCACTTGAAAACTTTGCGGTAATTTTGCTTCTTGAAAATGCATACGCAATAAGCGATGTGCTAAGCCATGAAAGGTACCAATCCACATACCATGGGTATTTCCACCTGTGGCTTGTTCAACTCTCGCGCGCATTTCAGCTGCCGCTTTATTAGTAAACGTTACCGCTAAAATGGCATGTGGCGCAACTTGTTCAACTTGCATTAACCAAGCAATACGCTGCACTAATACCCGTGTTTTACCAGAACCAGCTCCCGCTAACACCAGCATATTTTGTTTTGGTGCTGCCACAACTTCACGTTGTTTGTCGTTTAAAGAGTCGAGTAATTCTGAAACATCCATCTAAAGGCCTTTTTACTGTAATAACGTAATAATAAAATAAAACCAGTATATCACTGGTTTTATATACAGTCAGTTAAATACTTAACTATTGTTAGGTTAGCAATTGATTAAGTTGATTAATCTCATCGAGGGCGATATGTGGTAACACGGTAATAGGTTTGCCAACATCATAACAAGATAACCATGCCGCTTGACAGCCTGCCTGCAATGCCCCTTCAATGTCTGCTCGACCACAATCACCCACATGCAGTAATTGTAATGTATTAATGCTGAGCTGTTGACAAGCTAAATCAAACATATCAGGATTCGGCTTTTGTCTTAATAGCGCTCCGTTAGGTTGCCATCCTGCATGAAAAACATGCTGAAAATAAGATGAAATACCCAGTGCAGTTGTATCAACATTGCCGTTACTAATTGCGACAAGAGGGTATTTTTTACTTAAATTTTTTAAAAGCGTTTTGCTTATTTCAGGTACGCTAAAATCACTACGTAGTGCAATAAAATAGTCTAACGCTGCTTGTGCTTCATATTTTGCTACCTGCTCACTCAACCCTAAAGCAAGAAATCCAAGTTGATAAGTTACTAAACGTACTTGCACAACGTCATGCGCTAAATCAGGTTGTGCTTTGGTCGCTTGATGACGAAAAGTGTACCAAAATCGATAATTTAGAACTTTTCTTTGTTCTGGTGTTTGCCCTTTAAATACCGCTAAAGTAGCAAAATAAGCAATCATCTTTTTTTCAATTGTCAACATCACAGGTTTATTACTGTATAGGGTGTCATCTAGATCAAAGCTGATCGCTTTAATCTGAGATAACCGTCGGTATATTTTCATATTTTATTTTAAGTTAGGTTAAACGCATGGCTAAATAGCTAAATGCTGTTTCAACAACTTAGCAACTAAACGCTTAAATTGGCTTAGTAATAAAGTATCCATACGTGGATCAAAATGATGAGCATCATCACTGCTAATGGCTAAAAAACCGAGTTCTTTTTCATCATAGGCAAGTTTTATTAGTACTACTGAGCCCGCACACTTACGAGAAAAAATTAATTGTTGTTCACTGTGTTGCAAACGTCCAAAATAATAATCACTTTTTTCTAAACGATTTGTCATAACCCCCTGACAATCAGTTGTAGATAAACACTCATGTTCAATACTAGTAGAATCAAGTAGGTACAGTTTAAAGGCAGATAAAGACAATAACTCTGTCGTTGCTTGCGCTAAACAGTCAAGTAATTCATTAGCTGATTGACAATCAATTAAGCGTAAATACAAATCACTATAAAGCATAAATAAATTTTCATTATGACTCGCTACCGACATTAACTGAGTAATTTCATCTTCTAAATGATGTACTTTTTGTCTCAATTTCTGCTGCTGTCTTTCCACTAAGGAAACGGTACCTCGGTGCAAATCCGTAAGTCTTAACCTTGTCATCAGTTCATTATTTCTATTGAAAAATTCGGGGTTATCTTGTAGGTAAGCACTAACCAACTCATCAGTTAATGGTAATTCATCAGCATTCATTAACGTTTGTTCGCTTTTCATATTTTTATCTTATTCATCTATTGTTAATTATTTGTTTGTTGAAACTTGATCTTATCGCTCACAAAAAGAGATAAATTTATATGGATAATTGTCCATCAAACACATGTACCGCAGGCCCTGACATTTTCACAGGATGCCCTGGCCCTTTCCAATAAATTCTTAATTTGCCACCGGGTAATTCAACCGTCACTTGTCGGCTTAATTTATTTTGCACTTGGCCAATAACAACCGCGGCGCAAGCACCACTCCCACAAGCAAGCGTTTCTGCAGCGCCACGTTCATAAACACGCAACTTTATTTGATTAGGCGCTACTACCTCCATAAAACCAACATTGGCATGTTCTGGAAAGCGTTCATGCAAAGAAAGTGCTTTTCCTAATCGCTCTACAGGTGCTGTTAGCACATCATCAACAGTGACAACACAATGTGGATTTCCTAACGACACAGCACCACAAAGAACGGTTTCTGAATCACTACGTAAAATATATGTTCCTTCCGCTTTTTTAGCGATAAAAGGAATTTTACTTGGCTCAAACTGTGGCACAGGCATAGTCACTGAAATATTGCCGTCGCGTTCAATAAATAAAGTCATTTTACCTGACGCTGTTGATACTCTAATTTTATTTTTATTACACAAACCCTTCATACGTACAAAGCGTGCAAAACAACGTGCGCCATTACCGCATTGACTAACTTCACTACCGTCAGCATTAAAAATTCGATAATGAAAATCTAAATCTGGATCATACGGCGGCTCAACAATTAACAACTGGTCAAAGCCAACGCCAAAGTTTCTATCCGCTAATTTAGCTATTTGCTCATTAGATAAAAAAACGTTCTGCGTGACATTATCTAAAACCAAAAAGTCATTGCCCAACCCATGCATTTTTGAAAAATTAACTAACATTAAGGCTTCTTCTTAGATTCTGTAGTACTTTGTTGAAAATTATTTTGATCGTTTTTTGCGGCTTCTTTGGTTAATACTTCATCTACTGAATTAGGTGTTTCAACTTGGTATAGGTCACCTTTTGAACCGCACCCACTCAAAAGTATGCTTGCTAAAAAGTATAGAATCAAAAAAGAAAAGTGTTTAATAAGCTGCATGATTACAAGTTTTTGCCATGAAAGTCGTTTAAATCAAGCTTTTCAACTTAACTTAATGGGTATTTATTTTGTCAGATTGCTATTATACTCACATGCTGATTCACCAAACAACTAAAGAAAGCCAATGAACGATAGCCAATATAATTTAATAGCCGAAAATTTGTTACTTGCTGTTGAAGAAGCCATTGAAAATTGTGGGGTTGATATAGATTACGAAGGCGTTGGCGGCTTGTTGACGTTAACATTTAAAAACGCTACAAAAATCATCATTAATAAACAAGCCCCTTTGCATGAAATTTGGGTCGCAACAAAATTTAATGGGCACCACTTTACCTATTGTGATAATACACAAGTTTGGGTTGATAAACGTGGCGGCGATGAATTTTGGCAGTTTTTATCACAAGCGGTAAGCACGCAAGCAGAAACAGAAATAGCTTTATCTGCTGAATAATACGCCAGAATATTAATATCAGGTAATACTAGTATAACCCTTGGGAACAAGAGAAATGACAACAGTAAAAATAGCAACTCGCAAAAGCGCCCTTGCTCTATGGCAAGCAGAATATGTAAAAGCACAATTAGAACACTTTCATCCAGAAATTCATGTTGAGCTTGTACCAATGACAACCAAGGGCGATGTAATTTTAGATACGCCGCTAGCAAAAGTAGGTGGCAAAGGACTTTTTGTCAAAGAACTCGAAGTTGCCATGCTAGAAGGCAAAGCCGACATAGCCGTGCATTCAATGAAAGATGTGCCTGTAGATTTTCCTGAAGGATTAGGCTTAGAAGTTATTTGCCCACGTGAAGATCCTCGTGATGCTTTTGTTTCTAATACATTTTCAGTCTTAAGTGATTTACCAAAAGGCGCTATAGTTGGCACTTCAAGTTTGCGCCGTCAATGTCAGTTAAAAGCTAAACGCCCTGACCTAGACATTCGTGATTTACGTGGTAACGTCAATACGCGTTTGAAAAAACTTGATGAAGGGCAATATGACGCCATTATTTTAGCTGCGGCAGGCTTAATCCGTTTAAAAATGAGTGACCGCATCACGCAATATATTGAGCCTGAGGAAATGCTACCTGCTAACGGTCAAGGTGCAGTTGGAATCGAATGCCGAGTAGATGATGACATTATAAAAACCTTACTTAAACCCCTTGAATGCAACACAACACGTATTCGTGTATTAACAGAACGTGCAATGAATAAAACACTAGAAGGCGGTTGTCAGGTGCCTATTGCCAGTTACAGTGTTATATCAGACAATGGAAAAAAAGTGCACTTACGCGGTTTAGTTGGTGCAATTGACGGCAGTGAACTTATAGAAAGCGAAATTACTGGCCCCGTTGAACAAGGTGAAGTATTAGGTCATACCTTAGCACAAGAATTATTAAGCCGTGGTGCAGACAGAATATTGAAAGAGGTTTATGCCACAAACAATACTCCTAATCAGTAATAACTAAAAATAACAGCTAATGATCCGTAAAAACAATACGCTTAACGTCTTAATAACGCGACCAACTATAAAAGCACAGGCACTTGAGACGTCACTAACAGCATTGGATATTGCTTGTATTAATCAGCCTTTGTTTGATTATCAAGCATTAGCCGACAAAGACACAAGTAAACGCTTATTAACCAATAAGCATATTCTTATTTTTGTTAGTGTTGCTGCCGTTGAATTTGCTAATAAAAGCTTTGCTGCTAAATATTGGCAATATCAAACAGTATTTGCTGTAGGCAATGCAACTAAATTAGCATTGGAGCAATTAGGCGTTAGCCCTGTCTTTTGCCCAACACAAGAAAATAGTGAAGGTTTATTAGCCTTGCCTGAGTTAAATAAATCATTTAACAATACACCCATTACTATTGTTCGTGGCGATAGTGGTAGAGAACATTTGGCAACACGATTACGTGAGCAAGGTGCCAACGTAACTTATTTAGAAAGTTACCAATGTGTATGGCGAACATTTACCAAAGACATAACACAACAATGGTTTAAACAACAAATAAATTGTATTGTCGTTACCAGTAACGCTATATTAAAAAAAATTATCCATTTAACGCTGGGGCAGCAGCAGAATAGTCATAACCAATCGCTCACTGAGTATTGGAAGAGCCAGTGCCTATGGGTAGTCGCAAGTTGTAGAATTGCAGAATCAGCAAAACAGCTTGGTTTAACCAACGTTATAACGAGTGATGGTGCTAATGAAAAAGCAATCATCACCATCTTAAAGCAGATCAAAGGTAATAAACTGCGCGGTAATATTTAATAACCTTAAATTAATACTAGATTTATACTAAGCTTATAATGAGCTTATTTTATAGAATGGAATAAATAATGACTGAATCAAAAACGCCATTAACCACAGAAAAAATGAGCGAACCAACCCCTAAAGTCAGTTCAGCAAACAAAGCTACGTCGAAGGAATTAGGCGAAAAGAGCGATACTAAACCCCTAGAGACTAAACCAAAAAATACTAAACAAAAACCACCAAACACTTCGTCTAATAAAATGTCTAAATTGGCCATGGTAGCAATACTTATTGCCGTTGCGGCTCCTGCTGGGCATTATTACTGGCAACAACTGCAAAGCCAAACACTAGAACAAACGCTGACGCAAAAAATTAAAGAAGAAAATAACGCAACCTTAAGCCGTTACAAAACTCAAATGCAACAAGCATTAAACAATCAAGAACAAGTGATTGGCAATAAACTACAACAAATTTCAACGCAAATACAACAGACAAGTCAAAACAAAATAACAACGCTAGAGACCATGGTAAAACACCTTGAACAAGCAATTAAACAACGCCAGCCTAGCGATTGGTTATTGCATGAAGCCGAGTATTTAATTCGTATTTCCGCCCGTACTTTGTGGTTAGAGCATGATACTCATGCTGCGATTGGTTTATTAAAGGATGCTGACGCCCGCTTAACTGAATTAAATGACCCTGCTTTTTTACCCGTTCGTGAAACAATTCATCAAGACATTAATGCGCTATCTCGCATGCCAACACTGGAAACAGATGATGTAATAGTGACACTTATGGCAATGAATAAGCAAGTTGCTGAGTTATCATTGGCGATAGATGATTTAGGAAAAGAAAATACAGAAACAGATATTGCTCTGTCAGATAGTATCAATGATTGGCAAAGTAATTTAGCTAAAACTTGGCAAAAGTTTTTGAACGATTTTATCAGAGTTCGTCAAAGAGTCGGTACTGTTGAAGCATTGATATCCCCCGAACAACAAGCAAATCTAAAACAAAATTTACATTTGAAAATTCAGCTAGCCATATGGGCTGCAACGGAGCGTAAAGGCGAACTTTATCAAAAAGCCTTAATGGATATTCAACAATGGCTTAATGAATTTTTTGACATGGAAAATAATGCCAACCAACTATTTTATAACGCCTTAACTACATTACAAAATAAACAAGTGGCTTATGATTATCCAAGTGAATTAAGTTCATTGACTGCTATTAGAGCCACCTTAAGAAATCAGCAAGTTCAACCATTGCAGCCGCAGTCGATAACTGAAGATGCTAAAACACCTAAAGAAAAAGCCGCTGAAGCTACTAACCAAACAACTCAAGAACCAACAGGTGAGGGCAATATATGATCCGTTTTATTATCATCATTGCGCTATTTTTCTCAATGTTGGCGCTAAGCCCGTTATTAATTGATGAGAAAGGTTATATTCTTATTGCTATGGGCGAAACCATTATAGAATTAACCGTGCTTTCAGCGGCCATTTTATTCATGTTGTTTGCCATCAGTGCTTTTATTATTATTAAAATGTTACGTGGTGGCTTTAAACTCAGTTTTAAAGCTTGGGGCACTGTCGCTTTTGCAAGTAGACGACGTGCTATTGCCAACTTTAATAGAGGTTTAGCGGCATACATGCTAGAAGACTACGAAAAAGCAGAGCAATTATTTGCTAAAAGTGCTGAACCAGCCAAGCGCCAGCAAAGTGCTTATTTACTTGCCGCTGCCGCCTCAGCAAAACAAAATTTAGATGCTAACACTAATCATTATTTGGATTTATTAGCACAGGAAACCCGTAAAGGTAATCACGCTGATTTAGCCAGCGTTATTGTAAAAGTTAAATTACTAATGAACCAAGCTCGAAATGAAGCTTACGAAAAAGCACGTGCATTAATTGATGAAAACCACAAGCAAATTGGCCATGACGCTCGATTACTAACATTAGAAATTGATCTATGTATTATTGAGAAACGTTTTGAAGCAGCGGTCGCTTGGTTATCTTCAGCCAGAAAAACAAAAAGTATCAGTGATAAACAAGTAAAAGCATGGGAGGCAGAAGCTTACTATGGCCTATTTAACGACATTATTACGAAACAAAACAATACGAGTTTACAAACCTATTGGAAATCTCTTAGTCGTAAAATAAAACAGCATGAAGCTGTATTATTTGCTTATTGCCAAGTACTAGCCGAACAAAACATTGCAGAGCCGTTAACTGCGCTAATAACACCTATGTTGAAAAAAGATCCCAATGTGCAATTTTTAAAACACTTACGTACATTACCCATTAAACAAAGTGAACCCCTGATTGCTATTGTCCAAAAGCACCTTCATAACGATAAACACAGTCCACAATGGCTAAGTTGCTTAGGGCACCTCGCCTTTATGAGTGAACAATGGTCAATGGCTGAAAAAGCATTTCGCAGTTTAGTCAACCTAGAAGCGAATCAGCAAACCAAGCAGTATGACAAGGAAGACTTACAAGCTTTTGCCCAAGCACTAACAGCAGAAGGCCAGCACCAAGCAGCAAATGAAGTATGGGTTAAGGTAAATGCTTGGTAGGCTGCCTAAAATTAGTAAACATCTCGAATATAGCGCTGTTGCAACTGCAACGCCTCAAGCATTGATTGCCCAAGTATATCAGTCAATGCTTGATGAACACCTTCTCCCATTCCTGATAAACAACCGCAAACATAAATAATGGCGCCGTCATCAATCCACTGTTTAAGTGTGGTTTGTTCTTTAAGTAATACATCTTGCACATATTTAGGATATTTCTTGTCTTGAGAAAAAGCATAACTAAGTTTAGTTAATTGTGTTTTTTCAAGAGTTGCTAATAACTTATTAATTGGCAGATCTAGGTTGCTATTACGTTCTCCATAAACCAACCAACTAGCAGCTGCTAACGTAGATTTAGATAACGTTCGTGCAGCTATTTGTGATTTAAGCCCCGCCAAGCCACTGCCAGATCCAATAAGTATAATCGGCTTACTTTGATCAATATTATGGTGTGAACTAATATCTCGTATATGTCCCTCAACAATATTACCAACTTGACAATAATAACTTAAAAAACCTGACGCTAAGCCATAAGTTGCTGTTTCTGTCACCATTTCAACATTATTTACACACTCTTTCTCAAATAAACGAACGATTAGTTGTAGTTTTCCCTCTTGCGAAACAGAAGCAACGGAATAGCTACGCTTATGTAAATAGGGTAATTTATTCAATAATTCATCAAGTGAATATGAGCACAGTGTTGGTAATTCTCTCGCTAGAAGCCACGCCTTTAAAGTTTGCGTATGTCCCTGATACGTTAGACAAGTATTACCATCAAAGTTATTTTCAAGTAACCACCGGTCAACAATATCAGCAGGATGATGTGGTTGTATGTCAATTAAGTCTCCCGCCTGCCAAATTGGGGCTGGACCAATACTTTGGAAACTTAATTGAAATAACTTTTCATTATGACAATGAGGATTCAGCAATTCACGCTTAACTAATTGCCAGTATTGTGTTGATTTTACAGTTGAGATTTCTGTTGGAATCCTTTCTGGCTTTAAGTTGATTTTGATCCAATCAGGAGTGATATTAACAAGCTCTGTTTTTTGTTCATCATAGTTATCAACCGTAATGACATCATCCAGTAATTGGGCCCCTGTTGTTAACATGGTTTTATTTATTTTATGCCCAAACGCACAAAACTCAGGGTAAGCACTATCACCTAATGCAATAACTGAATATTGTAAGTGGTTTAACTGCTGGTTTGATAATACTTTTGATAATTTTGTAAACATACGGCCGTTGTCTGGCGCTTCGCCATTACCATAGGTACTGACAACAAACAGTATTTTTTTGATATGAGTAAGGTGTTCAAGTGTTAATGCATTCAAGGAAATAACACTCGATTTTTCTGATAAATTTAACGCCTTTGCGCAACGCTCTCCAATGGTCTGTGCATTACCTGTTTGGCTAGCATAAGTAATTAATATTGACGCATTATGTTCAGGTGAGCTATAAAGCTTTGAACGATGTAAGCGCCACATAAAAACACACAGTACTAGCCAAGCAACACTCAATATTGCAACTAAATACAAACTTTGCATAAATTAATTTTCGTTAATATTTTTATAGTAAAATTACAGTGGCAATACCGCAAATGTTGCTCCATAACTACCAGTGCGTGTCGTTGCTGGCGCTTGTGCTTTATCATCTTCAAACTCAGCTTCAAGCAAATACATACCTGCTTCAGGCCAGGTAATATTTGCGTAACCATTGGCATCAGTGACTACATTCAGTTCATTCTGCTCATTACGGTAACGTGTATCGCCTTTCACAATGGCTAATTTAACGCCTGCTGCTGGTTTGCCTTGAAATAAAAATTGAAATTTAGCCGCTTCACCAACAAATAAATCATTAGGGTGAGTTACGGGTACTAGCTCTAAACCTACGTTGGTTGGTTCGAATACTTTGTTAGTTGGCTCACCAGACGTTACAAAAGTTTCTAAACGACGATAGCTTTGTGATACTTTTAGTGAGTCAGCACTTTTAGGCACTACTGTTGCAAAATCGGCTTTATTAGCTGTTTGACCTCGTCCTGGCCATCTTTTACGCTTGCCTTCTTTATCTTTCCATGAAGCACGCAAACCACCCGATGCATAACCAATTTTGTACGTTCCTTGTGTTAATAAATTTAAGTCGAATGTTGAGCGATATTTACCTGTATGCGCATTAGCAACATCAACGAGTTTTCCTGTTGGGTCTTGTACGGTTAAGCCTTTCATGAGCAGTGGCACATGCTCTGGTACAAATAAAGAGTTTGAAACAGCTGCATCAAATGTAACCCATGGCGCATCACCTGATAAATTAGTGGTGCTTGGCACAATCCACGCACGATGCGCATGCGCACTAAAACTTAAACTCACCGCAATGCCAATAGAGAATATTGCCTTAAATGATGAAAATACTTTCATTACTTGATCCTTTTAAATGTTATTTTTCGCTTAATTTAATACTAATGTTACCCAACTCTGTCTTACCAGAGGCGGTTAAAGGGAAGTTAGTTGTGTTGATTGGCCAAATTATTGGAATATTAACCATTTCTTTACCGCCAACTTCTCTTGATGCTTCAATGCGTAATTGGTAAGCACCTGCAGGTAATGCTTTGAGTTCTTTTGCATTCAAGTTTATCGAAATAGTGTGCTTTCCGGGCCCTTTAGTGGCAGAAGTTAAACCATCAAAGGATTCTTCTGCTTTTCTACCAATGCGTCGCCACCACTGACGAATATCTTTTAGCCATTTTTTCCCTTCATCTTCTTTCATGGCCAAGTCATACCATAAGGCAATTTGAGTGGCTTTACGGTTACTATCTTCTAACCACATAGCAACATATGGCCTATGGTATTCAGCAACATTCATCCGTGGCAGTTCAACCTCTACTAGTAAGTTATTGCTGGCAGCATGAGAAGTGACGCTTAACCCCAGTATTGATAAAAATACTATGCTAAACAGAATATTACGATTCATTGCTTTTCCTTTTAAACACGATAATCAGTGTAAACTCGTTAAAATAATAATGAGAGGTAATAATACCCCTAGCGAAATTATTGGCCATGTTGACAATCTAAATGTTGATTGCTTGTATAGCAGCCATAAACCACTTAAACAAAAAATAATACAAATCACAGCAAATATATCGATAAACCAGCGCCAAGCTTCATTTGTGTACCGACCTTTGTGTAAATCATTAAAGAATGAAATCCAACCCCGGTCTGTACGTTCATAAATTAACTCTCCACTTTCAAGGTCTACTGAAAGCCAAGCATCAACACCTGGTTTTGGCATAGCTAAATAAAATTCACCGTCATTCAGCTCACCAGCGATAGTAGCAGGAATATATAAGTCATATTTACTTTTCAAATATTGTCGAACATTCTCTGGCAATATATTTCTATTTTCATCAAGGGAACGCCAATACTGTAATATGCTCTCAGATAAATCAGCTTCAATTGTAGTGATATCTGAATTGGAAGGAATATCACCTGCATGATTAAGGGTTATTCCCGTCCATGAAAAAAACAGCATACCAATACTACAAATAGCCGCACTAATCCAATGCCATTGACGTGCGTTACCTAAAGATAGTTTCATATGCTGTTTGAATTCCTCTTTTAAATCTTAAATTAAAAGGAAGCGTTAAGACTTACCCAAAAACTACGGGCTTTATCTTTAATGTTGTAATCATCTGTAAATACCACTTCACTAATTTCACCTCGGCCAGATAAATATTCATATTGGCCATCATTATTTAAATCAGCATAATGCGTTGAATAAGAGGTAAAGTCTTCATCAAGTAAATTATTTACGCGTAAATTAACACTCACATTCTCATTCAGTTTATAACGTGCACCCAAATTTAATGCGTTATAGTCTTTATAATACAATGCTTTTTCAAGTGTGCTATCCCAATCTCTATAGCGATCAGAACGCATTTCAAGTTGAAGATAAATATTTAAACTTTCAGTTATTGTCCAGTCAGCAGTAATATTAGCCATATGTTCCGCTGTATTAGTTAATGGTTGGCCTGCTTGAGCGCCACTCTTTTGTTCGCTATCTGTCCATGTATAGTTAGCACTAATATTCCAACGTTCTGTCAGGTTAATTCTACCAGCAACTTCAATACCTTGAATATCTACTTTATCAATATTTATTTTTTGACTATACGTGGTGTACCCTAAATCATCATAAGCACCTAAATTAACGCATGGGCGCACGCCATTAGTCGCTGTACAACTCTTAATTAAATCACCCGATGCTATTTTATCTTCGAATTCAGTCATAAAATAAGTAATATTAAAATTATGGCCCTTGGTAGGAGCATTCCAATATAAAGCGATTTCACTATTAACACTGGTTTCGGGTTGTAAGTCTGGATTGCCAGCAAAAGGAGAGGTTCCTTGACCGCCAAACCCTGTGATACCATCATACAAATCGGTTGTTTGAGGTGTTTTAAATCCCGTACTTACCCCACCTTTAATAGTCCAATTATCAGATAAAGTGTAAACAGAATATAAACGAGGTGAAATATTACTACCAAAAACATCATGTTTATCGTAACGAATACCCGCTGTAATAGTTAGTGGTTCAATAATGGTCCAATTATCTTCAACAAAAAGCGCATACATTTTGTGCTCTTGTACACCATTAGTCATATTATCTTCCATACCAAAAACGCCATCAAGCAATTCACCATCAGTAAGCTGACCGCCAAGCACTAAATTATGATCGCCAGCTAAATCAGTTAATGGAATATCTAAACGAGCATCTAGTGTATATTGATTACTTTCTAAAGGACGTTGTGGTCTAGGCAAAAAAGTTTCCTCTGCTAACGCTTTTCGATCAGCCTCTGTCATACCTGCATAATCACCTTCACCATCGTACATTACTTGTAATAATTGACGTTCCGCAACAGTTAACGGCATAGTACGACCATTATTTTGAGTTTCAACATAAGCTAAAGCAACAAATGAACTGGCAAATCCCCAATCAGCATCATAAGTTAATGACCACCATTCACGGTCAAACTCTTGATCTGCAGCATAACCCGCACGAGGTGAAACTTGGCCGCCAGATGTGCGCCATATTGATTCAATATTGTCTTTAGTTCCTAGCGGATAAATTATTTCTTCAGTATTAATATTATAGGTAGGGGTGTTGTCATACTTTTGATTAGAGTTATCGTAATCAAAACGAATTGTGTGTGCCGTACTCGGTGTAAACAACAAAGATACACCATATTGTTGGTTAGTATTATCAACTGTTTTCCCGCCACTACCAAAGCCTAATGAACGTTCATGTATTACGCCATTAGGATCCGTTGCTGGAGAAAACTCTGGCGAAGACGCTTGCCTTTCATAAATACTACCGCGTAAGCTAATTTCCAATGTGTCTTCAATTAAAGGCCCCATAACAAAAAAGTCGGTAGTAATATCGTCGCCAAATTGATCATCCGTTTGCAAACTACGACCAAAACTCATAGAGCCTGACCATTTTCCCTCTGCCTTTTTGGTAATTATATTAATAACACCACCAAGCGCATCTGCACCATATAATGTTGATGCTGGCCCCCTAATCACTTCAACACGTGCAATAGCATCCATTGGAGGAATATGCCCAAAAGCGTTACCACCAAAGTTATTAGGGTATATATCACCATGGTTATTTTGACGTTTACCATCAACTAATATCAATGAATATTCACTCGTTAAACCACGCATGCTAATAGAACCCTGCCCTGTTTTATCACGACTTGTTCCAATATCAACACCTTCTTGATATTTAATTGCATCAAGAAGCGTAGTAAAAGGACGCGTTCTAAGATCTGCTTCTGTGATTATAGAAATACTAGCGGGTGCTGCAGTAAGTTTTTGCTCAAAACCTGTTGCACTGACAACCATATGCTCTATTGGTGCCTCGGCTTCATTCGCTTGACTATTATCAGCTTGTGCAACACTACAAACCATTGCAATACATGCTGCTAAGGTTTGATACTTAAATTGATTTTTCATTGAAAACCCTTGTCAAAAAATTGTGTTTTATATGTTTATTATTCTGAATGCGCGCACTTTACAAAAGAACAACAAGAATGTCAATGATAACCATTATCATTAATGGTTGTGGTGAATACCCTTTGTTTATATAAATGTTTAATACTAAGTTTGTTAAGTTATTTCCCACTCAACTTAAAAGGCCTAGAGGTAAAGCATTGATTGAAGAAATATAGAATGATAACTATGAGGTATTGAAATAATAGAAATACTTCAAGGTAAATTTTGTAGTGAATTAAATAGCTTGATTTATATTATACTTAGTTGGGGTATTTATGGTGTTAGCTGAAATAGGGAACTATTTGAACGTATTACATCCTTGTAATTACTGTGCAATCAACATTTGTTTTCATTTAAATAAAAGCAAATGCATCAGCATACATATGCTCGACCAATGCGCCATGCTCTATAAAATCACTTCGTATAAGTCCTACCATATCAAAACGACCAGCAAGGTATATATCATAAGGCTCTAAGCTAATGATATCATGCATTACTGCTTGGTGAACTAAGCCCGTTTTTCCTTGCCAAACATCATTTTTACCCGTATTTTCTGCCACATTTTCAATAACAGGAATAAAGTTAGCATAAGGTAATTTAGCGATCATTGCTGCGGTTTCTTCTAATTCGTAAGCCGCTGACAACTCTCTTAACCCCCAATACACCATAATATGACGATGCGAGTTTTGCTCAACTAAATATTCAAACATTGATTTTATATAAGAAAAACCTGTGCCACCTGCTAGCAAAAGCAATGGTCGTTCACTATCAGTACGAAGCTGTGCATTACCTAATGGAATTTCAACAGCTACAGGCTCATTGTTTGCCTGTGAAGCTTTAATACGCTCAATCACTTGCATTGGGTAACTGTCGGCAATAAAAGCACCAATTTGCAATTCTATTAAGTCACTATTTGGTGAGCTCGCAATAGAAAATGGGCGTTTATCCTTATCACTCATGATAAAATTTAAGTATTGACCAGGAATAAAATCGACTTTTTGACTCGGTTTTAATAACACTTTATACACATGCGGTGTAAGCGATATTAATGATATTATTTGACAATTAACTGTATTCATTTATTAACCTTGTTCTTTCATTGTTGCTTCTGAGAAGATATTAAGTTCATCCCAAATATCATCAACTTGCTGTTTAATCGCTTCATCCATAACTATTGGCTCTCCCCATTCTCTATTAGTTTCACCTGGCCATTTATTCGTTGCGTCTAACCCCATTTTTGAGCCTAAACCTGATACTGGCGAAGCAAAATCTAAATAGTCTATTGGGGTATTTTCAATGAGCACTGTATCTCGGCTGGGATCCATTCGGGTGGTCATTGCCCAAATAACATCTTCCCAATTACGAGCATTCACATCATCGTCACATACAATAACAAATTTAGTATACATAAATTGACGTAAGAACGACCAAACACCCATCATTACACGCTTAGCGTGTCCCGCGTATTGCTTTTTAATAGTCACAACCGCTAAACGATATGAACACCCCTCAGGTGGCAAATAGAAATCTTGTATTTCAGGGAACTGTTTTTGCAAAATGGGGACAAAAACTTCGTTTAGCGCTACTCCCAAAATGGCAGGTTCGTCTGGTGGACGACCTGTATAAGTACTATGGTAAATAGGATTTTTACGCATAGTAATATGTGTTACGGTGAATACAGGAAAGTCATCGACTTCGTTATAATAACCAGTATGATCACCATAGGGCCCTTCTGGTGCTGTTTCATCTGGGTCTAAATACCCTTCTAAAATGATTTCTGCCGTTGCAGGCACCTCTAAATCATTACTAATTGATTTAGCTACTTCGGTTTTAGCACCACGTAATAGCCCCGCAAAAGCATATTCTGACAAGGTGTCGGGGACGGGTGTTACAGCACCTAAAATAGTGGCTGGATCGGCACCTAAAGCAACCGAAACTGGATATTTTTCTCCTGGATGCAATTGTTTAAATTCTTGGAAATCTAATGCACCACCACGATGCGACAACCAACGCATAATCACTTTATTTTTAGACAAGACTTGTTGTCGATAAATACCTAAATTTTGTCGTTCTTTATGAGGCCCTTTTGTAATGGTTAAGCCCCATGTTATTAGCGGTGCAGCGTCACCTGGCCAACAAGTTTGAATGGGTAATTTATTTAAATCTACCTCATCACCACTCAACACAATTTGCTGACATAACGGTTTTTTTACCATTTTAGTTGGCATGTTAAGCACCTGTTTGTAAATAGGTAGCTTGCCTAAGGCGTCTCTAAAACCTTTTGGGGGTTCAGGCTCTTTTAACATGGCAAGTAGTTTACCGACATCTCGCAAAGCCTTAACATCACTTTGTCCCATCGCTAAAGCAACACGCTCAGGTGTGCCAAAAAGATTAGTTAATACAGGTACATAATAAGGTTTACCGTTTTCATCCACCGCATTCTCAAATAATAATGCTGGTCCTTTAGCTCGCAATGTACGGTCGCTAATTTCAGTCATGGTAAGATGAGTAGAAACGGGGCTAGTAATGCGCTTTAATTGCCCCATTTTTTCTAACTGGCTGATAAAGTCTCTTAAGTCGTTATATTTCATAATTGTCATTAAATGTTAAGAAAACGGTTTAAAAACAAAAAAACCAGTCGGTACGACTGGTTTTCTGTCAAAAGTAAAAACTTACTTACGTTTCATTGAGTCAAAAAATTCATCATTGGTCTTAGTCATAGCCAATTTATCAATAAGGAATTCAATCGCGCCAACTTCATCCATTTCATGTACGATTTTACGCAAAATCCACATTTTTTGTAACTCATCAGGCTTAGTAATCAATTCTTCACGACGTGTACCACTACGATTAATGTGAATAGCAGGGAAAACGCGTTTCTCTGAAACTTTACGTGATAAGTGTAGCTCCATATTACCCGTGCCTTTAAATTCTTCATAGATAACTTCATCCATTTTAGAACCGGTATCGACTAATGCCGTCGCGATGATGGTTAAACTACCACCTTCTTCAATATTACGGGCTGCACCAAAGAAACGCTTAGGACGATGTAAAGCGTTTGCATCAACACCACCCGTTAGAATTTTGCCTGAAGAAGGAACCACAGTGTTATATGCTCGCGCTAGTCGAGTAATAGAGTCTAGTAGAATCACGACATCTTTTTTATGTTCAACTAAACGTTTTGCTTTTTCGATCACCATTTCTGCAACTTGTACATGGCGACTAGCTGGCTCATCAAATGTTGAAGCTACCACTTCACCTTTAACAAGGCGTTGCATTTCAGTTACTTCTTCAGGTCGTTCATCAATGAGCAACACCATTAATTCTGCATCAGGATGATTATAAGCAATACTTTGCGCTATATTTTGTAATAATAGTGTTTTACCCGCTTTAGGAGGGGCAACAATTAAACCACGTTGTCCTTTTCCTATTGGAGATGCTAAATCTAATATACGAGCAGTAATATCTTCGGTTGAACCATTACCACGCTCCATAGTGAAACGTTCATTGGGATGTATTGGCGTTAAGTTCTCAAATAAAATCTTATTTCGTGAATTTTCTGGACGGTCAAAATTAACTTCAGTGACTTTTAATAAAGCAAAGTAACGTTCACCTTTCTTCGGTGAACGAATCTTTCCTTGAATAGTATCGCCTGTACGCATGCTAAAACGACGAATTTGACTAGGAGAGACATAAATATCATCTGGGCCAGCTAAGTAGGAAGAGTCTGCGGAGCGTAAAAAACCAAAACCATCTTGAAGTATTTCTAAAACACCACCACCAAAAATATCATTATCATTTTCAGCATGTTTTTTTAATATAGCAAAAATTATATCTTGCTTACGTGTTCTAGCCAGGTTTTCTAGCTTCATTTCTTCAGCTAATTTCACCAGTTCGTTAACGGATTTTTCTTTTAGTTCGGTAAGGTTCATAGGGGGTTTCTTAAATTATTTTAAGTGATTACGTCTAGGGCGATTGCCGACGACAGTATATTTCAAATGTGTTTTATAACCTTCATATCAATATAATGTGGCTTATAAGTAGCCGATAAAGACAGTAAGATAGGGGTAAAGAGATGTTATTTTTTACTCAGGGTTTAAATTTAACATTAAAAGTCACCTAGGTAAAGGTACTCGTTAAAATGTAAGCAAATATTTTTCATAATATATAGATTAAACAAAAAAGCCTGAGAATTATTCCAGGCTTTTTGGGATTTTAGAGCTAATCTTACAGATTTTTGTCTAAAAACTCTTTTAATTGTGTTTTCGACAAAGCACCAACCTTTGTATCGGCAAGTTCGCCGTCTTTAAATAATAATAATGTGGGAATACCTCTTACACCATATTTAGGGGGGGTGTCTGAATTTTGGTCAATATTTAACTTACCGACAGTCACTTTGCCTTCATACTCAGTAGCAATATCATCAAGTACAGGGGCTATCATTTTACAAGGACCACACCATTCAGCCCAAAAATCGACCAACACTAGCCCAGGTGCTTTTAAAACATCGGCTTCGAAACTATCATCAGTTAGCTGAACAATTTTGTCATTCATCTCATTCTCCGTAGGTTATGGTGGTTAAACCAATCTATTAATTACAACATTCTATGTCAATATAAAAGTGTTATGGGGCTTTCTTGTTTAAATATCAAGTTTGTTTTCTATTATCTACACAAATAGTAGCTAAAATTAGTTATTAGGCTACTATGATGTTAAGCTAACGCCATGAAAAAAACACATTTAACTAAAATTAAATTCGCTGACTTAAATCTTGCACCGCAAGTAGTGACCGGATTAGAAGCCATGGGCTTCGAATATTGTACGTCTATCCAGGCGAAATCTCTACCTGTGCTGCTTCAAGGCACCGATATTGCTGGACAAGCACAAACAGGCGAAGGTAAAACTATTGCCTTTTTGGCAGCAACTTTCCATCATTTGTTACAAAAAGAAGCACCTACTCATAATCAGCCTAGGGCATTGATTATGGCACCCACACGTGAATTAGCAATTCAAATTCACCGTGACGCTATTGAAATTTCTAAAGCCACTGGCCTTCGTCTTGGCGTTGTTTATGGTGGCGAGGGCTATGAAAGCCAACGTTTAGAGCTAGAACAAGGTGTTGATATTTTAATTGGCACTTGTGGTCGTTTAATTGATTACATGAAACAAGGTATATATAACTTATCAAATATTGAAGCTATTGTCCTCGATGAAGCTGACAGAATGTTTGATTTAGGCTTTATCAAAGATATTCGCTATATGTTTGATAAAATGCCGCCAGCACCTCAACGTTTAAGCATGCTATTTTCAGCAACCTTATCATTTCGAGTTAAAGAGCTTGCTTTTGAACATATGAATGACCCAACCAGTGTCGAAGTAGAACCTGAGCAAAAAACAAACACTCGTATAAGTGAAGAATTATTTTACCCTTCAAATGAAGATAAAATGATTTTATTACAAACACTTATAGAAGAGGATTGGCCTGAAAAAGCTATCATTTTCGCTAATACAAAACATGTTTGCGAGAAAGTTTATGACCACCTTGTTGCTGACAAATTACGTGTTGGTTTGCTCACTGGGGATGTGCCTCAGAAAAAACGTTTAAAAATATTAGAGCAATTTACTAGAGGTAGCTTAGACTTCTTAGTTGCAACAGATGTTGCTGCTCGTGGGCTACATATTCCAGCAGTAACGCATGTATTCAACTACGATTTACCCGATGATTGTGAAGATTATGTTCATCGTATTGGTAGAACAGGTCGTGCGGGAGAAACGGGGCATGCTATTAGTTTAGCTTGTGAGCAGTATGTATTTAATTTGCCTGCCATTGAAACATATATTGAACACGAGTTACCTGTAAGCAAGTATGATCATGATGCTTTACTTGAGGGTTTACCAAAACCTAAACCTCGCCAACGACGCCATAGACCAAATGCAACACGCTCTAATGGTAGTCGACAAGGCGGTAATAGCAATTACCGCGGCCGTCGTTAATTTAAAGTACATTGTCATATGTTATCGTTAAACGAAATACCACAGTACGACACTAATCATTATGCTGTGGTTGATCTAGGCTCTAACAGCTTTCATTTATCTATTGTCTGTTTACATAAGAATAAAATTAATACCGTGAATAAGGTTAAGCGTAAAGTCCGTTTAGCTTCTGGTCTTAATAATCAAAATGAACTTAGCGAAAAAGCAATTAAGCGAGGACTTGATTGTTTAAGTTTATTTGCTAAACACCTTTCAACTATCCCGTTAAGTAATATTAAAATTGTTGCAACAGCCACATTAAGAATAGCTAAAAATCGTGATGACTTTTTAACTAAAGCCAATAATATTCTTCCTGTAAAAATACAGTTACTTACAGGTAAGCAAGAGGCTGAAACAATATACAGCGGCGTTGCCTATACTTGTCAATCTGATTTATCACTAAAAAGACTAGTCGTTGATATCGGTGGAGCAAGTACAGAATTAATTATTGGTAAAGGCACAATAGCAAAAAAAGCAGTAAGCTTAGACATTGGTTGTGTTAGTTTTAGAGAGAGGTTTTTTACTAATGGGCAGCTATCAGAACAAAACTTTGCTACAGCCATTAATGCCGCATGTTCTATCATTATGCCTGTTCGTACTGACTTTGTTGCATTGGGTTGGCAAACGGTTGTAGGTAGTTCAGGCACCATTCAAGCTTTAGCCGAAATTCTCTCTTACCGTCAACAAAGTATCATTATTACAAACAGTTTTTTACATGAAATTAAACAAGCGCTCATTGAGTGTCAATCTATTGAACATATTTTTTTAGATGGACTAAGAACAGACAGGAAGTCAGTTTTAGCCAGTGGTTTATGTATTTTAATTGCGCTCTTCAATTGTTTAGACATTAAAGAGCTTAAATTATCGACTGGTGCGCTACGAGAAGGAATTTTACATGAGATGTTGCCTAGTTAATTGTATAACTACAAACATAGGCAACTCTGTTCGTTACACTTTCTCTTCCTTTAACCATATTGCCACTTGTTTAGCAAAATAAGTTAAAACTCCATCAGCTCCAGCACGTTTAAATGCAAGTAGCCCTTCCATAACACAGGGTTTTTCTGCTAACCAGCCATTTTGAATTGCTGCCATATGCATAGCATATTCTCCACTGACTTGGTACGCATAAGTTGGTACTTGAAAGGTATCTTTAACCCGGCGCACTATATCTAAATATGGCATACCTGGTTTAACCATTACCATATCAGCCCCTTCTGCAATATCTTGAGCCACTTCATGTAGTGCTTCATTACTGTTAGCTGGATCCATCTGATAAGTATGCTTATTACCGCCCTTAATATTCCCCGCAGAACCTACTGCATCGCGAAATGGACCATAATAATTAGACGCATATTTTGCTGAATAAGCTAAAATTTTAGTGTTTACAAAACCATTAGCTTCAAGCGCCTCCCTGACTGCACCGATACGACCATCCATCATATCCGAAGGAGCAACAATATCAGCACCCGCTTGTGCATGAGATAACGCTTGCTTAACGAGAATATCTTTAGTTACCTCATTTAGCACATAACCTTCTGGGCCTGCTTTGTTTGCATCGCTTTCACTTAAAATACCGTCTTGACCATGAGTAGTAAAAGGGTCAAGGGCAACATCAGTAATTACAGCTAATTGTGGAAATGCAGATTTTAACGCTCTAACTGCACGTTGTGCGAGGCCTTCAGGGTTATAAGCTTCTTCTGCCATTAATGATTTTTTGTCACTGGGAGTGACAGGAAAAAGCGCAATAGCAGGTATACCTAAAGCGACTAACTCTTGTGCCTCTTCTAATAACAAATCAATACTTTTTCTCTCTACACCAGGCATAGAAGCGATAGCTTCTCGTTGATTCTCTCCTTCCAATACAAATACTGGATAAATTAAATCATTCACGGTGACCTGATGTTCAGCCATTAATCGACGAGTATAACCATCTTTGCGCATGCGACGCATACGGCGAGCTGGGTATTGCCCAAAAAAATTACTATTGTTCATTACTATATTCCTAGAGTTTTTGTGTTATTCACAGCTTTCTTTACCTACTTGTGTTTGATTCCGACCATCATGTTTTGCTTGATAAAGCGCTTTATCTGCGCTGGAGAATATTTGTTCTGGTGTCATATTATCTTGTTGATTATACGTAAATATACCATTGCTAATTGTTAATGGAATTCTTATATCTTTGTAAATACATACTTGTTTAGCAATACTTTTTCTCAATGTTTCAGCCAAAGATATTGCTCCTTTTTCATCTGTATCAGGCAAGATTAAACAAAATTCTTCTCCACCATAACGAAATGCCATATCAGCACTCCGTTTTAAACTATCTTTAATTTGCTCACTTAACCATGCCAGACACCAATCACCGGCTAAGTGCCCATAAGTATCATTAACAACTTTAAAGTGGTCTATATCTATTAAAACTAAACTTAATGGAGTTAAATTTCGTTTACTACGACGATATTCTGCAAGAATTTTTTGATCATAAAACCGCCTGTTAAATAAACCTGTTAGTTCATCTAACGTATTCTTTTGCTCAAGTTCATGATTCACTTCTTCTAACTCTTGCAAAGCAATATTGAGCTCTAAAGTACGCTCTTGCACACGGTTTTCTAACTCTTCTTGGTTCTGTGATTTGAGCCTTAATAACTCTTCCTGCACCCGTTCAGAAGCAATAGCATTTTGCAGTGCTTGGCGTTGTGCTTCTTGTTTATCTATTAGCTGGTAACGGTATTGTCGACTTAGTATGAAAGTCATTAACAAGCAATTAAGCCAAAAAAGCATCCCATAAAATAAATCTCTATAAGCAATAAAACCTATATCAAACCAGTTAACAGAGACAATAACAATCACAACAAGAATAAACTGTACAGTCATAGCGAAAGTAAACAGTAACGCTAAGCGACTACCGAACTTGCGTAAATAAAGTCCTAAAGCAATTAACGAAAAATTCACTAAAGCATAAATAGCCATACTAATAGATATATTATCAGCCACAGAAAAATAAAGACTTAATGGCATATACAGAAAAAGCCCCCACGAACTCATACGAATTGTTTGATAAATATGATAAAATCTAGTTTTTAGATTAAAAAGCTGAGCGGTAAACACAAATAAAAAAATTGCCGATGCGGCTACTAGCAGCGGAATTTCAATACCAATTAATTCAGGTAAATAAGTAAATAGGTAATAGAGATTAAAACCAAGCATTGCTGAAAGCATGAAGGTGTTACTTAAAAAATAACCAAAAAGAGTAAAAATAGGTTTATTACCTGTTGCAAAGAATAGCAAGAGAAAAACAACAGACAAACAAAACAACCCCCCAATGGCGATACCTTGCTGAAACTGTAGTGTGCTACTTGCCTCAATATATTTATTCACTGAATATATGTTAACGGAAGTACGCAACTGGGTCGCACTCTCAACAGTTAAATAAAGTGTAATTTGAGAGTGTGGTGATACTGTAACTTTGGCGTTTCGATTATTACTGCGTTGCAGTTGCATCTTTTTTTCAGTGATATTATGCTCAATATCTTGAACAAACAACTCAACCTGACTCATTCGCACTTGATTGGCTATATCAAGATAAACTGATTGTGCTTTATCACTTTGATTTGTTAAATCAAATGCAAACCAATTTTTACCTGGCATAATTAACATATCGCCGTTTTTCAAGTAAACATCTTGCCAATCATGCTTATATAGCTCATTAATTTCAATTTTATTCTGCAAGGGGGCACTAGTAAAATAATGTAAATAATGAACAACTAATTGCTTGTTCTGATCAATATTATAGTTAGGAACTTCAGCCTGAGCCTGCACCATAAAAAACAGACCAAAAAACAAGTAGAATACTTGCCTTGTTTTTAATATTTGGTGAACAAATTTGACCATAATAAACGCTTAGCTCAAGCCTTAGTAAGTGTGGCAAATTAAATTGGTAAATTAAACGCTTGCCGAGCATTCATACTAGTTTGACAAGCTATTTCGTCAGGGTCAAGGCCTGTTATATCTGCAATTTTTTCAATAATATATGGCAAGTAACTTGGTTCATTACGATTGCTTTTAGGCTTAGGTTTAATTGTTCTTGGTGTCAAATAAGGCGCATCTGTTTCAATAAGTAAACGGTTTAAAGGAATTAAATCAACAATATCTTGTAAAGATTGACCTCTTCTTTCATCACATATCCAACCCGTAATGCCAATATACATACCTACGTCTATGCATTTTTTCAATTCTTCTTTATTACCCGTAAAACAATGAGAAATCATTGCGGGTACATGATCAATAAAAGGCTTTAATAGCGTATACCAAGAATTAAACGCATCACGTTGATGTAAGAATAATGGCATGGAAAGTTGTTTTGCTAGCTGTATCTGCTCTTTAAAGATAGTTAATTGTTGGCTTGGTTGAGAAAAATTTCGATTGAAATCTAAACCGCACTCTCCAATAGCCTTGACATGTGGTTGTTCAGCTAACATTGCTAAATCAGATAAATAATGTTCACTCACACCATCAGCATCATGGGGGTGAACTCCTGCAGTAGCATATAAGGTGTTGGGAAATTGTTCTTGATAACACTGGCACAACACTAAAGCTTGCTTACTCTCATTAATGTTAGTGCCTGTAATGAGTAGTTGCTTTAGCCCTAATTGTTTAGCGCGAGCTATTACTTCTACTCGATCTTTGTCAAAGCGCTTGTTGGTTAAGTTAACCCCTATATCAATCACTATTTTAGTCGTTTAACCTTAATTCTTCTATTGCTTCCAACTTTATAAAAATACACTGCGCCTAACGCCCCTTTTTTCAAAATAACCTCATCACCTACTTTTAAACTAATTCTGGCAGAGTCTTTTTGGCGCCATTGTTGTCCATTTTCTAAATCAATAACTAACTCACCTCTTATTAATTTTTTAATACTAGTAACAGTAGAAGTGATGCTCTCAAGCTCTTTTTCTTCATCCTTTTTAATTATGTCTTCCTTTGAAAATTCATCAATTTTTTGTTTTTCTTCAGCAATAATATTTTTTACTTTTGCTACAGGCGCTTTTGCTTGGACGACCTGATGCGTATCTGGTTCATCCAACTTAACACTTACAAAATATTTTTTAGCTAATTCATCATAACAAGCAAGTCGTTTCTCTCCATTTAATATCTTTGAACAATATGATAAGCCATCAGTGGCATCACTATTTATTACTTTAGAAAAAACACTTTGAGATACCAACACACTACACAATGCTATTAATACAATAATGTTTACTCTCATGACACTTTGTCCTCTAGTTCTTCATCCTCTTTATGATACAAAGAAGCAATAATAATACCTACTTCGAATAAAAGTAGCATTGGAATAGCAAGCATTGATTGAGAAATGATATCTGGCGGTGTAAGCAGCATACCAATAACAAAAGCTCCAACAATAACATAGGGACGTTTTTGACGTAAACTATTAGGACTAGTTACACCCGTCCAACACAACAATATAATTGCAATTGGTATTTCAAATGCTGCACCAAAGGCAAAAAACAATTTCAATACAAAATCTAAATAACTACTAATATCAGTTGCAATAACCACTCCTTCAGGCGCTACTGAGGTAAAAAAAGCAAACACAACTGGAAAAACAACAAAATATGCAAACGCAATTCCGCCATAAAATAACAACGTTGAGCCAAGCATTAATGGAGCAACTAACTTCTTCTCGTTTCGATATAACCCTGGTGCAATAAAGGACCATATTTGATAAAGAATATACGGCATTGCAATGAAGATAGACAAAACTATTGTTAACTTAAAGGGCGCAAAAAATGGTGAAGCAACATCTGTTGCTATCATTTGTGATCCTGAAGGCATCGTTTGAAGTAATGGTTGAGCCAAGTATTGATAAATATCTTGAGCAAAATAAACTAAACTACAAAACACTATAATAACACCCAATACAGCGTGTAATAAACGCGATCTCAATTCCAATAAGTGATCAAAAAGAGTGACACTTTTCTGTGTTATTTCAGGATTTTCCTGGTTTGATTGTTTAGTTGAATTCATTTGTCTTTAGTTTTATCATCTATAGTAGATGTATCACTTGTTTGGGAATAAGCTGATTTATCATTGTTCAATGCATTATCACTTTCTCTTTCATCTACCGCCAACGAAACATCTTTGTTGGATTTAGAATTTGCAAGTGACGTTGATATCATTTCATCTAGTGCTGACGTATCAATTTTTTTAAATGGTTCATTTACCATTGCCGCAGCTTCTTGTAACGATTTAACGGATTCTGCCACCTCTGGTGACATATCAGCCATATTACCTTGTTCTGCCTTTTTCAAATTCGCATGCAATTCATGAACTCTTAATTCTTCTGAGAGTTCTGATTTCATCGTATCCGTGAACTTACGAGCGCCAGTTATCCAGCCTCTGATAGTTCTAATCGCAATCGGTAAACGTTCTGGCCCCAAAACCACTAAGCCCATAACACCAATCAGCATTAATTCCCAAAAGCCTATATCAAACATTTGTTATGCCTGACTATTTTCTTTTTGGTTTTCTTTTTTACTTGTTTCATTTGCTGCTGATGTATTATCAACTAAAGAGTCCGCGCTAGCTTCAGCTTTATTCTCAGAATCTTTTTCATCCGTTACTGCGTTTTTAAAACCTTTAATCGCGGATCCTAAATCTCCACCGAGGTTACGCAACTTTTTAGTGCCAAATAATAAAACAATAATAAGGGCAACAATTAATAATTGCCAAATACCGATACCAGCCATAACAAACTCCTATAATCAATTTAATAGCAGTATACACTAGAACATATTGAGTAAACGAGTAAAAGCATATATTGTTTTAAAAAATTATGCGCTAAGACAACATTTAAGACATGCTAATAGTACTTGAGGGATATATATTACGCACAATTTTGTGTTTTGCATGTAACAGAACTTCGTAGCAATTTTTCGGGTTTGCTTATGTGGTATCCCTGCCCAAAATCACAACCTGCAGAGTGAAGCTTTTTCAAAACACTTTCACTTTCTATGCCTTCTGCAACTAATCGATAGCCATATTGTTCACCTAGATCATGTAAAGCTTTAACTAAAGGTAAATTTCTATTACTGTTTGTTAAAGTTCGGATAAATCCGCGATCTAATTTAATAAATTCAAAGGGGTAATTGTGTAAAAAATTGAAGGACGAAACACCTGAAGCATAATCATCTAACGCCAATTTAACTCCAATATTTTTTAACTTTTGTAAACCTTTAAGAGAGAGCGCTTCATGTTGAGAAAAAGCTGTTTCATTGAACTCTAAAATTAGTCTTTGTGGTTCAAAATCCTGTTCATTTATTAAAGTAACCAGCTTATTCAGTTGATTAGCTTGTGTAAGATGCCTGCCAGATAAGTTGATAGCAATAAAAGCATGTTTATTTTCTTGGCTATTTCGCAACATATGCAGTTGTCTAGCAACTTCTTCAATAACCCAAGTTTCAATTGTCAGAATAATCCCTGTTTCTTCCGCTAAATGTAAAAAATAACTTGGTGTTAGCAAACCCTTAATAGGATGGTTCCAACGTAATAATGCCTCAAAGCCAATAACCTTAGTACAACTCAAATCAGATATCTTTTGATAGTGTAGTTCAAACTGGTCCTGCTTTATTGCGTTTCTCAATTCTTGCTCAAGCGTCATTGTTGCGACAAGTTTGTCCCTCATACTGTCATCAAAAAAAACAAAGCGGCCTCGACCTAAACTCTTAGCTTGATACATTGCAGCATCTGCATCTCGTAACACTTCATCTGCATTTTGATAATGCCCATTACATAAAGCAATACCAATACTTGCACTAGAGTACAATGTATTACTTTCAATTTTATACGGTTTTTCTATACTCGTTATAATGCGGTTGGCAACATCTTCTACATTTTCTGATTGTAATGAGTCTAATAAAATAACAAATTCATCACCACCTAACCTTGCTAAAACATCATTATCCCGCACACAAGCGTTTAATCTTGTAGAAATCTCAACGAGAAAGATATCCCCAGCATGATGACCTAACGTATCATTAATTATTTTGAACCTATCGAGGTCAATGAATAATACGGCAAATTGTTGGTCAGGATGTCGCTTTAAATGTCTGATAGCATGACTTAGCCTGTCAGAAAACATTGCACGGTTAGGAAGTTTAGTCAATGAATCATGATGAGCATCAAAATAAAGTTGCTGTTCCGCTTTTAACCTTTCAGCTATTTGTAAGCGTAAGTTTGAATTGGCTGTTTCAAGTTCCTGTGTCCGCTCTTCTACAAGCGATTCTAATTCAGATTTATAGCTACTCTTCAAAACCTCATTAAAAGCATTAGCTTGCTTTAATTGTTCATTTGCTGAATTCAAATCTCGTAATAAAGTCTGAACATTTGCATGCTCAATGACACTACTATCCTGATCTTTTATCCTCAGTTCCATCAAGGTTCCCATTCATATATACATAAAACTCAAAGAATGAGTATTTGGTATAGTTTGTTATTAGTATTATTTTTGAGCAGGTAGTGTAACAAAAATTAATCAGCTGGCTAGTAATAAATGTTTTATTTATAAAATTCTTTTCATGAACACTAAAAATACAACCCTCTCACATAAAGAGAAGAACACCCACACGCTTTCCACCATCCGACGCTACTGCGTTTCACTTCTGGGTGCCGCGGCAATATGGGCGAATGGGTTAAGGTGGGGACAAGCACTATTCCCGCTTGGCACCTATTTTTGCAAATCCTAAAATATTAGAAAGCAAAAAGCCCGTCACATTCGTAACGGGCTTCTCTTAATAGAAGTTTAGCAATGTCCTACTCTCACATGGGAACTCCCACACTACCATCGGCGCTACTGCGTTTCACTTCTGAGTTCGGAATGGAGTCAGGTGGGGCCACAGCGCTATTGTCGCTA
>Ga0193955_1000042_pt1 | contig 78716 bp, 95 predicted proteins | sample BB_6_MG_FD_140343 | JGI IMG/M metagenome (GOLD analysis project Ga0193955, IMG submission 140343) | Microbial mat bacterial communities from the Broadkill River, Lewes, Delaware, United States - BB_6_MG | ecosystem: Environmental > Aquatic > Freshwater > River > Microbial mats | place: USA... | reverse complement strand
ATATGTTTTCTCAAACAAAGCATGTGGAGACTATGGTATTGTTTCGACACATCAAGACACATCAGGACAAAACTTTAATCTAGTATCTATGCGGCTTAGGCTAAAGGTGCTTTTCAAGGCTGTCAAATTAAGACATACTAGGTCACTTGCAGCCAACAAATATGTGTACATATCCATGTACATATTTTTATCTTGGTACTATTAAACTGAAATATTGAGAAAATATGTACACAATTTCTCTCTAGGAGCTATACGTGGCCTTAACTGACACTTGGTTAAAATCACCTGATAAAAAAGGACGCACATATGAAAAGAGCGACGGCAATGGCTTAAGTGTTCGAGTCTCGGCAAAAGGGAAAATAGTTTTTCAACTAAGGTATAGATACCCAAAAGGGGGCAAACCTTCTAGACTAGACTTAGGGACTTACCCCGACCTTTCTCTTAGTAAAGCCCGAAAGTTAAACGCCAAAATTAAAGAGGGTATCGCTGAGGGTGTTCATCCAAAAATAACCCAAGAAAAAAATTTATTTGGGGAGGGTAGATATTCAACCTTTAGTGATTTATTTCTCGATTGGTACGAACAGGAAGGCGTTAAGAAAAAAGCTTCACGAAATGTTAAGGCCACGAAACAGCACGTACTTTCTGAAATGGGGGGCTATCCAGCTTCACAAATAAGCACCGCTCGTTGGATGGATTTTTTTGAAAAACACATGCCGCTTAGACCGTACATGACGGGGGTGATGTTGTCCTTTTTAAAACAAGTGTACTTTCGAGGTATAAGTAAACGTGTCGTTAACGAAAACCCGTTAGCACATCTTAGTGCTAGACGTGATTTGAAAATTGTTCGTAAGAAAAGAAAAAGAGTTTTGTCCGATGATGAGTTAATTTATATTCTCAAGGCGCTTACGTTGGGACGTTCTGCAGCAAAGACAAAGATACAGGTATTGTTATGTTTATACTATGGTTGTCGAATAGGGGAGTTGACGAATTCACATCCAAAGCAATTTGATTTTAATACTGGTCTGTGGACGTTATTACCTGAAGAACATAAGACAGGGGAATTTATGGATTTACCCATTGTCCGTCCTATTACTAAGTTTTCTAAACCTTTGATCGTGCAAGCCCTGTCCCTAAGTGGGTCTAAGGAATTTGTTTTTACGAACATTACTAAGCCAGATAAGTTTAGTGATAAAGCTAAAGGTCAGTCACACTTAAACATACCCAAGAACATCAATGCGTACATTCTTAAAAACTTCAATGTTAAGATGGTTCACTGGACGATACATGACTTGCGTAGAACCGCTAGAACCAACTGGACTAAAGAGATTAAGGGCGAAAAGATAACGTTACCACACGTTGCCGAGATAATGTTGGGGCACTCTACCCCAGGTGTTGAAGATGTTTATGATTTAAACTCCTATCTTCCAGATCAAGCACGAGCGTATAATAAGTGGGGTGAACGTATAGAAGAACTGTTAAATTCACCACTGCCTGAGCGTAAATTAGACAATTCTTCTACTGACACTAGAACAGTGGATAAGGATGGTGGTGTAGTTTGGTAGCTTATTTTACTTTGCCTATAGCACTGAAAACGGCCTCGAACTTCTCAGGATTCTTACCGAAGTAAGTTAACACACTACCTTTCGTTGCTTGTCGGTCAACTGTACCGTCAGGCTTTCGATAATGTACTCTACCGCGCGGGAAGCATTGCACTTCTTGAAGTAGCGGCCACATCCAATCTTCAGACATTGATGAGAACGTTATACAAATAGCCTCTTCAATATTGCCCTTATAGTATTCATCGGCAAGTTTATTCGTCCAGATGGCATTGCCAGGGATTTCATAATCGATACAATGACCACGCGTAGGTTTTTTAGGGTCGTTGCTCGGTTGGCAAATTTTCTTTTTGCAGTTTTTCTTACACGGTTTTTCTCCCTTATGGAAGGGGTGGTTCATAAACACTTTACCAAACCAAGAGTGACTTAGGCCGTCGTTCTCTTTGGTAAAAATATTTTTTGCCTTTACCACTTCATTCGCTAACGAGCAGCTTGCTGGGTCGAGGTCTATTGTTCCCAACACTTCTCGTACTAAGACAAGTAGTTCTTCAGAGGTGTAGTATTCAACATTACCTGAGCTTTGATTTATCTGTTGATGGCTCATATCGTCAATCCTATTATTCGTTAAGGCCTAAGGCGTTAATTAATGATTGTGCTTGTTCTGGCGGCATGTTTTCCGTTAATTCCTTAGCAAGACGTTCTTTATCATCATCGTCGCACGTTTCGTCAAACTCACCATTCTCAATACGCTGAGCTAAGTCAGGATAACCCAATGTCCTTAATCGTTGAGAGCTTTCCATCTTCCCACAGACATACTTCTCATTCTTATAATCGTGGTATTCTCCTGCTAAAGCTTCTTGGATCATGAAGTTAATGTCGGGGGATTTAGGTAACTTCTTGAGTTCATCAACCAATTCGACCATCGTACTTTTTCTGTTTGACATATTTTTATTCCTATCTAAAGTTAAAAGACCTACATACGTAGGTCTTGGTTAGGTTATTCTTGAACCGTAAAATATCGTTGGGATATAATGTTGAATTTACAGTCCTCAATTTGTCCCAGCATGTTGTTGTCAGGTTTACCAGCCCAGCCGTGGCCACACTTACCATCTTTGTATTGATCGATATAAATAACGCTCTTTAAGTCACCTTTTTTAGCCGAGGCTAATAATGACTCTAAAGCTTGTACCGTTTTGGTATCTACACCAACGGTTGGTACGGGTTTTACTTCTTTTAACATATATCACCACCTTTATTTCACGGATTATTGTTCACCAATACCCTTAATTTGATTTTCAATTAATTGAGCATAGCCACTAATGTCGTGCCAACTATCAACGTGTTCCGCATTACCGTTAACAATACGACCTACTTTGTGTAAGATCATGTCAAGAGCTTCACGCTGAGGTGCGGTTAAGTGTTCATAGCCTTTGTTATCACGTATCACGTTTTTTAAGTTTTGCATGGTAGTAGCACCACTTTGAAAGCGACCGTAATTTTTTCCTCTCTCAATGAGTGTCGATTCGGTGTCAGCCATTAGTCTTTATCCTCCGATTTTGGTCGGTAGTACTCAGGTTGTGCTAAGGCATGTCTTACGGCATATGTTATTCTTGTTTCTTTGAACGGAGTTTTTAACATAATTTTCTCGTTAGTTAATGGTTAATGGTTAATGTTATGGAACTAAAGATAAGGTATAAACCTAAGATACCTGTACAGACACTTAGTAAACCAAAAACTTTCTGTACCGGATTAGGCTCTGAAAATCCCGCATTTGTTAGGGCTAAAATTCCGAGGATAATCATTGACCCCGATAGCCCTAGAAACAGGAATAGACCCACAAATTGTAGAAGATATAGAAACATGCTTATTCCTTAGGCTATATCTGGTTGGGTGAAATAGTTTTCTTCCCACAAGAGGATGGCTTCAATGGAGTATAAATTCGCCTCTCCTTCAGGTGTAACCGACGGCGGGAATCCTCTGGACTCGACCCATCTAGAGAGTGTGCGTGACGATATATATCCAAATCGTTCACATACTTGTTTTGTACTCCAATATTTTTGATGTTTGCTTTGTTGAAGTGGGGACATGTTGGTGTTTACCCCAAGAGTGTTCTGGTTGTTCATATCGTCAATCCAAAGTTAATTATTATACGCTTCTAACGTGCTTGCTATATCCGTGGCATCTGGTTTGGGAACCGAATCCACACGAGGTTGGAAACTCTTATTCCAACCGACACCACCATCTGCCTGAGCCAAATGGGGGACGCGTAAATGTATGGGGTTGTTGATGTGATACCAGGTAGTACGGATTTCGTTTCGTCTAACTTTTAAGTAAAAGATATTGTTTTCTTTTAGGACTTTGGCTTGAAACTTTGGGTCTTCGTAACCCGTTAGGGTAAAAAGGTCTTCGGGTGTGAGTAAGTCATTAGGGACTAAATCTAAGCGTATAGGACTACGCTGGTGGTTATTCGCGGACATCGTTACCTCAATATCGTCAATCAGTTAATTTGTAGGACAAGGACGTTGTTGTCGTTCCTTGTCTGCATAAAGTACCTTTAAGACGTCTTGAGGTCAAGAAATAATATCATTTTGTTATTTTGTTATTTTGTTTCTGTCTTTTCACGATATAAATTAAACGGGTCTAATGTGGGGGAGAAGGACTTTTGCCACCTCGATCCCCTTTTTCGTTAACTCACCTTTAAAACTATTCCATGACTTACCGTCAACCCAAGTTCTACCAAACCCAGTTACAGCATAGCCATTAGTATGTTCATAAGTAACCTCACCATTAATAAGACCTAGACTCGTTAACTTTATTGCTGAATTAAACTCACGTTTTTTTTCTAAGCTATCGGCGTATACTTTATTCTTCGTAAAACCCTTGCTTCTTAAAGCGGTTAGTAACACCTTCTTATCCGTTGCTGATAGGTTATTTAATGTTGCCACCACCAATTTACATCGGTGCTTTCTATCTTCATCTAGCGAATCAAAAAAATCCATTGATCCCCCGCACTGTTTTTCATATTCATCGCTATAAATAATCATTGCGACTCTAGCTTCTGGTGTCGGGGTTAAGTTTGATTTCTTTACCGCTATTAGTAATCGATCATAAACAGATTTTAAGGTTGTTATTTTATCCTCTTCTATGTCGTTTAGTATTTCATGAACGCAATTCTCTATTATGTTAAATTTACTCTCCGCTTCTTGAATCCTGTTTAACCATCTTTCTCTGTGCTGCCTCATTGATTCAGTATTTAATGGTGTAGCAGCAAAGCTAACAACAGGCTCAACGCGATCACTACAGTATGTCGTTTTCATTATATTTATCTCCGTTATTTCGTGGTAACATAACAAATAATTCAACGTGACAAAAACAGCTTGCCGCTTAAGTTAAAGGTTAGTGCGCATTACTCACAATAGAGTGGTTCTTCACAAAGTCGCTTAGTAATACCCATCCACCACTTTTAAAATAAACACATGGGTTTGTGTCAAAAATACCACCACCAACACCTAGGGGGTCATTCACTGAATAACCAACAACGGTGCTAGGTTGTTCTTTTTTAGGTAGTCCTTTTCTCTTTCCTGCTCTACAGTCAGCTACTATTAAGTAAGGAACTTTAGTTTCCTTTAGCTGCTCTTTTGTAATTGGCATATTATCTCCAGTATTCCCGTAATGCGTCACTAACAACGCGTTTAAATTCACTCATTTCATTCGTCGGACTCGTTACAGTTGGTTCCCAACTTTCACTCACCGCTTAACGCAAAGGTTAGAATGACTAATCATCTTTTTGCATTATTTCAGCTAAATGAGTAGCGTACATTCTCACTCGTTTTTCTATTACCGTTTCAATCAATTCAGCACAATCTTTGGCTATCATTTCCGAAAATTGCTTAATTGCTTTTTGTTTGTTTTTTGATAGACCTATATTTTCAATAGTTTCTACCTTGTTTTTATTTTCTGCTTTTAATTTTTCAGCCGTCCATCCTGCCGTCCATTCACCCCAGTACTGATCTGTGTTTGGGTAGGGGTTCACACTACCAGTATGAAAAGCCTTTTCACCCTCTGCGTAAACTGCCGCTAAAGCTTGTTCCATTTTAATTATACCTTTTAGTTAACGCCAATTCTAACAACGCGTTCAAATTCATTCGCTGCGCTCATCGGATTCCTTACAGTTAGCCAAAAACACACTAACTTTCACTCACCGCTTAACGCAAAGGTTATACGGCTCTTGCTTGCTCTAAATTCCACTTTGCAGCTACAGTCATTATAGAACCACCAGCCGCAAATAATGCCTGGGCATTCCTACGCATTTGCCTGCGCCTTTTTCGGTTGTCTCTTGCAAAGCCTAATTCCATTGCATCTTCTGTTTTTATCTTCATTTCAGGCGCGTTCTCCCATTCACCATCATCCGAAATAAGAAGACCATCGCTGCTGCCGTTTCTGGGTTTCTAGTCATGGCCAAACCCAAAGGGTGCAAAACTTCACGATTGATTTTTTCAATAAATCCATACATATCCATAATTGTTCTCCTAAATTTAAACACTAACAACCCCTTAAAGTGAAATATCTATGTCTGAGCATTTCTTTCCCCACAAACCTAGCAGTAAGGCATTGATAGCCCAGCCAGTACAAAGTAAGAATAACGGTATAATAATTATTGAGCCTATGAAAACCCAAAAACCGCTAGTGACGTATTCCAAAAGTTCTAACATTTTTATTCCTTAATTAAAGTACAATATTTGAATTTCTTACCGCAGCCACAAGGACAGGGTTCGTTACGTCCAACCCTTGATAGCTTATTAGCCACCCCAGCGTCGTTGAACGAATACCCCTTGGCTTTTGAGGCTATAGGTTTCCACACACGATTACTCGACTTTCGAGTGGCGTTTTCTATCTCTTGCTGAACAGAGACGCCGCTAGCGGCTATGGCAAGAATGGCTGCAAGACCTGTTTTCATTTGTTGTCTACCTCCCATTTACCTCTTTCCTGTTTTCTTTAGTTCGATAGCAGTTTATGCAAAATAAAACCGAACCTTTATGACTGTGTTTACCTGGTACATAAATATGGTTGCACGTAAAATGTGTATACCAATAGCAAACCCAATAAACTAACCGCTTGCCGAGCTTAAAGGCTAAGATAAAGAAATAAAGCATCCCCAAAATTGACATTAAGAGAAACAACGTCAACCATTCTTCACTAATAAACATACTAAACCACCTCCATTCTATGTTGAGCAGGTAAATCTTTATGGCTAACTTGTAGGACTTGACCAATTCGGGGCGTTATTTTTTGTATGCAATCCCAAGTATATTGAGCACGTTCTTCGTCCATAGCGGCGTCAATTTCATCCAACATCATTACGGGTAAAACTTTATGCGTGAGAATTCTTCCAAGACCAATACGAATGGCTAAATTTGTGATGTCTTTTCCCGATCCGGACAGCGTTCTAAGCGGTTGGCCGTCCACGTCCACTTCAAAGTTTTCATCAATAACAACGTTGCTATGCTCACCGCCTGTCATTTCACTAAGTAGATAACTAGCGACTTTATTAAGGCTTGGCACGATGTACGTTTTTACTCGTGCTTTTATTTCCGTCAAGGCCGCTTTAGCCTTGTTTCGGTCTTCAAGTAGGGCTTTGTCGTTATCTATGCTTTTCTTAGCTAATTCGTATGATGTTAGCTGTTTATTATAAACATCAACAAGGGTGTGATACGTCGCCCAAGTTTGAAGTGCTTTATTTACCTCCGAGATTAACGCTTGGTTCTCTAGTTTGAAATCCGTTCCCCATTGGTGCCAAGTGCTAACTATTTGCTCTTGTCTAATTACCTCGGCTTTATGCGCTTCACAGGCTTTGGCAAAGTTTTCTAAATTAGCGTTAAACTGCGCCACACTATTGTCGTGGCTTTGCTTAAGGCTTTGGCAAGTGTTCTGCCATTGGCGATAGTTATGTTCGTTACTTTTAGCTTGCTGTGCAATTTTTTCCGCATTAGTTTTCTCAGCATTTTCGTTAGCGTTTAATTGTGCCGCAATAGGCTCAAATTGCTCTAATAACATTAAGATTGTTGGTAACGGTTGTAGTGTTGCTTCTAATTCTGCTACGCGACTATTCAAGTCTTTCCACTTAAGACAACGTTCAAAGTCTTGGAAACTTAAAGGTGCTGAGTTTAGTATGTTTAAGTCAACATTCTCGTATTCCTTTAGTGCGTCACTTGCTAAAGGGTGTGCGACATTACAGTTGGGACACGTAACGTCACCTTGGTCTAGAAGCTGTTTCTTTAACGTCGCTTGTTTATAAACTTCATGCTGACGTTCCAGTTCTTCTCGCGTTAATAAGGCAACGTCTGGGATCATGTCTACAATATACTGTGGTGCGGTCAATAACTGCTGCTTAATAGCGGATAAATCCCGTTGGTTGGATTCTAGCTGTTGACGTCGTTCATTTAAGTCCCTAATCACTTGAAAAATATCTTGCCCCGCTAAATTTTCTGGAATAGTCACGGGTACAATTTCTAACAATTCGACCGTTAATTCCTCTGGTTGCGCTGGTAATGTTAACGGTTGAGGTTCGGTTGGTCTAACAGGTTCGACTAAAGGGGGTAAGCTATTAACTTCCGCCTCCAGCTTTAAATAGTCTAAACGTTCAACTTCAAGTTGTTCTAGGCCTATGTTTAAATCCCCTTCGCTCTGACCTTCGGGTTTGGTGGGTTTGGTGGGTTTTATTAAGACACTTTCAGCAGCGGTAATCCCCGCACGATAAATTTTAGCCTCTTCACCTACAAGCTTAATCAGGCCGTCCATTTGCGTTAAGCCCGCAACATCATCAATCATTTGCTTACGCTGTGTTGGTAACATATTAGCTAACGCTTGAATGTCTCCTTGAGCGCACCAATGCGCGATACGGAAGACATCATAACCATAACCTAATGTAGATATTATCCATTCGTTAACGGCTTTATGACCCGTTGCTAGTGGCTCTCCATCGACATTTAACACGTCGGCACCACTCTTAGTACGCTTAATAACATAGGGCGTATTTTTAATGGTAACATCTATTTGCGATTTTATTCTTGAGTAATCCCCCGTTTTTCCACGTAGCGCTACGGTGCCAAATAATGTGAAGGCAATCATTTCAAGATTTAGGCTTTTACCGCGACCATTTTTACCCGTGATCATGGTGCTGCCGTTTAATAACTCCGCATCGTTACTTCGAGATTTCCCATTACTAAAGTCAATTTTATATTTAATTTTTGAAATCATAATTTAGCCCATAGTTCTTGCGTTAGTTCAGAGGAAACGCCTTTTTCTGTCATTACGCTGTTGAATAACCCCTTAATATCAAAGTCGTCAATTTCCACGTCCACGTCGTTTTCTTCTCCTAACGGCGCGGTCTTTTTGTGGGTGAGTGCATAGCAATCAATACCCGCTAACGGTGTGTCGTCTTGTTCAACCAATACCCTAAGCACTTTGTTTTTATAAAAGGTTTCGTCTTCAATAAGTTTTGCTTCGACGTTTGCTTTAGTGTCAGTAACGTACATAGGATTATCTACGTCGTCGGCTTCTTCACCATGTGCGTATGGCTGCATTGACCCAGTAACAAACAATTCAATTTTCTTTAACATAGTTCTTTCGGGTTTATGATAATGACCAGTAACCACCCCGTCACAGCAATCACGAGTAAAATGGTCGTGAGGGATGATGTTCTCACAAATATCTTCACCGTGGCTTTTTGTGTCCCAATGGCCGAAAGCTACAAAGGGTGAATTTTTAACTTTGTTTAATAGTGGAAATTCTAAAGCTAAGAGTTCAGACGTTGTTTTAAAAGGAGTCCACGGAACGAATAGAAAGTTTAATTGATCGTGTGGGATAAATATTGGGTGTTCCGTTAGCACTTTAATGTTGCTTATTGGCTTACAAAGCTCAGCGAATATTTCAAAAGAACTTACTTTAGATTTATCTTTTGATGCGTCATGGTTTCCTTGAATAACAATGAACGTCACTGCAGGGAACTTTAACGCTGCTTCACGGTATGTTTGATAAGCGAATTCTACCCATTCATTTGGTACGGTAAACTTATCAAACAAGTCCCCCATACAAACGTGGAATTTTCTACCTGGTTTAAGGCCAATAAGACTTTCTTGAAAATCAACTTTGACGGCTTGTTCACGATCACCAAGACGATGAATAGGAACCCCCGTTTTGAATTTACGACCTAAATGTGGGTCTCCAAGAATATAGCAATGTTGAAGGTATTTATCTAAGGTGGAGTTTGGCCCTAAAGAAGATAAAGGGAAGTTTATAACTCGGCTGCCCTCGGGCATTATGAATGTTTTCATGTGTGATCCTATCGTCAATCCAAATTGTATCTACCTGAATAAAATCGGCTCCCTTTGGAGCCAACCAATTACTTCAGATAGGAAAGTTGCTTTGGTTCAAATTTTGTTATGTCAAATTCGTACTCTGCGACTTCAAGTATATTTATAGACTGTTTGGTGCTATTAATCAATAGCTGGGCTGGTACAGCAAACCATTTGTTTTCGTCAATAAAGTGCATCACGAAGGTATAGATACCCGCAGCTTTAGTAACTTTTACAGCATTTCGCCACTGTTCTGGCCTAATGGCTGAGAACGAAAGTGATTTTTTTGTCGTGCTTTTTACTTCGGTTAAACAACTGACACCACCTAACGTTATTAAGTAATCGGCGGGTTTTCGTGATGCCGCCTTGCCTTTTTTCTTAGCATCATAAGCATCTTCAAATCGGTAGACGTGTCCGTGACATTCTTCTACCCAAGACTCATAAGCATCCTCACTGGGTTTGCCTGTGTTTCGTAACATGATTTTTCCTTGTGGAGGTAATAGGTTGTTTATTTCTCCGCTTTCTACGGTCGCGCATAAAAGCGCCATGATGCTCGTATAACTCTGTTAAGGCATGCTTAGACTCAAATTCAGTGACCGCCACTGTGGGTTTCCCTTTTAGGTCATGTCTAAAGACGCCGGGTCTTAACATCAATAAATATTTAGGTGATTTAACGTGATGTTTAATAGCGGCGTTTAGATTCTTTGATGAAATAAAGTCTTTGCTTAGAACTTTACGTACTTTTTTGTAAAAGTTCTTAGCAAGGGGTTTATCCCATTTAATTCTAAACTTGAGACGATACAACTCAACCATAACCTGACCTAGCCAGTAATAAGCATCTTTATCTTCTTTGGAGAATTCTGGTTTTATTGCCTTGGTTTCTGTCGTCGTGTTTGTTTTTGAACGACTAACCCCGAGCGTCATTTTAGTACGCATCATCAATCCTATCTGTCTGTATTTGAGTTGAAGCCCAAACAGTTTTTAGTCCGTTTGGGCTATTAGCCCACTATCATACCACTCGTTTAATAAATTTGTGAAGTAAGTCAAATTCATAGTCATTAAGCTGAGATAAGTATCGATGTTCTCTAGGTGCTCTTTCAGGCATTCCAGCATTATACTGAGCAACATAGTTAACTAGCGAATGTGGTGGCTCTGCTAGTGTTGTGTGTAATGGTGATGGGCTGTATGCTCTAGCTCGTAGTATATCGCTGCGAAGAGTAGCTAAGGATTCTTGACAGACTACACGGACTTTTATTTCACCATTTGGGCCTTTATGCGATTTACGAATAAGTTTTAGTCCCATGGCTTTAGCCGCGTTACCAACCACGGTACTAATGCCGTGCATTTCTTTATGGTAACCAACATTAATACCTAAAAGTGTTTTTACGTCCTCTTTTTCTTCTCGAAGGCGATTGTAAAAAGCCACTTTTACACCATCATTGATAACCGCACCGTTTGAATGGGGAAGTTTATCATTATCTAACGTTATACCTAAAATGCTTGCTAAGGATATCATTAGCGACCAACGGGGGTAATGTACTGTTTTTTCAATATGCATTTTTTCGTGATCAAGTCGATTACTTAAATCGGTTAACAACAACGTTTCGCTATTCATACCAAAATATAAACCTGAACGACGATACTTTAATGCTGCTTTACTCAGGCGTAGTAAACCTTCCAATCCGTCTTGGTTGTATTCACCAAAGGCATCGGCAGTGCTACGTTTTAGCATTTGACGTTTTTCATCTACTGTTAACTGAGACTTTGCATCTAACTCCGCTTTTTCTTCATCTGTTAATAATGGGGAATCAACTGTTAGTTGTGTTTCTAACTCCTTCTGTTTCGTTTTTACACGCTTAGTTTGTTCATGCTTTTTAGTCCTTGCTTCAGGGGCTATTTCCGATTTAACTGTCTCAATGGTATACCCCTCTTGCTCTAATCGCGTTAAGAAGTTTAAGCCAAATTCATTACGATCAAGGTTTTCAAAACTAACCATTAAACCAAACCACTGTCCCCAATTATTATCCGCAAAAACGTATTTATTCATGTAGGGGTCAAAGTTCAAATCATTACTACGAACATAGCCATCCACAGCTTTAACTCGACCATAAATTTCTTGCGCTACGATTAATTCTGGGTCAGTTTCTTGCCACTCCAACGTATCAATAATGATGTTGTGAAACTCGGTACAACCACGGATTCGTGCAATATGTTGAGAGCAATCGGCTGAGGTGTTACCCGCTCGTTTAGTGAAGCGACAATAAACACGTTCAAATACAGGCTTACCTTCACGTTTATTAACTGAGACACCTGTACCTAAGCTTGGTGAAGAAATAAAAACGTCCGTCGGCCTGAGATTTTTATTAATATTACTTACAAATTGCGCTACTTCCGACAAACCCGAGTTGTCTGAGGTTATGGTTATAACACGACGACCATTAACTTCAGTAATAAAATGTCCTTGTTCTAGGGTAACATTTAAACCCCAAGATTCGAGAACTTCATTGGCAACATTGTATGCCTGTGTTCTAGCATTTGTGGCAATAAAGGTACCCTTATCTTTCACGTACTCAAGTAAATTTATTCCCCAAGCTTCTTCATCGGCTTTATCTTCAAGGTCAATGTAATTGTAAATTTTTCTACCCTGACGTTGAGCGGGTTTGTAATGATTAAGGATTAGATTTATGTCTACGTTTTGTTTACAGCAGCCCAAATCTGGGTCTCTAAGTAAACCAAGATAATCCGCGCTGATATCGGCATCCATCATAACAACGTATCTAGCGTTTAAGATTAAAGACCTGAGAACATTTAAACAAACAAATTTAAATTTAACCGAACTGGATTTAACGTGTCGCATAACTTGAATAATTTCATCTATGACAACGATATCAAAATACTGTCCTGCAATCTTATGTATAGAGTCATAACATATAGCTAATCGTTTTTGTGACCTTAGAACGTGGCTTTCTTTAAATTTTTCGTCGTTATAACAAGATAAGCCAAAGTCGTCTGAAACCGTTTCAGTTAAACCGATTCGAGGGGTAATCCCCAGAACACTTAATTCTGTTGCTCTTATTGTTTCTGCAATAGTGAAGGTTTTACCCGTGCCTTTTTCACCTTTAATCAGATTAATACCTGGTTTAAGTTCAATTGCTTTGAAGTATTCACTATCCTGACTTTGGTATGTAGTGACTAAATCACGCAAGGCGGTAAATTCTTCGTCAACCGTTTTTACGTGTAATAACTTCATAGAAGCCATTAAATCAAAGTTACGCCCACCTTCAACAAAAGAGTGTATTTGTGGTTTAGGTACGGCTTGGTCTAAATTAGCGAAGATTTTTGAGCGTCCATGACCCTTATCTTCTCGAATGGGGTCTAAACATTCACGACCATCGAAAGCCATGGGGTTAGCAACAATATCCATTACCGTCGCTTGTGAACCGTCGGCGAAATAAATAATATGAAATGGTGGGAGAATATGCCTTTCTAAATTTTCTACCATTCTCATTGCTTGTGAACGCGGAATTATTCTACCCGCCATTTGTGCTTTAACAACAAAATCGTCGGCTATGCGTTGTTTAATTTCGTTTTTTGTTTTGACAACGTGATCGGCTAGTTTCGCATTTAAAATAGCCGTTTGATAAGACTTTTCCTCTAAATCACTTAAGTTAGGTAGTCTCTTGGTATCAAGTAAATTATATTGCTTGGCATTATACTCAGGGGATGGTAGCCGTTGTTCGATACTTTCATCACTAATAACCGCCCCCGCTTCAAATACCAGCCTTTCAGGACTAAATACCGCCGTATCAATTACAGTACGGATATTTAGGTTGGCATTCTTAGTCGAAACTTTGATATAGCCTAGACCAGCTAACCAGAGTCTTTTTTCTAACACTTCACCAAATCGTTGAATATCACTACCATCGGGTACAACCATCCATAGATGAAAACCTGCGGCTTCTTTTAGGCAAACCCCTGTTGTGCGGTCATAAACACCCGACGAGGTTGAAAATGTTCGGATATAGGTGGTTTTGTTAAAGTCTGGGATTACTTGTGATAGTAATTCTATAAATTGCTCGGGGCAGTTAATTTTATACGGACAAGCCTCATCGTCGTCGTAATCAAACATGATTAGACTTTGCCCTTTTTGAGTAAACGAGTCTAGTGTTCTGGTAGCATAAACCCCGTGCGGTAACTCTTGCACGGGGAATTGGTAATGCTTAGACTCAAATTTGTCTCGCGACATTAACTCAACTTGGGTGTGGTCGGTGTTCGCCCATCCCGTCGCACAACATTGATTGTTGCCCAACTCTTTAAGTAATTGTGGAACTTGGTCAAACGGTAGCGTTATTCTATTCGCTACAGCGGAACTAATTCTACATTCACTAGAGTCACTTATTACTCGACCTTGTTGAACACTTAGTTTTTTAGTTAGTATTCCGCTTGGTTTAGTAATTATACTTAATGATACTTGTGGGATCATGTCGGCCACCGTCAATCCATCCAAATTTTTGAGTTAGTTTCTTAAACTAGTGGAACAAGGTCTGCTGCCTTGTAATGTGCATTCTTTAATACCTTTCCTTTTGGATAATGTTTGTCGTCAATCGTGGCGTCTTTAGCTACTTTTACGACATATAGTCCCTTAACTTCTTCAACAAGGGTGGGTATTTTAAGTTTCTTATACTTACGCAGAGTATCATCACGCTCTTGCTCCGTTTTACAAACTTTTGAAAGGTTTGAGGCATGAATGTTGTCCCAACACTTAACAAAAGTGTCTTCTTTAAAGGCGGTTTGACAAACATTCCAGATGGTTTCTAATGCAAAGACTCTAGCTGGTTCTGACGATCTAGCAACGGTTAAATTACGATACCCTAAATGGACTAAACGCCCCATAAGCACGTATGCAGAATCAACCAGAGCGTCAACACGACTAACTTGTGTGTCGGCTTCTGAAAGCTCAATAGTTTCTTCTAAATATAATTTGTTGTGTAGTTCGTCGTCGGCAAGAGAAAATTTCTCAGGCGCGTTTACAGGTAGTTGAAAAGCATTACGAAAATCTACGATGTCTTGATAAAGTTTCGTATAAAGTGTTGGTGATATTGTTAACATATCGTCAATCCTAATTTTTATAAACGTTTAATTTTTAAGTGTTGATATTACTCTTTATTGAGGGTGATTTCCAAGGTTCTTATTTTTGTTTTCTTCTTTCTTAAGCCAGTTATGCTTGATGTGCTTGGCCTCTAGGCGTAAAAAAAGAATTAATACAGTAAGTAGGAAAAAAACCAAAGAAATAAAAAGTAAATCTTCTGTGACTAGATTCATCTGGTAAATACCTTAGACTTAGAGTATTAACTCTAAGTCTTTTAGGTTAAATTTTGTTAAGCGTTTACGGCCTCTTTCAAGACTTTACCCGCTTTGAAAGTCGGGTTTTTAGAAGCAGCAATTTGAAGCGTTTCCCCCGTTTGTGGGTTACGGCCTGTTCGTGCCGCACGGTCAGCTACTTTAAAAGTACCAAAACCCACAAGGGAAATTTCGCCCCCTGAGGAAAGTTCATCACTAACATTACTGATAAAGGCGTTAAGAGCTCGTTCAGCGGAGGCTTTACTAATTTCGGCTTCTAAAGCGATTTTTTCTATTAATTGTGCTTTGTTCATAAGGTGTAATCCTATAGTTAGTTTATTTACGTTTGTTTGTTTCTGCTGCTTTGTCAAAATAGTTAACAAGGTCAAGGCAGATATTTACCATTAATTCCAACGTTGTTGCTTCACGAATTAATCGCGTAGCAACCTCGTTGGAATCAATTTCGTCGAATAACTCGGGATTTATGCGGATGTTTTTTATTCTGAGTTCCGAAGTAAAATCAAAAGTTATATTATCTTTTTCTAGGGTGATTAGTTTTACCACGTAATCATCGGCAATTAAATCCTCGATATGCTCTAGGGCATAATCCCCTTTATATTTAACTTGTTCACCATCAACGTTTTCTAAATGGAGTTTATCTCCTAACGTGAAACCCGCAAAGCCTAATGCCACGTTTTGACGAATGCTTTTAGCAAGGTTAATAGCTAAACTGTTAGATATTTGACTAACATGCAAGGTTTCGGTTTTTACTGACCGCAAGCAATGACAAATGAGTTTCAATGCTGAACTCGCTAAGGCTTCGCTAGCAACATCAACAACAAGTAGCTTATGCTCGGTGTGATAAAAGGCCTCAAACGTGGTCGTGGTCGTTAGGGCTTTTGTACATAAGTCTTGGAGTACTTTCTCTTTAAATTCGTTACGCTCTCGTCGAAGAATAGGGCGTTCTTCCGCTTCTTCAAGCGCGGCAACCTTTTCATCAACCAATTCTCTTACCGTAGCACTAGGAATTTTTTTCTCTTGGTACGTGTAAGCAATTTTGTAGCCATTTGAAAGCCAAGTTAGTGTTGACTTTAGTGAAAAACCAAAGCGACTAAAGTCATGATCACCGCAGCGGGTAAACATAAGTGTGTCATTATCAATAAGCGCCTCTTCAAATTCTGATATAGAAGGTAATTCTGCTTTAAATACATGGATGTTTTTCATTTCGTTTCTCTCTGTTTAAGTTCGTATTGTTTATCTACCACCAACCATCTTCAAAGGCGTCATTTTTAGCCTTATTAGGTTGAGATTCTAATTTCTGTTGTAGCTTAGTTCGTGGTCGTTTTTTCTTGTTCATTGGTTCAAGAAATTCTACTTGACGAACTCCCGCTCTTATTTCCGTTTTGTCCTGTCTATCTTCCAACCTTAAAATAAGATAGTTTTCTGCAGCCGCAGCGATAATGGTGGCAGGTCTTCCTAAGTAGCGGACTTTTGCACCCGTATAAGCAGGAACTTGGTAAACTCGACGTAACTCCTTGTAGACGTTGCTTCTTAAGTTTTTCTTTGAGGGCTGTCGTAGGGTGTATACCATTAGGCCGCGTCCGTCATAGGTGTTAACCCCATAAGATAATTAACCACGTTCATGCGCTGATTATCGTCTAGGGCTTTGCCTTCGGTATCTTTTGGCAAGTACTCGGGTAATAGTGGTGCTTCGTCAAGTTCAATTTGACCTAGGGGTGCTTTGTCCTTGTCATAAGGCTCTAGCGTTTTACCCACGGAAACAGTGCCATCAAGTTTCAGCCATTGAACCAAATCAGGATGATGACACATAATTTCTTTAACGCGCTTGCTAAATGCTATGGCTTGATCCCAACGAACCGAGAAAACTAATTCATCGTGTATGGGCATGTAAAACACGGCATCCCAACCTTCGGATTTGATACAACGTACTAAGCGTAGAATTGAACGCTTAGCTAATGTGGCACAACCACCTTGGATTTTGGCATTAACGGCTTGATTTGCTGCTCTACGTTGAATGGTGGAACAAACTCTTTGACCAAAGGCCGTAACTGCCGCATTACCATAGCTGGCAAACTTGGCTACCATAGCGTTATACCAGTATTGGGTTGACTCGTAACGTGTTCTACGATGACCATCAAGAATGTAAACACACCCATACATCTTGGCTTCGTTTTGGGTTCGTATTCTCCATGCTTCAGCAACGGGAAATTGTTTACGATAATTATCCGTAGCGTCCCACATTTGCTTATCCGTCCAACCTAGACCAGGTTGCACCGTCATCAACGACCCTGAATACCAATAACCAAAGTTTGAAACCTTACCTGCAGTACCGCGCCAAAATTTATGTGCCGCTTTAGGTGTCATTGTTTCTTTTTTTACTGGATTCATTAACACCTGTGGAAACTCAATGCTGAACGAAGTGATATCCGCTTCTACCATTTTAGGTAACTCTTTTAGATGTAAGTTGGTAAAGTCAGGATGAAACACTCGTACTGCTGACGCTGCGGCATCTAAATGTAAATCATCATAAGGTATTTGACCGTAAGCTTTACCAAAGGTTGGGTCTTTAGAGTCTTCACCAATTAGGACCAGTTCTACCTGAGACCAATCCACTGAAACAATTAGGTGATCATCACGTTCGGGTAAAAAGAAACCCCTAACATAAGTTGTTTCCCCGCGTTTACTTAGTTGCATACCGTTAGGGTTTTCACACCCCATACGGCGGGTATTTAACCTAGAACTAATTGTGGGATAAATACGCTTAGTTTCAGGGTCTACTAACATTAAATAAGAATTAAGGTAAAGCTTCATTACCTGTTCAACGGTAGCCATCTTACCTAAACAATTTAAAATCGTTTCCGCCGCTTGTCGTGGGTATTCCGCTACCTTCTTCTCAGCCAATGCTTGACGCTCTTGGTCACTAAGTTCGGTATGACATTTGTATCGCCCCCATTCTTTTAGCCACTCTTTAGGCTCAGTACTTAATAACTCTATTTTTTCTTTAAGCTTACCTCGGGCATCACCTCCCGATTGAATAGCACCTTTTACGTAGATAAGCGGTAAATCTAACAAATCATGGAACAGTACTCGAGCCATCATGTAATGGGTAATGTTGCCTTTGTTCTTGTTTACCTTTTCACCTCGTTCCGTTGCCCAGTTTTCTGGAACGGAACCTGAAACCAACTGGCAAACGTCATAGTCGCTTAGGCTATCGGCATCTACTGAGGCAATAGCTTGATAGCGTTCACGGTATTCTAAGTACTTTGGTTGGTCTTCATCTTTACCTATGTACCATTTCATTTGCTTTTGGACTAAACGTTCTGCGGGTTTATCCGCGAAAGCTATTTGCTGTAAAGCTTTAATAAAGTCACGTAGGATGTTGGCAAAGTTGTTTCTTGCCTCGGTTCTACGATACTCTAATTGCTCATAGTTAAGACGTATTCCGCGTAACCAATTATCTGCCCATATGCGTGGCATTGGGTTTTCTTGTTCAAAAAACGTGTTGATAACTTGCGGGTTAGTCTCTTGCATAAAAGCAATAACACGGTGCATAAGCTTCAAACACCAGTAGGCATCGTCAGCGCCGTAGTGTAAAACTTCTTCACCCGTCAACAAGCCCATGTGAGCACGTCCTTGAAGAACCGTTTCAAATTCTTGCTGTTCATACCCAAACCAAGATTTAACGGCTTTTTTCAGACCATAGCCATAGCTAAGCTCTCTTACCCAGCCGTTATAACTATGCTCTGGTGCTGATTGCTTTGGCACACAACGTTGTAACAACTCGTTTTGTTGTGTTGTCATACGTTGTCTAGGCTCATAACCCGCAAAAGTTTTCGTAATTTCGGGGATTAACTTAGCAATACCACCAAGACCCGCTTCGTGAAACTTCTGAATGTCATACTCGTCTGAGTTGTAGGCACTAACACAGAGTTGCATGGTACAAATGTAGTTGTGGCCTAGGTCAAATTTCCACGTTCCATTGCACTGAGCAAGTTCAAACGCGGCATTATGTATCACCCACGTTTTTGTCGCTTTAATGGTTCCAAGTAAAGGTAACACCGTTTGCCATTCTAATCGGTTCTCAACGTCGGCATGAGCCATGTTAAAGTAGTAATCTCGGCTGTCGTTGTCTAAGTAAATAGAAAACCCCGTAATTACTGTTCTATTTAAATCAAAGACGAGCTTTTTGGCTTTCTTATACTTTTGGTCGCCTTTCTTCATTGCCATGAACTTGTTAAGTCCCGCATGACGACCACTATCTTCTGTTTCAATATCAAACCCGACATAAGGTGATGTCGATTGTTGAATTTGCGTGATTAATTGTGGAATTATGTTGTTAAAGTTACGGGCATCAACTAGGACTTCGGTAATACCCGTTTGTTCGTTAAAAAGTTCTAACATATTAGGCGACCTTTTCATGATCCATCGTAAATAATAACGGTGCTAGTAGGGCGTTAGCTGCGTCCATATTTAATACCCCAGCCTTTAAGTGTTCGCTAATCAGGCGGCTATCGACAGGGAAAAAATCGGTTATTTTCCATGCCACATCTAAATCGGCTAAGTTATCCTCCCATTTCGAGCAAAGGGCTTTACCCCAACCAAAAAGCTCTGAACAGTCTTCACCCGTTAGTCGGCTTTCACCCGTAAAGTGTTTGATCAGTAATATCCGTTCTGAATCCTCAAGCTTACCCCACGTTCCCGCGCCAAAAGAGGGCAGTCCTTTGACGTTATCTGATTTGTCACCAACGAGCGTCTTGTAAAGGTGAACATAGTCGGGGATAACACCCGCAATAGGTTCACGGTTAACCGTTATACGCTCTGAAACCAGCGCTAAGAAGTCGGCATCATTTGAGTCTATTTCTATGACATCACTTGACCCTTGAGCAAGACAAGCAATAACATCGTCGGCCTCAACACCAGGTACGGCTAATTGAAGACAGTTAGAATGTTGAAGAAGGTCTTGAAATAAAGCCATTGTTTCATGAAATTGGTCTGAGCCAGGCTTTCTTCCGCCTTTATACATCGGGAAGATTTCGCGCCTTGGCCCAGCGCCATTTTCTCCATCCCAAACCCAAATAAGTGTGTGGTTTGGCATGTGGGTGATTGATTCGTTGTAAAGAATGGATAGTGCATTTGGGCCTAACTTTTCCCATCGAGCACGAAAGCGGTTGTTACCATCAATAAGTTTTAAAGGCATGATCGTCAATCCTAATTTTGTTTTCAGTTGAATAGTAGGTGGGTAAACTTACCCACCTAATTTAGTTCTTTTTTACTTTAGTTTTTTTTTTCGCTGTTTTCTAAGCCGCTGTAGCTTGTGTTGTCGTAACTTCATCAAGTAGGGTGATAACCGCAACACCCCACTTGTTTTTGTTTTTATCTAACGACTTGTTAGTAATACGTGCTTTAACTTTTGTGCCAATCAAACCATGTTTAACACAGGCTTTATAGAAGTTTGACCATTCCGTCCAGTTAGATTGTGGTGTGGTGTAGCCTAAACTTTCTCCCGCTTTAGCAACTAAAGTACCATCGTGACCCGTAACATCACTTAAAATGTCGAAGCATAATTGCGCTGCACGATACGGCAAGGCTCCAGCGTCAATCATTACGGCATTTTGCAATACACTTGACCAGGGCATGCCATTTTTTGATGAAACTACGTTGTCATGTGTAAAATCATACTGAACGGGGTCTTTACCAAATCGTAGTCCCATGCCAAGGACAAAACCGTGGTTTTGGGTCATTTCAATTTCAACATCCACGTAAGGAATTACGGATGGTATTTCACCGACCGTCATACCATTAAAGTCTGGTTTAAGCCAATGGTCTACACTCATCCCCATTCCATCTAACGCATCCATGGTCATTTCCATTGGTTGTGTCATTTGCGCTAGATGTGCTGGAAGTTGGTGTTGTGCCTGTTGCTGAGGTGCTTGCTGATATTGTTGCATACCTTGCTGTGGTTGTTGTTGATAACCATTTTGTGGTTGTTGCATACCTTGCTGTGGTTGTTGTTGATAACCATTTTGTGGTTGTTGCATACCTTGCTGTGGTTGTTGTTGATAACCATTTTGTGGTTGTTGCGTACCTTGTTGTGGTTGTTGTTGATAACCATTTTGTGGTTGTTGCATACCTTGCTGTGGTTGTTGATAACCATTTTGTGGTTGTTGCCCTACATAGCCGCTAGGTGCTTGTTGCTGTTGTTGGCCTTGAACTTGCTGGCCTTGTGGCGCTTGGTCAATAACAACTGAGCCATTCGTTTGAGGGTGAACTTGCTGTTGCTGCTGTTGACCTTGTTGCTGCACTTGCTGGTGTTGGAAACCACTTTGTTGTGTCGTTTCTTGGTTAGCATTGTTTTGAGCATTTAAAATTAAGTTGTCTATGTTGTTTTCCATGGGGTATACCTTTTCGATTAATTGATTAAGATTTAACTCTCAATCTGGTTAGTATCGTCAATCCAAATTGTGAGGGTGTTAATACACCCCTAAACGTTGTCGCTTAGGGGTAAATTATCACCCAAGGTCAGGACTTGTAATCCTGACCTTGGTTAGTTTAGTCTTGTTTCTCTTGGCTTTCAAGTGTTGTTATTGCTAAACTTATATCCTTTTCTTGCGCCGTGCACCAAGCCTGTATTTCTAATAACTCTACATTCATGTTGTTTAAAAGTTCTAAACGTATTTCTGGTGGTGAGTTTAAGTATTCAAAATGAATACGCTCGCAAGCAAACTTCATTTTATCTACTTCTGAACTTGACTCATTAACTTCTAGTTGTTTTACCAAGCCTGAGATCATGGCAATGGCAAAAGATTCTGCTTTAATCATTTTTGTTTTTCTCCGTCTACTTTGAAAAGTTACTTAAATCCTACTTTGGTGAAGATTTATAAGCAGCAAGTGCCGCCTTTATTCTGTCGTAAGACTGACATTCAAACTCAAAGCCATTTTTTAAAACAACTTTGCACCAATTCCTAACATCTGGTTTTACATACGCAATCTGTGTGATCTCTACGTAAGACCCATCATCCAAACTTATTCCTGTAACCATATTCAAATCCTACTGTGGTGTGAATTTTGCGACCACGTTGTTGTGTCCGTTAAAGCTTATAACCCAATCAATGATAGACTGTCTAACTTCATCACCAATCTTAGCGTTCTCAAAAGCCGTAACCCAAGCGTCACGACCGCCAGTTCGCGCCATACCTTTAAAAGAGACTTCGGTGATTTTTCCTTCTGTAATAGCCATATAGCCAGAACAAGATAAGGACATATTGTTGTCTTCTCGCGCATGTAATGTACCCTCTAGCATTCTTTATTCCTTAGTTTGTGGCCACAACTGGTTTCATAAACACCAACCAATGAGTCATGCCCTTACGACCAGATACTTGACCAAATAGAGGAGGGAATGGTGATAGTTTAATTATTTCACTAACTTTTATCTGTGTTTCGTTCCATTTAAAAACCAGAGTTCCACCTGGCTTTAATACTCGAAAACACTCGGAGAAACCTTGGCTCAAATCCTCACGCCAGTTATCACTTAGCTTGCCATATTTGGCAGCTAACCAACTTTTATTCCCCGCTCGCTCTAAGTGTGGGGGATCAAACGCAACAAGATTAAAGCTGTTTTCCGAGAAAGGCATATCCCTAAAGTCGTTTATTGAGTCTGGTTTGATTTCAATTGTACGAGTACCGTCTGGTCGATGTGTTCTATCTGTGACAGTTATCGTTTCTTGGCGAATATCACAAAAAGTTGCTAACGGATTCGACTTATCAAACCACATCATGCGAGACCCACAGCAAGCATCTAAAACGGGTGTTTGTTCTAATTGTTTTAGGGTTGTCATACTCATTCCTACTTCGATGTAACAACGTTACATGCTCTGTTGTTGTTTAATGTCTTAAGGTGTTTAAGGAATACCTCCTCGTAAGCTTTAGAAACAGAATACGAGTTCTCACTATCACCAACCACTGAAAAAGTAATTTTCCCGCCATTCACGTTAATTGTGTCGATTTTTTCTGCATCAATAAAAGAGCCTTTTTCGTTTTCAATTAAGAACATTTTCTTCTCCAAGTTTCTATTCTTGTTTTAGTATGTCGTTCCCAATAGGTGTTGTTAAAACCACCAACAACCTGTTCACATGCTTTCTTAGCCTTATCACGAATAAAGCCTCTGCCGTTTGGTGTGCCTTGGTACACTAGGAATGAGTAATCGCATTTGTATTTAACTACGTGAACTTTACCGTCAACTTTTATGCTAAATCTTGGATTCGCATTAGAGTTATCCATCATTTTGCACAGATAGTAATGGTGGGATTTAACACCTAAGCCAATAAGCTCACTGTCTTCACTAACATGACCTCGTACAAAAAATTTAATCCCCTTAGGAAGGTATCTCGCATTCGCATCTAACATCTTTAAAATCCTACCTTTGTGTAACTGGAATTTTATGCTCACACTTCTTATTGTCGTGAGCCATGCATCGAGTTGGTTCACCGACAGAAGAATACTTACATATCCCCATCAACTTCCCGAACTTAAAGCACCCGTTAACAGCGCATAGGGGTTTATCTTTTTTAGACATCATTCATTCCTACCTTTGTGTAATTGGTGTCGTGGGTTTTTAGTTCGTTATTTTAATTTGTACTGAAAACACCTTCTTCTACTTTTTCTTCGGGTGCTAGCGCTAAACCGCAGAGTTCTTTTAGTTTGTAAAAAGTCAGACGAACGGCTAATTGGTTACTAACCATTTTTTCACGTTCATTAACGCAACGGCCAAGCCAATGCTCAGCATGTTTATCGAATACGCTTATATTACCAATAGCCTCTAGCTTTTGATGCCAATCGTATGGGTGTTCGCTAAGTAAAGCTCTACCTAGCAAACCTAATGCTTTCAGTGTTACCGCATGAGGTAATATATAGTTTTCACGGTAATACTTAGCGCAAACAAAACCGTGCCTTAATAACTCCCTTCTATCAGCTTCAATTCTAGATAAATGAGCAGGTATATTAACTGTTGTAAATAAGCCCTTAATATACTCAGCTAATAGTTGTTGCGTATTTTCTTGAATATCTTTACCGCAAAAGTTTGTAGCAAAATCTTTTAATGTTTTGAGTGAATATATTTTATTGCTTTTGCCGCTAGCGGTATTCTTTTCATATTCAATAATACCTCTGATACTGGATTTGCTGAATGTGTCTGTAACCATCTTGTCAAAGTCACTACGACTATTGTAAGCAATGCAAAGTGCTGCGGCGGGTGTTTTTTGAGTGAAATTAATGTCGTGGAAAGCTTGTTGTCTTTCACTTAAGCTCATGCCCGCAAAGAACATAATCGACACGTTTTGCTGGCCAAGTTCAGGGGCTAACGCCATTGCCTCCCGTATACCAAAAGCTCTGTGCTGGCCATCAAACAACATAAATCTAGCATCCAAATCAACTTTCATTCGACCAACGTTACCAAACCCATCAATCGGCACAGACTCAAATTCAAAATCCCCCTCAATAAAACCGACAAGCGGAGGAATTACAAAAAAGCCATTTATATTCTTATGTAAATATTTAGCTACTTTTTTGGCTCTGGTAGTATCAACCAAGCGCTGAGAGCGTTTATTGACGTCAAAATCCTCGTCAAGTTTCAGCATTGAAGCTAACGTTCTAAAAGGCACTGTAGCTTGATAAAAGGGGCGACCATTTTGCTGGCCTAATATAGCGCCAAAAGTATATGTAAATTCACTCATAATTTAATTCTCATCAATAAGATTTTTGGTTTCTTGGGTAACAACAAGCTTTACTTGTGTATGCGCTTTTTTCTTACCCAAGGACAGCGTCCCGAGCCAAGCTTCATTAGTAGGGAGTTCACTGTCGGTGTCTTTAACCATCCCCTCAAGAAGATACCTAAACGTTTCGGATTCGCTAGCTATTTGTTGCATAACTTGCTCGTCATATTCAGGATTATTTAAAATACTCTTTTTCATAATAGAACCTAATTTGTTATTCTAATTTGTACTGAAACACCTTCTTCAACCTTTAATCGGTCTATAGACTTGGCGTTAACCTTTCCTGCAATACGCCCATCAATAGATGAACGGTACATAAACACGTAAATAAGTAAGCAAAGTTCGCGCTTACCACGAATAGCACGACGATAATTTTGTATGAAAGTGGTGTCTTGCCAATCCAAACTCATAAAAATCATCCTATTAACGTGACCCCAGTTAAAACCAACACCCGCAACATCTGGCGAACAAATAAGCACGTCGATTTTCCCGTCTCTAAAGTTTTTATCTAGCCACATTCTAGGCTCACCGCTAACGTCACCGTTCATTACTTCGACCACTAACCCAAGCTCTACAGCCGCGTCCTTCCATTTATATTGTGCTGCTTTAACGGTTTCAAAAATAAGTAAGGGTTGTTTTTCGTCACGGGCATCTTCAAGCATGTTTACTAGTTGGGCTAATTTTCCCTCACTACCTTCCTTGAAACCGTACTTTTCTGGAACTTGCATAATTTCAAGGCAACGACGAAGCACACCCGCTTCATTAGCGGCTTCAAGCATGTCACCGTTCTCTAACTCGGTTATCGCTCTTTTTTCAAGTTCTTTGTAGGGCTTAAGTTGACTAGCACTCAGCACACAAGGAATGGTGATGATTTGCTTGTTCTCTTCACCATAGGCCTCTTCAAAGGTAATACGACGACCGTGCCTATCTAAAATTTCTTTAAGTCTGTCGTGGTTTTTCCACATAACTGGATTACCCCAATCGTCTCGAATAGAATGCCAATCAAGAAAAGCGTTATGCGAGCCATAGTATCTAGGCTCAATCATGGTGATGGCTGGATAGGCGGAATTTAATCGCCCATTTAATATCGTTCCCGTATTGGGGAAGAACCCCCCTCCTTTTTTAAGGAACTCATACATGAGCGCCGTTCTTTTAGGGCCAAAGAATTTATTTGGGTCTTTCCAATTACGTTCACCATGCGTACTAAAGCCTTTATGTAATTCGTCCACACAGAGATGAACCAACGTAGGATGAACCTGTCTCATTGCAGACCAATTATTGGCAAAAGCATCAAATCCCATGATGAATACTTTGGTTGACCTTCGCTCAATCTGTTTCTTACGCTGTTCGGGTGTACCATCCACTAGCGTAATTTGTTCTGGTGTTAAATTGCTCCACAACAAAAGTTCTTCATAATTTTTTGCTAACAACGACTTAGGCATAGCCCAAACTGCTTTATCACCTGACTTGGTTAAGGTGTATAACCAAAGACACATTTTAGGTGTTTTACCCGTACCCGCCTCACTTCGGTCAATAGCTCGATGTTCATTTAAGAAGAAGCCTAAGTGTTCACCTTGGTAAGGTCTAAGTGTTAGTCCTTCACGATCAAGCTGAACTTGGTCAAAGTCAATAAGCCCATTGTTTATAGGTTGTTTAGGTATTAGCACTTTCTTCATTTTGTCTTAACCTCGCCTCTAACCTCGTTTCATGCTTTTTACGTCTGCTTTGTCCTTTTTTTGCCAAAGCCAAGGTATTAATCGCTTCACCCCGAAGTTTTTTCATTTCACCAATCAATTCTGGGCTAAGATAAAGACTTAAACCATATTCACACGCTTCTACCAACTCAATAATGAGGCTCGGGTTTTTTAACTGCGCTGCTTGTTTTAAAAGCTCTAAATGGTCTTGGAACTCTTTCAACCAACGATCTCTTAACCAGATTAATTCGGGGAATATTTCTAGTGGATCTAATTCATACAAATAACAATATTTAAGCGTAAAAAGAATCGACGGGTCGGCCATCTGTTTTGACACTGTGCTTCTATTTAGCCCCATGTCTCGGGCCGTAATATCATTCTGGGTAATGCCCAGTGCTCTGTTTTTATGATACACATCCAAAAAACGCTTAACCCGTTCTTGATTACTAAGTATTGTCGGCCAAACACTTGGCAGGCCACTTTCAGTTATGCGGCCTTTTGCCATGGTAAACTCCCACCTTTGATAAATTGGTCTATTAACCTAACGCCGATATGCTCTAGTGACAGTGTTACTAGGTCATTCAAGTCGATTAGTTCTGGTAATTTAGTGTCTATTTCGGGAATATCATCAATATGAAAATCGGAAACAAGCAATAACGTACGCGGGCTTTTTTCCGCCGTTGCTAAGATTTCATTAATTACTGAAACATCACTTAAATGGACTCCTGTTAGTGCCATAGGTTGAATGTTTGTATGCCCTAGTGCTCGTTTTATATAACCTTTTGATTGACTACTTAAATTAATTACTTGGCTGTAACTGGGTGAACTTAAACGTTCAAGGGTTTTTAACCATGTTAAGGCGTAGCGTAATTTATCCGCTCGAAGTTGAAATATCTTTCCTTCTTTAAACTCAGAAGGGAACGGAGACATCACTTTAACTAACGGGTCGGCTGAAATTAGTTCAAAGGCTTGGTTGTGTCTTCTTGGTACACTTCTTTGACGAAGGTACGGGTTCATAATATGAGGACATTTCCCCGATATCATAGCGCTGTTTAGACCTGACTTTAGGCCCGTACCTAAAAAATCAAAACCCGAGGGGTTGGTGTCTTGAAATAAGTAATACAAATTGTTTGGTGCTTTGTGAAGCCCAAAACAAGGTATTGCTGCTTGTTCTTTGTTCTTAGTCATATCGTCAATCCATCTTTTAATTGCTAAGGGCTGAGTCAGCCCTTAGAGGTTTATACTTCGGCTAGTATTTGTGTCTTATATTTTTCATATAACATATTTAAGCCTTTTAATTCTAAGCCACTTTTATCGGCTTGATTTTTTGTTTGTCCAATAAGTGATAAAAAGCCTTTATAGTCGTATCGCTTTCGGTCTACTACGACATACTTTCCTTTTGAAGTAAGCATTTTTTGAGCTATGTTTTGAATTAACGCTATATTGGATCTAACGGTTTTGAGCATGAAAATACCTCATTAGTTAGGGTGGGTGAAAAGGGTGTGCTGTGCGTTTTTGTGCTGAGTTTTCGTTTTTAACGCTTTTAGGTCTTTTAACACTTTTAGGGCAAGAGGCCCAAAATAGGGGGGAGTGGTTCATAGTCGTCAATCCAGTTTTTAGTTTAATTAAGCACTAATAAGTAGCGCTGTACGTTGTTTTTGTTCAAGGCTAAGAATAAAGTCTTTAGCAACAAGGTCATGCTTATGATAGCGTGATTTAATCTCTTCGATCAAGTCTTCTGTTGAAATATCAAATTGTTCTTTCACCCATTCATAACCTAAAGAAGCTAATTCCGCTTGAAGGTCTTTCTCTGGTGAAGACAGTATTTCGGCAATGTTTAGATGCTCACATAATAATGGGGCTATTTCCTCCGCCTTTAAGGTTGTGTGTTTTAGTGCCATTTCTAAGGTTTCAGGATAGCCAAAGAATTCGTTTTTAGCGTTTTCTAAGCCTTGATTTACCAGTAATTTAGCAAAACCTTCAGAGTCGTAGTCTCGAAGTAATAGGCTAAGGAGGTCGGTATTCTCAAGCAATAGACTTTTATCTTCGTCGGACATAACCATAAATGGTTCAAGTAGTTGTTCCTCGGTTAAAGGCGGCTTTTCAACAATTTCCCAACCTTTAGGTGTAAGGGTGGAGTGAAAATTTTCGGGCATCGGTCTGTAACTAACAATATAGTCTGTTGAGTTTCTTTGCTCAATGTCTACTATTTCCTCGGCAAGATTAGCACCAATAAGTAGCGACTGAATTTTAGGAAGTAAAGGCGTACCTTCGGGGCCAAGTTCATACCACGCGTTATTATCAACACCTTGCAGTGGTGCTTTGGTAAAGTGAATGCCGAGGTTGTTTTTAAATACGGGGGCGACCATGAAGGTCATGTGTTTGATAGTCATATCATCAATCCTAGTTTTAGTTTAATTAATGCCCTAGCGTGTAGCTAGAGCAAGTTCAGATAAAAAAATCCTTTAAAACGGGGAGAACATTTACAGCGATAACAAGACCTATACCCCATTTTATAACTTTTTGTTCGCCAATAATTAAAGCCAGTTTTTCGTTAATGCCACTAATATCCTTTTGATAATCCGCAACAGACTCCGCTGCGGAAGCGGCATTGTCCTGACTTGCTCCAGCCTCAATTAGGGCCGTGTAAATTTGTTTATTCATAACACTCATAAATAATTACCTTGTATTGTAAGTGTAGCCTAGCTTATGAAAGAAATAAACTTAACGTCTATAGGTTGAAATAAAATTGTGATTCTCTCCACCATGTTGGTCGTAGTGTAGGCCACACTGACAGAAATCTCCGACTAATCGTTGCTCAACTTCATCTTGGCTATACTGAAAACCCGCAGCACAAAGTACTACACCTGATAACGCGGCTATTACGGGGGACACTAGCGCTACAGCAAAAACCACCAGTACCACAAATTTAAAGTACCAAAAGAACGTTTTAAATATTCCAAGTGTCGTGATCATTATGCTGCCTCCTTCATAGGTTGGTCGCTAAGATTTGCTAAAATAAGTTCTTTAGCAACCAAAGGGGGGACGGAATTACCACAACGAGATACCTGACGCGCTTTAGATATTTTTTTACCATTCATGTCATAAGCAATTTGATAATCCTCAGGGAAACTTTGGGCGGCAAATAATTCTTCTGGTTCAAGCATTCGCATACCAATGTCTACAATTTGATACTGTTCACCGCGAATGGTTATTAATGCGAATCTATCTTTTGTTGTGATTGTACCTAAGGGTCTATTTATCTCATGACCAACACTTTCACCGTAGTACTGTATAAAGAAAGCTCGTACTTCTCCTAAATGATTATCACCCGCCGAGATTGTATGCAATGACTCTCGTGTTTCATGCCCAACGTTTGTGTCCCTAAACTTAATCATGTGACTTGTTACTAACGCGTTGTGATCCTGCGTTGTTATTGTGTGTAGTGGTGTCTTAATATCTGAACCGTCAACACCCGTATAGTGTTTAGCAATGTAAGCATTAACTAAAGCAAAATGCCCCCCCTTAACTTGTGCACAAATAGTTCTCAGCGGCTCTGTTATAGGCATATTCCGCTGGCTTGAACCGTTGGCATGTTCGGTTATAAACGGGACGACGCATTCCTCAGGAACCACAAAAGGGTTAACGCTGTTGAACACAAATTTTTCTAATCCCTTAGCGATACGCGCCATCGTCTTTTCAGCTAAGGGCTTTTTTCTACCAAAGATTGATCGACAAGGCTTTGACCAATCAATCACTTCTGCCGCTGTTACAAAAGGTTTCAAGCCGCTTCCTACTTTACCGTGTGTAATTTCGGGCCAACCTATTTTCAGGCCATCATTGCGAGCAACTAAGAAAAAACGTTTACGAATTGTAGCTGCACCATAATCACAAGCATGTAGTATACGGTGTTCAAGGTCATAGCCTAATCCCGTTTGTAACCGTTGTTGTAACTCGGGTTTATCCTCAATTTGTAGGGCTTCAACCGCTTCCACCCATGCGGGATGGTCGGGCTTTAGACCTGTTGTTAAGGCTTTGATGAAGCCATCAAAGGTCTCACCCTTGCGTTCAGGGCAAGGGATAGGCTTACCTTTATCATTGTAGATAACTGGCCCCCACGTTTTGAATTCTTCGACATTTTCTAGGTATAACGTTCTAACGGGCACGAGTAAGGGCCAACGAATAGCAACCCAAGCAAGACCTCTAATATTTTTATCTACTGGTGCCGATCCTTTGGCTTTGGAAAAATGCTTACAGTCTGGGCTAAACCACGCCACCCCAACGGGACGACCCGCACAAGCTTCAATAGGGTCAACATGCCAAACATCTTCACAGTAATGCTTGGTGTCTGGATGGTTAAGTCTGTGCATGTCAATGGCGTCAGGGTCGTGGTTAATGGCTATGTCTACGGATTTGCCCGTAGCCATTTCATACCCCGTGCTAGCACCTCCACCACCAGCGAAGTTGTCTACGCTAATTTCGCCTGAGAGTAATCCAAAGTTGTTCTGTTTCATATCGTCAATCCTAATTTTAGTTTAATGGTGGGGAAGTTTACCCACCATACTTAGTGAAATTAAATATCCTCACGCAGTCTTAATGCCACGGGCAAAAAGGGTATGTTGTCTGGTGTGTAGTTGAAAAACTTAACGGTTAGCATTTTTTCTAGTGCTTCGGCACGATTTACCCAAGCGTCATGCTTTTCTTGCATCGTACCTGGCGCAGTACAAGTGAATAGTCCACCATCGGGGGTCATACATTCATAAATAGCCACGTTGTAGGTTTTGTCCGCTTTAATAACGGGCTTACCTTCCAGAACGTTGACCACCTTAAATTCAGCGTCTTGGAAGTCTTTCTTCTTCATTAGCGATTTCGAGCGTTTACCATCTTCATATCCTGTGTCACCGTGTCGGATCATAGTACCCTCATAGCCTTGGGCAATATGCTCCGAGTGCATTTCATTAAGTAAGGTCAACGAACCAACGAAGCTAGTTGGCACCACCACAATAGACTTACTAAATCGCGTTAAGAGGTTATTCAGTGTTGCTAATCTTGAGCCATAGGACTCGTTTTTAGCGGTAATATCATAAACATGATAAACCAAGTTATTTGATTCTGGCTTTGGCTTCTTAACTAAAGATGAAATTCTTTGTAGTGTTTCGCCATGCTGATAAATTTCCCCATCTAAGGTCGTGCCATCCCAACGATTATTGTCGAACAAGATTTGCAAATGTCCTCTAATGTGTTCAACACTGACTTCTTTACCTTGTCGTGAGTAAAGCACTACTTCACCATCTTGAACGGTCGCTAACATTCGGTGACCGTCTAATTTAGGAGACACATAGACAGGGAATTTCCAATCTTTAACTTTTTCAATTGGTTGAGCAAGCATCGGTTTAATGAAGCCAAGACTATTAGTAACAACGTCACCAGCTTTTGGCATTTCTACAACATAACCTTTGTCTAGTTGTTTCTTGTAGCGAGATTCGGCATCTAAGAGTGCTTGCTCTAATGGTGTCGTCTCGTTGCTTCGGCCAATGTTCTTGCCCTCGGTGTAATTTGTTGGTGTCTCAACCGCTTTACCACCAAGTACTTTACAGGCACTTCTTAACATTGTGGCTGTACCATCACCTTTATCGGCTACGGTAATTGACCAAGATCCAATCTGGCCGTTAGAGTGAATTTTGAATAGTTCTTTATGTAATTTAATGTTTATCATCGTCAATCCTGTTTAATTTGTTTAATTGTTTTTAAGCGTAAGTTTGGAGCCATAGACAGTAAAACCACTGTGCTTAATTCCGCTAAGTACATGCTCTTGTGTTCAAGATAAAACTCAAAGTCCACCGTTTCATTCGTGACAACCACTTTGAATTTTTGTAATTGGCCTAGAGTACTCATGGAAGTTAATCCAAGCGGCACCAACGAGCGACACCCGTTTTCATGTTCTTCAAGTAGAAAATAGCCGAGGGTAGATACAAGACCCCAATTTCCGTTGGACTAAGATAAATAATGCTGGGGTTAAGCTGTGAGTCGTCGGCATATTTCCATTCAAAATTTTCTCCTATAGTCAAACAGGGGGCAATTTCAATCCAACACTGCCATTGGTAATTAACTTCAATGTTCGTCTCAATACTATCTGAGCCAAACATCACTATTTGAGGAACTAACCCTGCGGCGTATACCGTAGGTAAGTCCTTTGCTACTTGAGCAATAGTTGTACCCGAAGAAACTACGGGTTTGTCAAAAAGCTCCGAGGCGATATTGGTTACGATTTTCACTTGCTCAGGCGTCAACTTTGCGTTGGCTTTCATTTTTTGCGTGGTATTACTTTCTAAGGTACTTTGTGTACCATTCGTTGTGGTTTTCATATCGTCAATCCTAATTTTAGTTTAATTAATTTTTGGTGGGTAAAGTTACCCACTCGGTTTGTATTACTAGGCTGTCTAGGTTCACCGTCCCTAAGGGTTGATCTATGAGGCTTGTAATATCTTGTATACGGACTATTTAAAACAAACATGACACTTTGTCCTGTGTAAGAATAGATAAAAAAAGCTATGCGTCGTCTAGATGCCTTTCTTGTCAGTACGTCATTGGTGTTTACCCACTTCAGGTACCCATTGATGTTTATACCGTACTGCAACATAAGGCTTCTAAGGCGTATTTTTTGATGTATGGTTACTTTCATTGGTTTAGTTCCTAGAAAATAGTTCTTAAAGTTAACCCCTCGGTTGTTTGTAACGCTATTTACTTATAACGGTTGTGAGCTGTTATCGGCTCTTTTACAAAGTTTTTGTACTTGGTAGGGCAAAGGTTCTTTAACCATTCAAGTTCTTCATCAAGCTTGTCTGAATCAACCGTGCCATGCCAATGCTTAGCGTTTGGATCGACATCACTCCATTTGTAACCACGCTCTTTTAACTGGTCTTTAACGTTAAAAGGTGCCGTGTGACATCGAATGGTGACGCTGCTTTTACTTGCTGACGCTATCAGGGAATTAAGCGCCTCGGGCTTTTCTTGGAACAAGCGCAAGGTAGCAATACAATCAATATCCGCTCGATGTGCTTCATAGAAAAAACCTAACTGGTATAGTAAAAACAGCAATTTATTACCTTCCAATCCATAGTCTTGCCAATTAACATCTTTGATACTGCAAGCCCACGGCAAGTTACTTAGCTGTGGAAAACGCTTATCAAAGAAACCACGGTCAAATTGAGCGTTATGAGCAATAACGAGGCTTACCCCCGAAAATATTTGCTCAACGTGGCTATCGTCAATTCTAAATCCCGCAACGTCGGCATCCGTTAAACCCGTTATTTGGGTGATAATCTCAGGAATAGGAACTAAGGGTTGTTCAAAAAAGTCAGCACAACCGTTTATTTGGGTGATACGCTGAGCCGAGGGACTATAAGAAATACCAATAACACCTAACTCAATCATTTCGTCCGTTTTGCTATCCAACCCCGTTGTTTCAGTATCGAGAATAACAAAGTGGATTTCATCACCAACCGTCTCAGCTAGTTTTAAAGGAAACGGTTTGTCCTTGGTGTAAGGAACTCGCGTTAACAATCTAAAATCTTCTGGGTGTTTGTGCATTTCTGCTAAAGGGAATGTACTCATTTTCTATCCTTCTTTCGTGTTGATGGCAATGAAGAAATCTTCTTCCTTACCGTTAAGCGTTTCACCGTCAAGCCATGTTAGGCCTATGTGATGTTGGTTTATGTCGCATCGAATAAAGTACTGGCCGAGGTTGTCTTTAATGACAACATAGGAAGCATTTTTCCAGTTGACGGTTTTTCCTTCGGCTATTGCGGTTTTGATTTGGGCGAGGTTCATTAGTCCTTTACCTCCCCAGACAAACGCGCTTTCAAATTAGCAATTTCTGAGCGAACGGCTTTAGGTGAAATATTGCCTAAGTAGTAGTACTTAGCGCCCAGTTGAACAAAACAGGCGTAAGTTTGGGTGTTATGTTCCGAGCAATATGAGTAGGGTTCGCTGACCATAAAACCGCTTGGGCATAACAAAAGAGGTAAGATTTCAAGGAAATACCAATAAATCTCCTCGTCTACCTCACTATATTTTGGTACAAACTGGTCGAAAGAATTGGTGTCACTTTCTTGCCAAGCTTTTAAAGTTTTCATAATAATCCCCTGGTTAAAACCAGTCGTTGTCAACACACTTTTGAAAGAAAACAGAATACTCAGCCTGTATCTGCTCGACTGTTATCGGATAACCATCAAGAGCATCAACCGTGTCAGAAATATCGCCTGTGATTTGGGCTTCATGGTTGGCCAGCTCACGATGAATAATTTCTTTAATGGTGTTGTTGGCTAGGTCTAAGCGTATGCTCTCGTTACTTAACTTTTCTAAACCGTCAACAAGCTCCGACGCATTTTCTTTAGGGCAAATTAAACCCGCGCCCATAGTCACATAGGTGGTGTTTTCTTGTTGCTTTTCGGCAAACTGAGCATTATTAAAGGCGAAGAACGCGCCTAGTTGATTGAAAAGATTTGTTCGTTGTTGATCTATGGTAAGTTCCATCGTCAATCTCCAAATTTTAGTTTAATTCTGTCTCTTTAAAGGTGGGTAACTTTACCCACCTTGTTTGTACTCTTACGCCGCTTTATCCGTGAGTAAAAAGATATTACTCGGGGTCACTTTCATATCTTTGCTAATTTCCCAAGCATCATCATCCACACGCTTGGTTGTCTCGGATTCATCCATAAAGTCTTCTTTACTGCGAACCCAACCCAATAAACGTGATACGGTAACGTTAAAACGCAACATAGCATCTTGGTTAAATTTAAGGTGTCGGTTGCCATTTAAGTAGAATTTAAGTGTCACTAATTCCAGAACGTTGCCGTTGGGGTGCGTACCCTTTATTGCTACACTCTTGCCCGACTCAACATCATCAAAAGCTTTAGTAACACACAAGTCACTATAACCAAGTAACTTAAAGGCCACGAGTAAATCCGTGGTAAATTCTCTCGCACCCTCAGCTAACCCTTTTTCCCAAGAATGAGAACTGAAGTTAGTCCAATTGCTATGAATGAAGCGGTAATCCAGAATATACTTGGCATTGTCTTTAGCATCTTGGTTATAGCGCCAATCATCACGGTAAACGTGGTTGTTGGATTTGTAGTAACGCAAGATTGATTCGGGGCTAGTCAAGCCTTTGTAGACATCAATCAAGCTTTTCTCAATCATTTCGTTACCAATTTCAACCGCATATTGAATGATGTAAATAGCGTTGGTATAGGTGAAGTCCAAAGCATTCGACGCGAGTTTATTAAGCAGCGTCTTTTTATATTTACTCGTTAAACGGCTAGAAATGGCTTCAAGTTTATCAAACAAGAGTGACCAATAAACATTACGATAACCAAGTAATTTCTCCTTAGCACCTTTTTGTAGGCCATTGTAATCAACACCAAGCTCTTGTAATAGTTGAGCGTCTATTTTGCTAATTAACTTGTATTGCTCTAACGTTTTCGCTAGGTCTATTTCGTAATTATCGAGTAAAGCCCACAAGATACCCTTAGACTCGACAAGCTCAAACCCCACAGAGCCTTCCGTTTCCATTTCCTTTTTCACACGCGATTTTTCACAATGTTCACTAAATTTTTCCGTTGTATGTGAGTAGGTCTTTTTCAAGCCCAACTCATTTTCAAGGAATAACTGGAACGGGTCTGTTGCCGATTGGTTAACCCCTGGTTTATAATGTCGTTCTTTAAAACGACCAAAACTTTCAGGATCTAAATCATTAAAGCTAAAACGAACAACGTTTACTTTCGCTCTTGCTGCACGATCCGCATTTAGAAAGTCGGATTCGGCCAAAACTTTATGAAACTTAATTCCCCTTGCTTCCATAGCCTCACTAATACCTTTGTCCTCAACCCAACGCTGAGGAATAACAGCGTATAGCAAGCTAAAATTAAGGTGTCGTAGTAACGTCTGTAGCCAGTACGAAAATTCGCTGTAAGGTGGATTCACAAAGGCAACATGACAACTTTTAGAAATAAAGTTTATTTGGTTAAACTCCGTACCGATTAAGGTGATACCTTTTGTTCGGTAAGTTGAGGTGTGAACCGAGGCTTTTTCAACGGCATACGCTTCAACGGGGAAACTCTCATCACCGTCAAAAGAGTCTTTGATAGCCTGTAAAACACGACCATCCCCAGCACCAACATCTAACACTTTTATCTCTTCTCGGTATCGGGCGTTAAAGTCAAAGTCTTTTTTAATTGTTTTGATGTCGTCGGTAACGACTTTTATTTGCTCAACTGTGGTTGGGTACCATTCAAAGTCTTGGTTAGCTTCTTTTAAATCTCTAACAACCGCTAAAGTATTTTTATTCATATCGTCAATTTCCAAATTTTAGTTTAATTAAAAGCACGGTAATTACGCTACCGCTGAAACTTTTGGCACTTTTATTTTTTGTTTCTTACATTCATTGAGTATCAAGTTCAAGGCAATATCACTTTCTTGTCTCGTCGGCTCAGAATTGGTGGCATCACACCAAATTATTTTGCCATCTACACCAAGTAAACCTTGGCGAGTGATACCTCTATCTTTGTGGTGAAACTCTAAAATTGGGGTTTCAGGCACAGCGCCAAAGGTATTCTTTTTGGCAACAAAAAGACTAGGAATAAATCGCAACGTGTTACCATTTTCAGGATCTTGATGAATATAGACACCACCATTACTTTTAGCTTCTTCAAGCAAAGTTTTTGTGATTTTTAGCGCCTTTTTACGTGCCTCTTCAAGTTTGATATTTGATTCCTTGGCCTCAGCTATTTGCTTTTTCTGGGCTTTATTTACCTTAGCTAAACGCTTTGGGTCTAATAACTGTAACGCCCTTAGTTCAGCACTAGCTTTGTTGAAGTTAGCCTTCAACGTCGTATTCGATTGCGTTAAATTTTCAATAAGCTTGTTTTGCTCAAAAATCAGTTCCTCTAGAACGGTATCTCTTTTTTTCTGTTCAACAAGGTCAGCTTTTAAAGCTTCACATTCATCAACCAAGGTGTTGAATTCATCAATACCCTCGTTGTGAGCATTATTGATAGCTACCACAAAGGACTCAAGCTGTGGCGCTAAGGCTCCTAGTTTGATTAATAAGGTCTCCATATCATTGCTCCATAGGTAAGTAAGGGAGGGCATCCAGAGCTAAAAACTCCTCTGGACTTACATTCGTAGCTAAACCTTGGGCATAATAGTTTTGCACCAAAATTTCAAGTACGGATATTTCAAGCGTGGGCACGGTTTCAAAACTTTGGTAAATACAACCCTCGGTTTTAAAATAGACAACATAAATTTCTGGTGAAAAAGTTAATACTTTTTTCTTTAGAACTAAAACATCGATATTTTTCAAATTCAACGACATACTAAATTTTAAAAGCACCTCACCAACATCCCCGTTAACACTTTGCTTTAGTTCATTAAGCAAGACATCACGAGTGATATGTTTAACAGCCCTAGCCAAGATTTGTTCTTCTTTAGTTAGTCGAGAAAGATAGTTTTCGAGATAGTTAGCGTTAATCTCAGGCTTAGCCCTTGGTGTTTGAAGTGAGCTTAAGTACTCAAGAAGTTTTGCCTGTTGATAGGGCATTAGTGATAGTGAAATCATAATCGTCAATCCAAGTTGTAGTTTAATAAAATTAGCTCGGGGTTATTGCTAACCCCTCACCAAAAACGATATCAGCGAATAGGAACGTTCAATCGTCAATCCAATAGTTCGTAATTAGCCAATCCAATAGCCAAAGTGCGGTTGCTTGCAACCACGAACAGAAAGATAACAAAAATAATATCTAAATGATAGTGTTTTACTGTTAAAATATCTTTTTGTTATTATTTTGTACTAAAATGTCTGTCTTTGTCTCTGGTTGGCACTGGAAATACTCCTTTTCCTTGTGTATTCTTTGTCTATCTCCTACACGACAAAAGCGAATATCTCATAATGTTATTTTTTGAATCTAAATCTCCAGAAGAAAAGAAAATTTGGGTACGTAAGGTACTTGAAAAAATCTCTAGACTCCATGGCTACAAGCGTATTAGTTCCTTAGATGAAACTTACGGGTTTCCACAAGGGACAATTAATACCATTGTAAGCCGAGGGACATTAAAGCCTGTTCTAGATATGGCTATCACTTGCGCCTTGAGTTTTAATGTCTGCCTCGATAACCTTTTGTTATTGAAGGAAGATAACTCTGAAACCCAAGTCTTAACCCCTTTAATTGAAGAGGGTTTATTTAAAGCTTATGATCTCAAGCTTTTAGAGATTAAATACCCTGATATTTCCACTGCAGCACGCATTATTTCTGATACTGTTTGTAATCAACAACGTGCGGCTTGTTAACTCGATGTGGTATTGTGGCTGTTGGTGGGGTTGTTTCCCCTCTTAGCGGGATAACTTTTCCTTCGACAGGGAACACGTTTTTTTTAACTAAATGCACTTCGCTTTTTTTCGCAACTAAAAAAGAATATCTATCTTCAAGAATAGAAATTTCTTTTAAATCCTCGTACCTGTCTGCAATAGGTTTAGCCAACATTTGCAATCGTAAACAAGTTATTTTCTCACCTAAAACAAGATACTCAGGCTTGGAAAATAAAGCAAAAATCTTAACCCTAAAAACAAACACCAAAAGACACATAAGCCAAACTAGAACCATCGTGATCAATATAGACATTATTTACCTCGAAGAAGATTAATTTTTTCTTGTAATAGCGTAACCCCACCAAGCAAAACTAAGGTTAATAACGTCTCCGCCCAATAGTAGAACAAATAGAATACGGCCAGAGCATTAGGTCTATAGCCACCAGGATAACCCGTAACCTCAACCCAGTAGGTGTTGCTAACATTTAGGGATTGAAGGGTGATATACCAAAACCCATTAACAAGCAATAAAGCCATGATACATCCTGAACGCCAATTTAATGTTGTCGCTGTCAGTGTGTGAGCTATTAAAATAGATAGTAAACAAAAGCAATCAAGCCACAGCCAAGCATAATAATTCCAACTAGAATTATCTTTACCCAAAACAAGTAGAATTTCGGAAAAAACAAAACCAATAAACGTGGACGCAAATTGAAAGATAGTGAAAATAAATATCGTTAATACTAAAGAGTAATTATACTCGGAGCGTTTTTTGTAAACCTCAAAAGTAATTAAGAGTATTAACAATAATTTAAAAATACTCATTACCTGACCCCAAGACAAGGTTGTCGAGGGGGCAGAGGAAATAAAGTATTTTTCATACCAGAGATACAACGGCCAAAGCCATTCACTTGATAAAAGATACATCTAAAAAAATCCTTCTAGTTAAATGGTGAGAGCTTCACTCCCCGTAAAACCTAAGAACTATGGTTTTACTGGTGGATTAGTCGTACCGTCACCCATGATATTCTCCTTAATAAATAAAACCTTGTTATTGGTTTTTGAAAAATAACACAACAACGAGAGTTTTAAAATATAATCCTAAATTAAAGAGAGACGAATATTTGTACCCGATGGGTGGTAAATACCAAATATAGAGACCCCGCAAACAATTCCCTGACAGGTAATTTTTCCAAAAACTTGATTAAGGTCAATATTTGAAGGTAACTCACGGTAAATTTTTTGCAACGCTACCAAAGCTGGCAACTCGCCCACGGTAGACCTCAAAATATCTAAGGGGAATCTTTTATCCTTAATAATAACGTGCACGACAAACGTAGCTTTGAATTTTTGCTGGGTACGTTTTACACACTCAGACAAAGGTTTTTTCCTTGTAGTCATAATTTCAACCCCTATTTTAAGAATGAACTGACCAATGTCGGCCATGGTTTATAAAAGCGCCGTTAAATTTAAATGGGGCTTTACGGCCCGTTTGAGACTTGAATATTTTGTCATCCGCAATTGGTGAGCCATATTCATCAAAAGGGCGAGAGTACTGAACGAGGGCGAACTCTGTTACTTCGCCCTCTTCCATATCAAAAGTTGAGGCAAATAACTGGGTTATACCCAGGGTAGTCATCCAACGATTAACGTAGTCCAACCAAGTGGCGTAGCAACGTAGCTTTTCTATTTCCGCAGTACGTTGTTTGTACTGCTTTAAGTCCGCCTCCTTTTTAGATTCTTGATAGTGGCCTAAGAACCACGCCTTTTCTTTCTCCAACGACGAAATATCCTCTACGCTTTTGAGCGCTTTTTGGTGGATGCGGTTAAACTGTTCGTGGGTGAACTGGTTAGCAAAGTAAAGCATGTCGTCAATCTCCAAGTTTTAAAGTGGGGAAACTTACCCCTTGTAGGTTTAGTATCGCTAGCACCAGAAACTAACCCTTAAAAAGGTGTCGGGCACTAATCATTAATAGATTTCTGTTGCCCTGTTGGGTCGGGGCGTAAAATTTAATAGTAATTTTGATGTTCGGTCACTGGCAGGCTTAGGCTTTTTACCTCGACGTGGCACTAAAACCATTTTCAGTGTTTTGCCTTGGGTTATAATTTTGATGCTCGGTCACTGGTCTGGACGTGGTTAACATTTATTTTTGGCTTAGGGCGTGGATTTCAAAAAGGCATACAACCCAAACCCGTGACATATTATGTCAACAGCCACGCCAAAACCCAAAACAGGAATAAAAAATAGGTAAAAATCAACGTTCACGCCCACAATTTTATGCCAATCAACCATGAAATAAACATTAACGCCCAAAATATCAAAAAAGGGACATAATATGTCATACAATCGAACTAGGTTCTTGACATAATATGTCCGACAATCAAAACCATGTTCTTGACATAATATGTCCGACAATCAAAACCCTGTTCTTGACATAATATGTTGTGTAGCGAAATCGTGTCCGCTACCTATTTTTAGATCTTGTAAAAGGTGTCCTAAAAAAAAGTCATTTTTTAGGTCTAGATTCAAAGGTTAAAAAATAACCAACTCCAACCCTCCAAAAGAACCTTTTTTGTGGTCGTGTCCGTGGTTGTGGTTTTTAAAACAGATAAAGACGACATCCACAGGTGTTTTCACTATTTAAGGGGTTAAATCAAAACAGAAACGGGCTTAAAATAGATTTTGTAGGTACACCTACTACAAGAAAAATAACGTCCAAAATAACGCCACACAAGAGCAAATAGGAAGATCACCGTAAATGGAGTGAAAAAAAAAAGCTTAGACAGGTACAGGGTATTAATGACATTAAGACCTATAACCTGTCCTGAGTAATTACTCTAATTTCTGGCTTTGTCCTTCTATGTCTAGGTTTGTCTTGTTGTCCTTAGAGCAATAACTCTAATTTTCACTGCTTATTTTTTAACCCTCTGTTTTTTTTCTTGTTCAAAAAATACACACTACTAAGGTTTTCTAAAAAAACGCTCGCTTTGTTTGTTTTTTAATCTACATTCGTTTAAGAAATAAGCAAATCTCAATCTATAGATTCTAATTTTTTGGTTGTTATTTGACCACATGTAACCTTGACTTGTCAGACACCTTTTTCAAAATCTTGTCTGACTGTTAAAAAAGGTGTCTGACGATTAAAAACCTGTCCGTCAACGTGGTTGTTTCAAAAACCTGTCTGAGAACTTTTCCAACACCGACACCCTTTTCAAAAACCTGTCTGTAATCTAAATTTTACTTTTCACCCAGTTTTTTAGCCTCGCGGTATAATTGAAACATTACCCCGTGGGGAACTCTACCCACCACCGCGAACGTAAATTAAAAACCTGTCTGAGAACGTGTCCTGATTAACGCCCACAACAAAACCCAGCCCGTGGGCTAGGTTTTACTTCATGTTGTGGCTTGGGACGTGGCTAGCTGTTATGCAGCTTTTTTGGCCTTGGCTTTTGGCGTCAAGTTGTGAAGCTTATTCTCTAAAGCCAGCTTTTCAGCGTTAACTTTATCAAGCTCAGCTTTAAATCCTTGACATATTGTCAAGATCACGCCCTCTTGTGTGTCTTGCTTTTGAGCCGTGGCAAGTAAAGCATCTAAAAAGGGCATTTCATCTGCAAGTAAGGCAAGGGCATCATTAGCTAATGCTTGTCTATTGTTGATTTCATCTTTATTAACCTTAGTTTTCGCCTTTGATGTTTCTACGGCTTCGGCTGTGGTCGTTTCTACGGCTTCGGCCTCGGCTGTGGTCGTTTCTACGGCTTCGGCCTCGGTTGTGGTCGTTTCTACTGCTTCGGCCTCGGTTGTGGTCGTTTCTACGGCTTCGGCCTCGGTTGTGGTTGTTTCTGGTAAGAATCCCGACCAAAAACAATTTAAATCCGTTTTACTTTCAATTTCCAAAGCTTCTAAAAACTTAATGTTTTTGATCACCTTTTCCGATTCTAGAGCAAAAGTCTCAGCATCTTCAAAAGTGTACAGATTAGTAAACATAGTCTTGATCGGCTCGCTTATGTGTTCCGCAGCACTAGCCACTAGACGGCTATCTTGCATGTACTTTTTAACCAATTCGCCTAAGCGCTTCTCGTTGGCATCGCCCTTTTTTCTAGAGGGTGCAATATCACCTTTCCAATCCGCTAGTAATTGCGCCATTTCTAAAGTGGTTAATTGTTCACCCTTAACAAGTGTTGAGGCGGCTAGAGACAGGCCATTTTGTAGGGCACCTTTACGTGAATTTTGTAATCCTGCTTGCATTACTAAAGTAAGGCGTGAGGCGTTAAAAGGGGTGTTTTTTGAGCTAGCTTTTAATGTAGTCATAATATCGTCAATCCAAATTTTAGTTTAATTAAGAGGGGAAATATCCCCACCCGTTAATTAGGCAAAATTGCACAGGTCAACGGGCACAACGTGGGCGTAAAAATAGCACCAGGTTGTTGATGTGGTCGTGGGCTGATTGCCCTCGACTTGTGATAAATGATAGCAAGGGGGGGAGGCTTTTTCTAGTGTTTGAGGGCGTTTTGGTGGGGGCGGGTCTAGAACCCGAAATAAAAAAAAATTAAAAATGAGAAAAAATTTTTGAACCACGTTCCCCCCGTGATACACTCCAAGCACCACGCCCACTTACAAAATATGGCCTAATGACCGAAACGAAAATAGTCACCAAGGAAGTAACCCTTTGTTTGCCTCATAAACTGGTGGATGCTTTGGCTGAAATTTACCCTGCTATTTCTATGTCCGAGCAAATACGTAAAACACTTTCACAGGCGGAGTTATACCCTGAGGTTGACTTAAGTACCCTTTCGGTTCCCTACTCGGAAGGTAAGCGTAAGAACTATTATCTTCCGATGGCTAACTTTAAAGGATATGAAAAAGAAGCCAGTAAACGTGGTCAGTCTGTTAGTGGTTATTTGCTTAATCTTATGGGTAATGTTCTTGGAGGAGAGGGTTATTTAGATTTACCTTTACGATGGGAGCGACCTTTAGAAACTTTTGAAGTAACGAACTCAGCACAAATACCAAGGTTTGAGTTTTCTTTTTCCTTAATTGCCGAAATGAATAGACATGATTTTTATAGACCTTTTAATGTAGAAGTAATTAGTCAGATTATTTTAGATTACGTCCAAGATGGTTTATCGGGCGAAGATGTCGATATTAGTGTCGAGGGTTTTTACTTTCACCAACGACATAAACAAAAGAAAGAAAGTATGAAAGTAAGGGTGTCTTCGACGATAAACAATATTTTGTACCAAGTTGCTAGACGTATGGGGACAACCCGAATGATGGTGTTAACGCAAGCGTTAATCTACCATTTTAATAGAAGTTAAAAGTTAATAAGGATTTTAGGATGGGTAAGTTTGTTTCAAAGACACCAGCGAAATATGACGAAAGTTATCGCTTAGAAAGTAGTGGTGGTGCGGCATGGAGTGGTTTTCTATACCTTGTTGGTATTGGCTTATGCTTTACGGGCGTTGGTGCTTTTATTGGGGTGCCTTTAATTGTGATGGTTTTTATCAATCAAATTAAGGGAGGTGATGAGCATCGTGGTGCTTGGGTTGGTTCTTGTCCGAAATGTCGTAAAAATATTTACTGGTACTCAGCTAATAAAGAAACTAAGCAAGGCAGTTTTTGTTGCCCTAGTTGTAATGTGTCCCTGACTTTTTATGATGGTACTTTTAGGCATGAAGCACCTAGCGATAGTTAGTTTCATAGTAAGGCTAAGATACAGCTTCGTATCTTAGCTGGTATGGCTTTAATCCTGAGATAAAATTTCTTCAATTTCGGTAACGAATTCTGTTTTTTGAACAGGGTTTAAGAACCTATCCATACTTTTAATAATATATTCTTTAAACTTCTTAAAGTGTTCAATTCCTGTTGCTTTTTCTTGCAAGGTTAACAATTTTTCAAGTAGTTGCGTTGCCACGCGAAAGATTTGTACCTTCTCACCTGTGTCCATGTTTGAAATGGTAGCCATAGTTGTTTTCATTTGGTTGTAGAGTTGCCTAGCCTCTTTTTCAATATCCACGTCCGCGTTTAGGTCGCTTTCAGTTAATTCTTGTGGGTTAACCTCTTTCGGCGGTAACTTTTGTTTTAGCACTTCGCTAGGGTCTAGATTTCGAGCCGCACCCACCACCATTATCTGATTTAAAGCGTGTCGCAATTTGGGTTCATAAGGACAGTCCTGCCGAGTTAGTAATTCAGGGTCTTTCATAAGGGATGAACTCAGTTCTATTATGAGTTCTTCTGCTCTAGGGGTAAATCTGGGGTATTTATTTTGCATAACGTCAATCCAAGTTGTTTAATTTTTCACACAAATAAGTTTATACTAGTGAGCATAGCTTCGGCTATCAACTTAAAAATTTATAGGATTGACGATACGTGACTGACTTAGACGCTTCACAGCTATCGGCTTGCACATATAAACCCGAGCACTTTAAGGCTCAGGAATTTGCTAGTCGTTCAGCCTTTGAAAGATATGGTAACCGTGTTTTACGTTATATTGATACCCGAATATTAATTACGGCAGATCAGCTAAGATACCAATTTGGCCCCATGACAATTAACAACTGGTCATGGGGTGGAAATCGTGAGTTTAGTGGTTTACGTCTTGCTGGTGATAATCACTTTTCTAAAACAAGTGACCATTCTTGGGGACGAGCTATTGATGGCCTATTTCTTAGGGCTAAGGCTCAGGAAGTCCGAGATTACATAGAAGAACACCCAGAACAATTCCCTTACATAACATTCATTGAAGAAGGCAAAGGCGTTACTTGGCTTCATGCCGCGTGTCCTAATCTTTGTGGTTTACCCTTTGTTTGCATCTACGACAATTCTCTAGTCTTTTGGAATAAAGATACGGGTGCTTTTCGTGAAGTCTTTCGTAAGAACGGGAGACTCTTAAAATGACAGCAACTAATCAACAATGGTTGGGAAACTTAATTCCTGTAGTTGTGGCTCTAGCAACACTTTCTGTTGGTGGGTTAAGTACTTGGTTGTGGAAACTTGATAATCGACAATTTGATATGACCTCGGATTTTGCTTCAAAAGCGGAAATGAAAGATGCCATAGATGGTCTTAGGATTAATTTTGATTCTAAGTTTAGTAGTTTAGAAAAGGTGCTGAATGAGAGACGGGAAGACCGCAGAATTTTTGACGAGAAAATTTTAACGGCTATTTCTGAAACCAATAAGTCCGTACAGAAACTTGCTGTTAAGCTTGAAGAGAGAACGAAGTGACGACCTCTTCTTTGGAAAAAAATATCCACCTTCAAAGTTTCTATAAGGATATTTCCTCACGTTTTAATAAAGATAGTGAGGATATGACCAACGGCCAGTGGATGTGTAAAAACACATCCTTAAATAAAAAAGATTTCTGTTTTACTCGTTACCCTTTTCAAGAGCAAATTGCTAATGACATGCACGAAAATCTGTCGTGTATCAAACCTTCTCAGGTTGGGCTCACGGAAATACAGATACGAAAGGCGTTGACGATAATGAGGCGCTATGAAAACAAGTCCCTCATTTACACTATGCCCAACGAAAAGATGTTTAAGCGTATTTCAAAAGGTCGTCTTATTCCTATCATAGAGTTTGATAAAGCTTTTCGTGATGTAACCAAGTACTCAATGGATTTAATCCCTATTGGGTCTAATTTTATGTATGTTACTGGGTCAACTGAGGGTGATGCAACGAGTATCAACGCGGACTTTATCTTTCACGATGAAGTTGACTTAACGCCTCCAGATATGTTGGCGTTATTTGGTTCACGTCTTCAAGGGTCAGACATACGTATTAAACAGAGTTTCTCAACGCCTAAATGGGATGGCTTTGGTATTCATAAGGACTATGCAGCCAGTGACCAAAACGAGTACGTGATAAAGTGTCGGGCGTGTAATCATTGGCAGATACCATTATTTACAAAACAAAATGTTCATATACCTGGGGGTTGTTTAGACCTTGTTGAAAACTTGAATGAACTAGAAGAAAATATGGTGGATGAAGGTTTAATTGACCTTGAAAATACAGCCGTAAAATGCCGTAAATGCCATAGACACTTAAACTTAGCAGATACAGCCAACCGTGAATGGGTAGCAACCTACCCGAACAGAACCCATGCTAGAGGTTACCAAGTCAGACCATTCTCCACTCATACCTTGTCACCTAAATATATTCTCACTGAGCTGTTCAAGTATAAGCGACGAGATAATTTAGCGGGTTGGCAAAACACGGTTTTAGGTGAAACGGCTACGGCAGGTAATAAGCGTTTAAGTAAACCCCAGATTGAGAATGTTATGAAGGGGGAGACGATAACGTTTCCACCTGTAGGAACACCTGTTCATATAGGTATTGATGTCGGTCAAACCTGTAATATTGTGATGGGGACGGGACCAACTGTTGAAGAACAGGATATTTTTTATTACGGAACTTGCGGAAGTGAAGCCTTAATGTCAACGGTAAAACATTTCTTAGATAAATGTAATATCGTTTCAGGCGGTATCGACCGATACCCATATACACCAACGGCGAATGCTGTTCGAGATTTATCTAAGGGCGTGATCATGCCCATAGAATATTCTTCGGGTAAAGAAATTGTGGAGGATAAAGATAGTTTAGGTCTTGTGGTTGCTGCGAAGGTAAACCGAACAATGATGCTTGACTATGTTGCTAATGGTATTAGAAATTGTTCGTGGTCATTGCGCGGATATGGTCAGGAGAAAGCGATAGTTATCACGCATATGATGGATATGGTTAGAGAAAGCCCTGAAGAAGGGCAATCAAAGTGGATTAAGCTAAACGGCACAGATCATTACTTTCATGCTAAAGCTTTTTTAGTTTCAGGGATGTTGCAACGCGGGGTTTGTGAGGCAAAAGCGGGGCATCAAAAAGTAGAAGACCAACCTTTTGAAGTAGGTCTATTTGGTGAGGACTTTAGTAATATGAATGATTGCCAAGATTTAATTGGTTTTGGTGGTTACCGAAATCCGAAAGATAAAATAATTACCACTTGGTAAATTTAAGGACTACAAATGAGTATTCTACAAAAATTAGCAATTGTTCTACCAAAAGTTGGTAAGAAAAAAGCACAGGCGCATACAGGCACCTTTGACGTTTCAAATAAGACAGAGGTTCTACCCTTACCAAACTTCAAAGAACATTTAACAGATATTTTAAGTACTAGACAAGAACAAAACAGTAGAGAAATTATTTTAACGTTAATTAAATCTGACCCTGATGCCTCGGCGGCTTTGAGTTCATATCTAACCACGGCGGATGTTACCCCGATTATTTTAGTAAAAGATATAGACGGGAATGTTGACCGTGAAGGAGGTAAACTTGTCAATCAGATTATTGAGATGCTAACACAGAGAAGCGACTACTCAACAGGATTTAGCCAAAAAAGAACCCTACGTGCTATTGCTGAGGATATGCGCTATATGCTTTTAGCTCGAGGTGGTATCGCTGGTGAAGCTATTTATAATGACGCCTTGCTTTTAGATAGAATTGTGGTTCCTGATATTGCCTCGTTCACGTTTCAAGAAAAGGAGTCGGGGGTAATTACGCCATGGCAAACGCAAAACGGTGAAGATAAAAAGATGGATATACCAACGTTGTTTATTCAGTGGTATAGAAAATCGCCTATGGAAGCCTATGGGCATAGTCCCTTTTTAGCGGGTATTAATACTATGGCGGCACGTCAACAAGTTATTAATGATTTGTATCGGATTATGCAAATAACGGGATATCCAAGAATGACGGCGGAAGTGCTTGAGGAAGTTATTGCTAAAAATGCTCCTGTTGCAGTTAAAACCGACCCAAATGAATTTAGAAAATACCTGCGCGCAAGGCGAAATGAAGTGGTTGGGCAACTACAATCGATGAGAGCAGACCAACCACTAGTTCATTATGATTCGGTAAAAATGGGTATTCTTAACGATAAAAATCCCGCAATGGGTGTCGATATTAAGCAAGTGATTGATACGCTTAATGCTCAAAATCAAGCTGGGCTCAAGACTATGGCAACGGTTTTAGGTCGTGGTGAAAGTGGTGTGAACACGGGAACAGTTGAAGCTCAACTCTTTGGCAAAATGGCTGGGAGTATTAACAAACCTATTGGTGAGATTATTAGTAATATGTTGACTCAAGCAATAAGGTTTCAGGGGTCACAAAGTAGGGTTGAGTTTGTTTACCCTGAGGTTGATTTGCGTTCTGAGTTAGAAATGGAAGCCCAGAAAAATTTAAAAGCCAGCAGATTAAGACAAGATTTAAGTGAGGGAATTATTTCGGATGACGAGTACCACATTGCCATGTATGGTAGATTAAGACCTGATACCTCACCAGAGTTATCTGGAACGCAGTTTATGAACAACACGGCACTAGCTGTAGATGCTGAAAGTGTTTCACCAAATGATGACCCTGTAGGTCGTAGCGTGTCCTCAGCTAAGGATAAACAAGTAAAATCAAACACGACGAAATAAAAATCTGGCTTTTGGGGTTGTTTTCTCATAACATTTAAATATTAAAATTAGGATTGACGAATATGGCAAAACGCATAGCTATTACTGAGCGAATCAAGGAAAAGATACGCTTAGTGGTTGATGATGACATCGACTACGATAAAATTTCGGTTTATGAAGCCACTGGGGCAAGTACTCGACCAATAGACCAAAAGCATAGTGCCTATCATGGTGCTCAAATGACAGAATCTTTTCTGCGTGAAATGGCCGCTTGGCTACCAGAAAAAACTGTCACTTTGCAAGTTATGCACGAAGACCACTTCCTACCCGTGGGTAATGTTTTTGCCGCAGAAGTTTATGACGCCTCAGAAGGTCACTTTGACTTAAACGTCCTATTCTATCTTGAATCGGATTCACCCCATGCCACTAAAATAGACCTCGCTATCATTGATGAAGTTTCTATTGGTGCAACACCAGAACACGCCTATTGCTCAGAATGTGGTTTTGATTATGTAGCTAACCCAGAGGCTTTCTGGTGGAGAGAATGCGAAGAAGGCCACGTTATAGGTGAAGACGGGTGCCATCTACGTTTAACTAAACTTGATAAGTGGCGTGAATTGTCTTTAGTCAATCGCGGTGCCTCAAGTAAAGCAAAAATTCTTGGCTCGGCCAAGCAACGCCTAGGTAAAGAGGAATATCAACGTCTAGCGGCCTCGGGGTCGAATCCAGATGCGGTATGTCTTTTTGCTTGTGCAACCCAGCAACCCCCAACTGAAAACTTAGACAATAAGGAAACTATTACTATGTCTGAAAAAGCACTGATGGAGTTGTCTGCGACCAACGGTAAACTAGAGGGCAAGAACGAAGCTTTAACAGCTAAGTTAGAATTGTCTGATAGTAAACTAGCCGAGCAGGTAACTCTAAATGAAAAACTGACTACAGAAAATGCCGAGCTTAAAAGCAATGTGAATTCTGAAAAAGTTGAAAAACTTGAAGTTGAATTGGCCGCGGCTAATGAGGCCGTTACTTCAGCAACAAAAGTTATTAAAGGTCAATATACGCTTGCTTGTACTGCGGCGGGCATTGACCAAAAAGAAGATATCTCTCTTACAGACATGATATCTACAATAGAAAAAGCGGGTGTTAAATTAGCCGCTATTCCACGTTCACAGCAAACGCAAGAACATGAGCAAGACCAAGTCTTAGCTTCCGCTTCTAGCCGTAATGCTCACTTTGTTACAGGGAGATAATTATGTATTCAGTTATTCGTCACAAGGGCATACGTATTGAAGATGCGAATGCCACATACTTTTTAAATGCTTCAATTACAAGCCACAGTGACATTGCTAAGCCCGTGTCTTTAGATGCTACGGCCAACTTTACTATTGGTTTAGCGGCTGATGGTGCTCAAATTTTGGGTGCTTTAGAAAGTTATGAAGACCGCACTCAAGAAGGCTATAAAGCGGGAGCGGTAGCACCATTAATGTACACAACCTTTGAATATTCGGGTACAGATCCAGTTATTGGTCAGTGGGTTGTTGGTGACGGTACAGGCAAAGTAAAAGCAAGTGCTACGATTGGGCGAGCCTTAGTTGAAGGTATTGATACTACAGGTAAACTGGTTCACGTTACCTTTATGTAACAAACGTGGTTACTAACCACTGTTTTTGAACTTAAAAATTAATAAATTGGATTGATGATATCATGGCTAAAAATTTAACCGAGATAAAAAAACGCCCACTAGACATTGTTCTACTGGGTATGAAAGATAAAGATGCGGCTGTTTCTGCAGCCGCAGGGTCACGTTTATGTAACGAAGCCTCAGAGTATGGTTTAGGTCTTCGTGATTATTTAACGTTGGCCGTAGATGTTCAGGCTTCAGGTGGTGGGTGCGGGGAAAGCGCAAAAAATCATCCATTCTACCTTGGTGAAGGTCAGTTCATGTCGGGCTATGAAGCGACATTGGCGGAGCTTAACTTACCGTTTAAAAATGATTTTAAACAAGGTGTGCTTTTACAAGCGGCCTCAGATACCTTTCAGTATAATCCAGGTTCTCGTGCGTTATTCCCTGAAGTGGTTGATGATATGCTTCAGTGGCAAAACAAAATGGATCAGTTTGAATCCACTAAAGGTTTAGTTGCTCAAACACGTACTATTTCTGGTCCACAATTAATTACCCGTGCAATCTTTGATGACAAAGACGATGAACGACATAGTGGTCCTGTAGCTGAGATGTCAAACATCCCAGTAACAACCTTAACCGATTCTGAGCACTCAGTTAAATTCTTCAAGTTCGGTTCAGCAATTCGCACCTCGTATGAGTTTAGCCGTCGTGTTACGCTCGATGTTTTAACGCCCTACGCCTTTCGTGTAGAGCGTCAAACGGAATTAGATAAAGTTGCTGCGGCCACAAAATTACTAGTTAATGGTGATGCTGTTTTTGGTGCTGCGGATGTAGTCACATTAGGCGCTTATGGTGCGGACTTTACGTCGTCTAAGACCCTTAAAAATAACTATGTTGCATTAATGAAGTTATTAGTTGCGCGTGCAAGCAAAGGTATTCCTATCGACACGTTAGTTGGTAACTTAGATATGTATCTTGAGTTATTCTTAATGTTTGAACCAACAACGAGTGGTGTTTCGGTTGCGGAACATTTACAAAAACATGGTGCACCACAAGTACGCTTGGGATTAGATTTGCTTAAGGGTGTTAACTTTGAGTTATCCAGTTCAATGACGGCTGGTTTCTTAATGGCCTATAGCCGTGGTGATACTTTAGAAGAATTGACGGAAGCTAACTCCCAAATTAAAGAGTCAGAGAAAGCCATTCGCAATCAATCGGTAACCTACGTTAAAACAATTAACCAAGGTTATCGTTTGATCTTCGGTGACACGCGTACCTTGATTGATTGTACACAATAAACAGGTGCCTATTGCCGTAGCTCTATTTGTGGGGTTACGGACTTTTTAGTTTGATTTGGAAGACAGTTATGAAAAAATTACTAGTTAAGCCAGCAAAAAAACCCGTGATGTTGATGACACCAACAGGTGAGACGGTGAAACCCTTTATACCGACGGTTGTTTCGGCTTGCTCATTTATTACCTCGGCGATTGCTTCAAGTAAAATTACTCTAGCGACAGCAGTAGAGTTAAAGCCCGAAGTAACGGATGACGATTTCACAAAGATTTTTTTTAGTGAAAAGGTTTTAAGCGCTAGTGAAGGTGATGATGTTAAGCGCACTCAGTTAGCGATTGAAATTTTTGTGGAAACATTTGGTTCTTCAGAAGCAAAAGCCGAAGCCGAAGCAAAAGCCGAAGCCGAAGCAGCTGCCGAAGCAAAAGCAGCTGCCGAAGCAAAAGCCGAAGCCGAAGCAAAAGCCGAAGCAAAAGCAGCAGCCGAAGCAAAAGCAGCAGCCGAAGCAAAAGCAGCTTCCGAAGCAAAAGCCGAAGCCGAAGCAAAAGCCGAAGCAAAAGCAGCCGCCAAGGCCAAAGCCAAATAGGTTTTAAATATGAATAAAGTAACATTAGTTCAGGGTGAGAATTTTAAGTTATCCGTACCACTACGGGTTGGTGACGTTTTATATACCCCTGATTCTGGGTTAGTAGAACTTACGCTTAGAGATTCACTTGGAACTGAAGTTACTTCCCTATCTTATGCTTTCGATGTTTGGGATTTTGTCATTGCTCCCGAACATTTAACGGTAGCTAGTGATGAGGCCTTTTCAAATAAGTATCTACACGTTTTATTTCAATCAGAGGGTTTAGCTATAACCACTAGAGTTCTTATTGAAGTAGTACCTTTTTTACCTTTAATTTATACCCCTCAGGATGTTATTGAGCTTCTTGGAGTTACCGAGCAAGAGATTTCGTTAGCAAGTATTAATCTCTACCACGCCTATCATGGTGTGATGACCGAGGTTGAACAGCCTTTATTTGAAGAACTGAAGTACCACTTAGAAGATAATAGGCTAATTTTATATAAAGCCGCTTTAGATCAAATGCCGACGATAGAAATGAAAGCACTACAAACACATAAAGTTGATGATCACAGTGCCGTTAGAGCTAAGTTAAACTTTCCTAGATTACGCCAAAACTTACAAGCTGAATATGACAAGCTACGAGCGGTACGGTTTGGGTTTGAATATGACGTTGACCCGTTCCTTGAAGTGGTTACAACCACGGATATTATTGTGGGTGAGTAATGATTAAGTACCAAGAATATCTTATTGGAAATCGCTTTGTTAAAGTCTTAGTCACCAAACCAGAAGATAATTTTAGAACCCTTACCCCTGTAAGAAGTCTAATACACATACCACTAGAATATAAGGTAAAACCCTCGGAAATATTAACCTTTATGGGCGAGCCTGAGTATCTTTTAGCACACCATCATTATGCTAAGGGGCATCGAGTATTTCTAGGTTTATCTATTAATTGTCGTGTTAAGCATTCTACCACCTTAACGGTTAAGAACATGATTACGGGTCTACCCTCAAATAGAACCCGATATCAAGAAATGGTTTTACCTTGTGTTCAAGATGTTATTAGTCACGGTGAAGATGATAACTTGTCGTTTGAAAAAAGCATCTTTTATCTCGGAAAGAGTGTAACTACAGCGGATAAGATTAATAACCGTAGAGTTAGAGCCGTAACCCTGTTGGGTGGTGTTTATCGTGCCGAGGTTTACTAGTGTCTTCTGGAGTTAAAGGGAGTTTACTTTCGTCGGTTATGGGGAAAGTTAGTCAATTATTAGAATTCACCCAAGAAACTGTTGCTAAGAGTATTAGCTCACAATTACAACAAATAATTGTTAGAGAGCTAGACACGTTTTTTTCGTTATTAGCGATAACAATGAGTGATACTAATAGTGAAATGAAAACGACTAATCCTTGGGTGGGGTCATATCGGGTTCCAAAACTGAAGCAATCTTATTTTGAAGATAAAGTACAATTTTTTGGGGCTAATGGCGCAGAGTATTTTAAAGGTCGTTATGGGTTGTCAAAGCAGCATGGTAAGCGTTATACCCGAGGTCACCGAAAGGGAAAAGAGCGCTACCCATTTTCTCAATCCTTATATGGTAAAATTGACAGCTTAAAAGATGTTACGGCGGGTAACGTTTTATTTGACGGATTAGGTGGCTTAGGAACCTCAAATCAGGTGCAAGGAGCAAGTAACGCTTCCTTGGGTAAAGTAGTAGGTGGTAGAGCTAAAAAAATTGGTAAACGCGGGACGTTAATTAATGCTCGTTGGCAAGATATTGTTTCAAAAGAATTTCTTAGAATGGGGAGAACACACAAACATTCTAGTTTAGCCAAAGGGTTTTATAGAACGGAAAATAAAAACAAGATACAACGACCCGATGGGCGTGTTATTTCTTTAGCTCAAGCCATAGCAAAAGGGCATGTAACCTTTAATATTAAAGGGGAATTCTTTAGAAATTTAGAGCAAAGTGAGCAAGGCTTCTTAAATTTTTTAATTGAACATACAAGCTTTTTAAAATTATCAAACCCGCAAGGTAGAAGAAAGGTTAATAGTCTGGAACAAAATTTAAAGGCTATGGCGAAGGACGGAAGATTGTTAATTGACCCTGTGTTCGGTGAGGTATTGGAGTCGATTGAATTTGAATTAGATGATGTAATTTCAAGGATAAACAATGGAAAGACTACTTAAACATACTCAGGCGTCATTACTACGTTTTATCTCGGATATGGCCGAAGCACTTCATTTAGAGACGGGGAAGACATTCACCCCCATTAATCTGGATGCTGAGAGTGACGAAAATGACTTACCTTCTGGGCACCTTATTGGTTTGGAAGATTTCTCGTACTCGGATGCGAATAACCCCGTAGCCATTGCGTCGGGACAAGTTGTTATTGCTACACAAAGTGACACCAACAATATGCTATTGATTGAGGCTTTAAGCTTTCTTGTTGATAAAATGCAAGCTGAGAACGCTATTAAGCTTTATGACGTGGTAAAGGAAGTAGAAGCTGGTGAAATGGTGTTTGTAGGTCCACGACGAGTACCACCAAAAATAAACGCCCAAACTAAAACGTTTCAAGCGATATTATTTCAGGTTGGAGTCCAGCCTGAAATATAGTCTTTGCTTTTGAATAGATGTAAATTTATACTTTAAATCTCGGCATCACTGATGTCTAGAATACTTAATAGGTAAACCCTAAAATTTGAATAAGGATTGATGATATGAGTGAAGCTAAAAGTAAAAATTTTATGCTCTCTAGTGCCACGGTAATGATTGGTGAACGAGAAAAGCTAATGGAACTAAACCCCTCGGAGCATTCGATTGGATTAGTAAAGAATTTTAACGTGAATAACGACCGAAGTTCTACGGATTTAACAGCAGGTGTTACTAACGATCTTGTCTTTACTATGACTACGGGTTCTGAGACGCGTGCTTCGATGGAAATGTATGAATATACCGCCAAGAACATGGCCTATGCCCTCGGTTTGTCTGGATTTGATATTAGTGAAGTAACGGGTGACCCTTTCATTGTTAACGCGATTGGTACGAATAACAGTGACAAGACACATGATCTTGTAGTGACAGAAGGTAGTACACCTCAACCGTTAGCTGATGGAGATATGATTTCAATTCGATTTCCAGATGATGATAATATTATTCTTGCTAAAGCGACAGATACGTCAGGCGTTGCGTCCACGGGTGCTCTTACTGTTCAGGTAGATATTGGTGCGGTTATTATCCCTGCGGGGTCGGTTATTCAGCGTGTTAGTGTTTTAGAGCTAGGTACGACAGAAGAACAGACCGAGTTAGCAGCTAAAGTGACGGGTCAGCTAGCAGACGGTACGTGGATAACACTACTGAACCCACGTATTAAGGTGTCTTCTGGTTTTGCTGCGGCATTCTCTTCGGAAAATTATGGCAACATGGCTTTTGAGTGGAAGAATTTAAAAGTACTACCTGGTGAACCCTTCTATGCGGATTATAAGGGTATGGCCGGCAAATTACTTAAAGATGCTACGGCGTCTAAACGTACTTAAGTGTGGCTTTTATTTTAAAGTTTTAAGCGTTAGATTTTATAGATAAAAGCCCCTATATCTCGGGGCTTTTTTGTTTTTTATATTTAGCCTATGATAGGGCTAATACTAAATTTGGATTGACGATAATGGCTCAAGATGCAGCTAAAAAACCTACAGATAGGTTACGGCTTATGGTAAATGGCAAACAAAAAGAACTATTTATGAGCTTTGCCCTTCTCAACACATTAATCATCCCATTCAATACGGTTGATCAACTGATAGAATTGAACAGTGAACCTGATCTGCGAAACTTTGTCCTTGAAATGTGTCTAGCACAACGTGGAGAAGAAGGTGAAATAGTTGAAAAATTTCCACTTCATACTCTGGCTATTAGCGAAGTGGAGCCTATTTTTGCTTGGGTTAAGGAGCATATAGAGGATTTTTTTATCATGCGCCTGAAAAATCAACTGAAAACACAGCGGAAAGTAAATCAGGCGCTAAGTCAACATTAACCGTTTTTAAAGGTTGGTATGAAGACCTTGAATTTGAAGAACAAGTTTGTTGGGCTTTTGACATATTTCCAAGTCAATTACATAAAACTTTCTGGTGTTATACCTTTGCGGACATACGCTTTAAATTACGAATTTCAGTTAGTCATAATATGGCCGAACTGTCGCAACATTTTGAAAACCTAAGTATTGCGATTAGTCGTGCTTTAGGTGGGGGTGAAGAAGAAGCCCCAGAAGTTAAACCAACGAAAACTTGGCAAGAGGCACAATTAGCTTGTGCTGAAATTTTCGGTTAAAAATAGAGGATTGGCGCTATGTCGCAAGGTGATGACGTTCAACTAGGGATTAAGTTCTCTAACGATACCCGCGAGAGTATTGAAGCTACGGCTCGAAGAATAAAAAGTCTGGATCAGGAAATTATTTCCGTTCAAGAGAATTTAGGTAAGTTAGAGCGTGATTTAAGAACGTCCTTCTCGGGGAAAAATAAGGGTGGTTCTTCACCGGAATCTTTTTCTCGTTTAACAGACGAATATCACGCCTATAACAAGCATTTATCTAATTTACTTGGTCAAGTTAATACTGAGAAAGCCGCGGCACAAAGAACGTTAGACAAAGAAGCAAAAAGCTTATTGGGAAATAATCCCAATGCTAGGCATAAAACACAAGTTTTATCGGCCATTGATAGCACGTTTAAAAGTTTAACGAATTCAACTGTTGATATTCAACAAGCGCAACTTGACGCGTTGAAGAAATTTGAGGATAAATTACGCGCTCAGCAACGAAAAATTGAAGCTGAAAATGACCGAGTGTTAAAAAAAGCTCAGCAACGTCAAAAGCAAAATGCTAAAAACGCACAGAGTAAAAAAGTTGCAGATTTAAAAGTCGCGTCTCGCTCAGGGGCTAACGTTGATAAGTTATCCAATGCCGAGGTCGCACAATTAAAAAAACGTAGTGCGAGTTTAAGTAATGAGGCGGCAACACTATCAAATTATCAAGCGGCTCAAGAATATTCACAACTAGAAAAAGAGCTAACTTCGGTTCTAGATCAACGCAAGAACCCTAAGAAACACCAGCGGTTACAGAGATTAACGAATCTTGCGTTAGGTGAGGAACAATTAGATCCAGCCTTAAGTCTTGCAGGCTTGAAGTCCTATCAACGTGGAGCAAATCGCTATTCTACGGTTTTAGCGGATAAGAATGCTAGAGACCCGTTAGCTGAGGCAATGCGAGAGCTATCATCCACTATTCAAAAAGAGATTGATGCCAAAAAGCCTCTTAAAGAGCAGACAGTAAGACAGAAGCAAGGCGAACTGGACGAAGTGCAACGTCAAGAGTTTGCGCGTAAACGCTATAACGATAAGCAATACTTTGGTAAAAGAGGTGCCTATAGTAACTTAGATTCTGCGGAGTTATCCGACCAACGCTACGTCCGTGATAAGGTTCAACGCCTTAGAGATGCTCAAAAGCTTAGATACACTCAAGCTCAAAGCAATAAAGAAAGTAAGGAAACAATTGAACTTGAGAGAAAAGCCTTTGATTTAGCCGACAAACGCCTAGATAAACTAAAAGCCATAGTTAAGCAACAAGAAAGCCTTAACCGTTCTAAAGCTAAAGAAAAGAGCCAAGACAAGGGAATTGATATACCTAAGTTGCAGCAACGGGCAAAAGATAATGCTATTAAGTCTCAGATAGCCAATGATGTGGATTCAGGCGGCGGTAAGTTTAGAAATCAAGCCTTATTACTAAGAAACTATGCCGTTATGGGCGCAGGTATTGGTGCTGCTCATGCTGTAGGTAGTTTCGCGGTTGACCTTGATAGTTCTATGAAACAACTACAATCTATTTTAGCCTTGACCAACAATGAAATGTTGGATCTTGAAGATAACTTGGTTCGTGTTTCAGAGCAAACCAAGTTTACGGCGGTTGAGGTAACTGAGGCTGGTATTGTCCTCGGTCAAGCGGGTTTATCTAAAGATCAGATAGTTGACACCATTGAAGGTATCACGTTATTTGCTACGGCAATAGGCACAGATTTAAAGTCGGCCGTAGACTTAGCAACATCAACATTAGGTGTGTTCAATATTGAATCGAGTCGAATGCCTGAAGTAGTTGATAAGCTAACCACGGCAGTTAATCGCTCGAAATTGAACTTAGAAAAACTAAGCCTAGGTATTCAATACGCGGGTAACATTGCCGCACAGAGTAATGTGTCTTTTGATGAAACGGTAGCCGCGTTAGGAGCTATGGCAAACTCAGGTATTAGATCGGGTTCTACGCTAGGTACAGGTTTAAGACAAATTCTTATTGCCCTTCAAAAGCCGAGTGAAGGTTTTAGAAAGAAAATGTCTGAACTAAATGTAGATATGGAGCAGCTTGACATTAGAACTCATGGCTTAGTCAATGTTATGACAACATTGGCTAACGCTGGGTTCACCGTTACGGATGCAATGCAAACGATGCAAGTTAGAGCGGCCTCGGCTTATGGTGCTTTTTCTAATAACTTAGATGTTGCTGAGGAATTAACAGAGGCAATGCAAAGCAGTGGATCCGCCAGTAAAGCAAACACGGTGCAAATGACGTCACTTGCCAACCAGTGGGCTAGATTTGGCTCTATTGCTCGGTCAGTGTTTTATGAAGCCTTGGAGCCATATCTCGAGTTTTTAACCAAGGCCTTAGAAAAAGGCGGTGACTTTCTTAGTTTATTAAAAGAATCGAAAGATGTGCTTCAGCTAATGCTTGGTGGCTTTATTGCCCTTCAAGGAATAAAGATAAGTGCGGGTGTTTTAAAGCTGCTTGCTTTTTTGGCAAAGAACCCCGTTGGAAAATTAATTGCTGGAGCGGGCGGGGCGAGTACTGCAGGTATTGCGGCCTCGGCTGGTACAGGTATTGCTGCAAGAGCGCTTCCTGCTATTTTAGGTGGTCCTGTTGTTGCTGGTTTAGCGACAGCGGTAACATTAGGAACCTATGCGTATTCAAATGCTACAGCCAACAGACGTTATGAAGACCCCCTGGATAAAGCAACGGCTAATGTTAACGAAAACGAGGCAGACTTAAAGCGTTACGATCATTGGTTAAAAACACTGTCTAGTTCTATGGATAGCCTCTATTTAAAACAGGCACAGTTCGCTGATGGTGAAACAGGATCTAAAGCGTTAACTAAGTTCATTAACACCTTAAATGTTGAACTTAAGGACATGGGATTTTTTCTCGATTCTAATGCAACTTCTTTTGAGGAGGTTAGTGCCAAGTTAAAAGAATTTAGAACAAATGTGGCTAATTTTAATTCTGATGGGTTAACTAAAAGTGGTGTACTACTTAAAGAGCAGTTATTAACACAGATTGACAGTTTATCACCCGAGATTAAACGCGAAACCCGTCAACAAAGTAAAGTAGATCAGTATCGATATAATAGAGAAAACATCTCAAAACGAGAGGTCTTTTATGGCGATACTCAGTTTGAATATGGCACGAGGTTCAGTCTTGAAGAGATTTCACCTGAACTTAAAAACTTAAGGTTATCGGAGACATTAGACAATTTATCAAAATTAGATATTGATAATAATGGCTACGCTAAGGCTAAAGAAAATTTAGGTCGTATAATAGCTTACAGAAATATACTTACGGGCATTGGTAATTTACCTGATGAGAAACTAAAGCAAGGGTTAAAGTTTACGGCTAAGACGGGAAACAGAGACGATGACTTAGTTGATTTTAAGGTTGGAATTCAAAACTTACTTAATTATACGGAAACTATAAAAGATAAGGCTTCGGAGATAACTGAGTCGGCTAAAAAGTACGACAAGGTGACTTCTGGTGAGCCTCAAGCATTAAATAAAATTGTTGCTGATCTACAAAACAAATACCAAGGGCAAGTAAGAGATTTACAAGTTCAATTAGGTCAAGACCAAAAGAGAATACGCACCAAAGGAAAAGACGACCCCTTACTTAGACATGATTTGGCTGAAAAATTACAAAAGCGTTTTACCGAGCAAATCAATAGTATTCAGGAAGAAGTAAAATCCGAAGCTAAAGCCGCTTTAGAGACGTTCTTTGGTGAAGGTAAGTCTACAGGGGTGCAATTAAATAAAGTGCTGAACGCCACAGACATTGTTTCATCTAGTCAGGGTGTTTATTCTGAAATTTTGGGTTTTGTTCAACAACAACAAAAACCAGCACAATCGGCCTATTTTGCTCAAACTGAGGGTGAACTTAGAACCTTATCGGAAGATAAAAAGCTTAATAATCTATTGCTAACTCAAGCTAAAAATAAGCCCGAAATTGATGCTCTAGAGCTTAAGCTCATTGCGATAGAAGACCAGATTGCGGCAATAAAAACAAAGCGTAATAAGTTTGATTCTTCTGACCAAGCAACGTCTGACAAATTAGATGACCAAGAGAAACTGGCTAAGATTAGCCGTGACGCCTATATCCAAGAGCAAGGGGACAGGGTTTTTTCTCGTATTAGAGAGCAAGAGAGGTTAACACTAGAAGCTGAGCGTCGCGCTCAATATAATGCTGAATTAAAAGCCCTTAAATTTAAAGCTAAAAGTGAAGCTGATTTTCAACGTCGCAGTAAAGAGTTACAGAAAAATTTTGAAGCTCAGCAGCGTAAAGAAGAACGTGAACGAAGAAAATCAGAGTTGAAAGAACGACGTTATGCTTGGGAACGTGCTCAGGGTATTAATGACTATTATAAAGACTATGCTTTAGGTAATAAGCAGCAAAGATTAAAAGCTGAGACCACGTTAATAGAAGACCAAACAGGGGCTAAACAAACGAAGAGTAGTGCTGAACGTCAAGCGCGTTTTGGTGGTGATAGCCAAGTAGGTGAAGACACCAGCGCAGCAAGAAATTTATCAGCCATTAACCTTTATGAACAATCGTCAAAAGAATTCGCCAACGGTATTGCTAGGCTAGTAGAGGTACTTAAGGCTCAGAACTTAGCAAATACAGGTGAAATAGCGGGTCTTCAAGCAACAATTAATGACCCACTTAATGCGGGGAAAGTTTCTGATACTGCCAAGATAAACAGTCAAAAGTTGAGAACAGAGATTGAGAACAACAACAAAACCATTGCTAAGCTTAATGGTCAATTGGAAGAAAATATCAAAGCAACGGGTGATCAAACGGATGCCTTAAGGCTTAATAATCGCGTGTTGCAAAATGAAGGGTATACCTTTAAGACTGCGGAAAAACGACGTCGCACCTCAGAACTTAGGGGAGGTACGTTTTCCTCTGATCAAGGTCAAACCGAAGATTTTTCGTTTAATCCCGAGGAAGATGATGTCTCTCGTTTCTTCAGTATTATTTTTAGGGAAAGCAACAAAGCTTATGAGGGATTTGATTTGTTAACAGAGGCCTCACTAGGTCTTCAAAGTGTAATAGTGGGGATGGGGGATGCTGGGGCTAACGCCTTTAAATCTTGGGTGGATGGTTCAGCAAGTGCCTCGGATGCCTTTAAAGGGTTTACCTTAAGTATTATTGACAGCATGTTAAATTTAGCGGCACAAATGACGGCCAATTCCGTGATGGAACAAGTGCTTGGCTTGGCTGCTAGTGCCTTTGGTGGTAGTACGGGTGGTATGGGTGATGGTGTTACAACGATTGGCTTAGGTTCTAACGTTCAAACAGCGTGGAATGGTGGTTTGATTTATGGTGGTGGTTATTCTACGGGTGGTGCAATTACTTCAGGGATTGAGAGTCGAGATTCAACATTGATTAAAGCCGCTAAAGGGGAATTTGTCCTCAGGCAAGCAGCGGTTAAGGCTTTAGGTATTGACCGAGTACGGGCCTTAAACAATCTTGATGCATCGACGGTTAGTAGTTTGGGCAACAACTCAGCAACGTTAGAACCTCAAGCAATACCCACGGATAAGGGGTCTTCTGGGGATGTAAATATCTGGGTTGTGACTGAGCAAGAAAAAGTGCAAAACTTAGGGCCAAATGATGTAGTCACCATTATACAAGAAGACGCGCTTAAAAATGGTAAAACAAAACGATTAATTAAACGTATAGCTAAAGGAGAATTATAGTGGAGGTGTTTAATTTCCCGTACCATGAAGTTCAACATTCATACCCAAAGAGAAACAGCCAAGTTGACCTTGGTGGTGGTTGGACTCATACGATTAAGCCCAATTCGCCCCCAGCGAGAACTTTTAAGTTGAGTTTTAACGCCATGAAATACTTCCTTGATGAGGATGGCTTGGTGAGTGAGATAATAAATCCAGAGATAAATCTTTTGGCGTTGGAGAGGTTTTACCAAGAACATGAAACACACAAAGCTTTTGAGTACGAACACTACTTACATGGTGTGCTTGTGGTGATGTTTTCAGCACCATTTGAAGCACCAAAGTTATTGAAGGAGGGTAATGGTGTTAGTCAAGGGTTTACTTTGGAATTTAAAGAACAGCCGAGATAAATTATCTTAAAATGTCTGGACTTGTCGCTTGTTTACGGGTAATGTTATCTTGTGGTATGCGTCGTAAGGCACATATCGTCAATCCAATAGTTGGCCTCGGAGCATTTTTATGTTCCGAGGTTTTATTTTTTTTGCTATAGTCAAATTTAAGAACAACGACAATCTGGATTGACGATATGAAAGTTTTGCCTTCGGGAATGGAGCAAGAGAAGCATTCCTTGAATAGCTCTGCGCCCTATGAACTTCTAAAAATATACATTGAAACTGACGACGGCCCCGTTGTTCAGCACTTTTGCTTGTCACAAACCCTAGAATGGAATGGTCTTACTTGGAGTAAAGTCGCTTTTAATCTAAGTGGTTTAGGTGATAAAAGCGGGGGTGAAAAAACACGTCCACGATTAATATTGCCGAACCCAGAAGGTGTTTACAGTTATTACATCCAAAAAGGTTACTTGGATAATGCGAGAGTAACCCAGTATTTAGTCCATCCAGAGAATCTTGACAGTAATGAAAGCTTAACGAATCAATTTTACGTTAGTCGTATTGTTGAAGTTAATCGTCAAATGATTAGTTGCCAATTAAACTACCTGTCGGATGGTAATAATTTTATGTTGCCGCCTAGACGTTTCACACAGCCTGAATTTAATCAGGTGCGCTTATGATTCTTTTTGATGCCGCTTTGTCATTACAAGGTAAAGAGTATGTTGAGGGGTGGCAAGATTGTTACACCCTAGTACAGCAATTATTTCAGTCGTATTTGGATGTTACGCTAATAGACCTTGCTCGCCCACATCTTTGGTATCTTCACCCAGATTTAAACTTTTTTGTTTCTGAATTTCAAAATCAGGGTTTTGTTGATGTTGGTGATAATCCTAGAAATGTTAGACTAGGTGATGTTTTATTGCTTAGCTTGGGTAGACCGCAACACCCAAATCACGTTGCAACCTACGTTGGTCAAGGAAAAATCCTTCATCATTTGGAAGGTCAACGTAGTTTTATTGAAGAGTATTCTCCAAAGTGGAGAATGCGCGTTAAAAAAGTCTTAAGGCATACGGAAATGGAACGAACCTTATCTAGTGTTAACCCCGTAATTTTATCCCAGTTACCTTACGAGGCTAAAAAGAAACTAGGAGGTTTTGGAAATGCTTAATAAGGAGGGTCTTAAGGTTGATTGGTTAGCTATTATAACTACTTGGAATGAAGAACGTTGCGGCGTTATTCTTGAGTCTGGTGAGGTTGTCGAGCTACCCAACAGACATACCCAGCCGAGAGATAATTTTAGAATGTTAAGCGAAGACGTGGATAACGTTGAAGGTGAGATTGTTAGTACCTGGCATAGTCATACTCTAAGAAGCTACAACTTATCATTGAACGACTACGAATGTTTTAAAAGGCTACCCCATTTATCCCATTACATTATTAGCGTTAAGGGGGTGGCTTGTTATCAAGCAATTGACGGTAAAGTTATGAATCTTAGCAGACGAGACTTTTAGTATGATCACAATACAATTACACGGTGATATTTCCAAGCTGTACACCAAACCGATTAAAGTGGCGGCTAGAACGATACGCGAAGCATTGAATTCCCTGCAATTAATACCTGAGCTTAATCCAAACAACACACAAAAGCGTTTTTTGTGTCGGGTAAAAGAGTGCACTCAAAGTTCAAGCTTAGATGAACCTATAGAAGTCAATACTTTGAACATCACCAGTGAGAGCGTAATTTATCCTAAAGACGTATGTGGTTCAGGGAATAACCCCAATGTTAGAATTGTGATCGGTATTGTGCTTTTGGTCGTGGCTTACGTTGCCCCTGTTACAGCACCATATCTTCAACCAGCGGGGGTAGGTTTAATTCTTGGTGGAGTTGTTGAACTACTAAATCCAATAAAAAAAGAAACCGACGAGGATAATAAAAATTATTCTGTAACGAGTTACCAAAACACCGTAAAATCAGGTACACCAATACCGATTATCCTCGGAAGACATAAACACGGGGGGCATATATTTAGTCTTAATGCCGTGAGTAGAGAAACAAAAGAGTTACATTTGTCGGACTTATTGCTTACACCACAATTATTTAAAGACTCGTGGGAAAATTTAAGCGTTACGTTAAACAATGAATAATTAAACAACTAAGTAACTAAAATTTGGAATGATTGACGATATGACGAAGATGAAGACCACATTTGCCTCGGGCAGTGGTGGCGGAAATGACGCTGGTAACGATAGAGATTCGTTATGGTCTACTGACGGCTTTGAAATGCTTCTTGGTATTTGTGAAGGCCCAATCTATGGCCTAGACGGTGACACGGAAGAAGAAAAATTAGCGAATCTTTTTGTGGATGACACTGCGATACGAGACGTTAATGGTGAACTTCAATTTCCTGAAGCCGAGTTTATTCTACGGTCTGAATCTGGAAAAGTGTTGACGGATTTAGAAGACAATCTTTACGGTCAAAGTCCTATTGCTTACCTACTTGGCGGAAACACTTCTCCTCACGTTGTTAATGCTACACTGGTAGACGACGTTACACTTACTAGGACGATACCCGCAGCTATTGCAGGACAATATAACCGAGTTGAAATTCGCTTAGCTGTACAGCAATTATATCGCGCAACTGATGAGGGGTATAAATCGTCAAGTGCGGAATTAGCAATAAAGTGGCGTTATATTGGTGAAGATTGGACGGCGATAAAGCAGCGGGTTATTTCCGATGAATCTTCTGGTGGTATGTCTCCAGAGAATGGAGCCATTCCTCGGCGCGTTAATATCTATTATCTCGGACTCTATTACGAAGCAGGTCAGCAAGGTACGCTTGTCGGTGCTTGGATTTTAAATATCGAGACGAATAAATACGAAAAATATTTCTATTCTCAGGTGTGGTTTCAACTTGAACTTGAACGCGATGAATGGGGGGCTACGATAAGTAAAACTCAGGCAGAGTTTGCCCAGTTTTATGCCGAAAAAGTGGCTGAAAGGCATTCCAGAGAAGAATTAGGCATGGATTTGTTGGTTAAATGGATTGTGGTCGATGGGTGGGGGCGTCTCGTTATTGAAGAAGATGACTTAGTTTCTAATCCAACACTATTAACGGACAAAATAACTGTCGAGGGAAAAACAACTGTTGGTGGCTTTGTTCGAGGCTACACTTTTACGGTACCAAATAGTGAAAAAGGCGTTGAACTTTCGGTTACGTTAGTTGGCGTTGAGAACGATGAAGAATTTATTCAACGAATCTCTTGGTTAAGTTATGAAACAGAAAACGTGGGTATTGCTGGTTCGGAAGCTGAGGCAGAATATCATGCAGGGACGGCAATGTTGCATGTGGCCGCTCTACTTAATAGTGAAATTCAAAACCTACCAAATATTTCTGGGGTATGGAAAGGTTTACTTTGTTCAGTACCAACCAACTATAACCCAGAGACCAAAACATATGATGAGAGCATTGTTTGGGATGGGGAATTTAAAACTGAAAAAAGATGGACGGATAACCCTTTTTGGATCGCCTATGAACTAGTAACAAATACTAGAATAGGTTATTACCGTATAAACCCACGAGTTACGATAGACAGATATCGCGTCTACACGTTAGCGAAACATGCGGATGAAATGTTGTCAGACGGTGATGGTGGGGAACATGCGCGTTTTACTTTTAATGGTGTGATCACTGAAAAGCAAAATGGGTTAGATCTTATCAACTACATTTTAGGCTCGGCCAATGCTCAGGCCTATGATGATGAACATGGTCAGTTAGTTATTGTTGCTGACAGGAACACAGCCGCAGTAGCCACCATTACCCCTGAGCAGTGTATCGAAACGAGTCCTAACGTGGTCTTTACTTACAGCCATACGGATTTAACTGAGCGACCGAATGAAATAGTTTCTTCATATATAGATTCTGAATTGGATTGGGAACGTCAATACTTAGGACCATTAGTTGACCAAAATGCACAAGATAAACATGGTGCGAATGTTTTGGAATACGAGAGTGTTGGTTGTATCTATGCTCAAGAAGCATGGCGGAAGATGTATTTTCGACTAATCTCGTCTCAAACAGAAACCATGTCTGTAACTTTCATGTTGCCTAATGCTGGGATTCGTTTTGAACTTTTCGACATTATAAACATTGTTGACCCTGATCAAGATTGGGGTATATCAGGGCGTATTTTAGCGTTAGAAAATAAAAAGGTCACGTTTAGAGACCCTATTTATTTAGAAGAGTCAGGCACGTTTTATTTCTTGGTGCAAACGCAATCTGACGCTATTGAAACAATCTCTTTTACTGTTGATAGGGTAGGTTTTTTTAAGGAGCTAACGCTAAGTGTAGCCCCAACACTGGACTTACCACAATATCCCGCGTTTTCTATTCAACGTGAAAATAGTGCTCCAGGGATATCTAAACCATTTAGAATTGTTTCCATTTCGGAAGTTGACCCCGAAAGTAAAGCTGTGAGTCTAACGGCTGTTGAAGTAAATAGAAACAAACACGATGCAGCGGATAACTTACTGTTAACCAATAAACCAAGCTTTAATTTTGACAACCCCAAAACAGGGGAATCACCCCAGAACATTACGGTGCTTAAGCAAGAATACGTTAATGTGAAAGATCAGAGGCAACTTAATTTATGGTTAACATGGGATTCGCCCTCAAAAGTCTATCTTGGGGCTTACTATGAGCTACAAGTTTTCAAAGATGGTGTTGATACAGGTTTAAGGTTAACGACCAATGCTACGCTTATTGAAGTACCTAACGTAACGGTTGGAGACTACGGCTTTACCGTGGTTATGGTTTATAACGATAAGAAGTTTTATTCCGACCTTTTTAAATGGACGATTAATGAATTATCTTTCGTTTTAGGGGAATACTCTGAAGACCAGCTTTTTACTTCCTTAAGTTTTAGTTTTAATCAAGGCGATTTAACGTGTCTTATTGAGGCAGAATATCTTTTTGATGTTGATGCGCCCAGAAGCAAGATGCCTTTATTAAGCTCAGGTCTTATTTCGGGTGTGCGTTTTTCTCTGATAGATAATAAAACTGAAACCTTGTTATTAGAGGGGACAAGCTCGGACGGTGAGATAACTTATACCTTATTAGAGCATCTTAAGAAATTAGGTGCTGCTAGTAATGACCTACGTTTAGAGTTTCAATTAATAGACCAACAAGGGGAATACTCGGTTCTACGTGTAGAGAACATAACGGCCGACGGTGTTCCTTTGATTGTGGATATTGAAACAAACGTTGTTCGCCAATCACTTTCAGCATCACCATTATTTGATGAACTGGTGATAGAAGATGTGCTGGTCGAGTGGTGGATAGCCAAGGTTATTGAGGGTGAACCACTTCCTAACATTGTTGATGCCGAATTAATTCGCACAGCACCAACCCTAGTGGATTATTTTAATCTAGACGCTGACAGCCAGTATTTATTGTGGGCGAGGTCTATAGGCCCATTTGGAACAACAGCTTTCTTCCCTGAACAAGGTGGGGTACTGGTTTATATTAATGAAAGTCCTTTATCTGGCGAGGGGGAGTTGATTGAAGAAATACAAGCTGAGTTAGACACGATACCAAGGGCGTGGGACGCCATGGTAAATGATATAAGATTAGCTGCTGGTCAGGCATTAATTACCCAAGAAGGTTTGATAAATAAGCAAGCAATCGTAGATGAGGGTGTTACTCGTAGTCAACAATTAGGAACACTTTGGCAAGAGCTTGGTAATTTAAATGGTTTGTTCCCCATAACGACAACGAACATCTCGAATAATTCTATTTCGACACCTAAGTTGATGGCTAACTCCGTTTTAGCCGATAAGATTGCGGCCAATCAAATCTATGCCAACCATATAACGGCAAATGCTGTGACTGCGGACAAAATTTCAGCCAACGCTGTGATTGCGGATAAAATAGCTGCAGGGGCGGTAGTTGCGGATAAACTCGCTGCAAACTCGGTGTTAGCGAGTAAAATAGCCGCTGGTGCAATCACAGCGGATAAGATTGCAGCCTACGCTATTACAGCGGGGAAGATTAAGGCTCTAGCTATTGAAGCCGTACACTTAGCCGCAAACTCGGTTACAACCAGTAAATTAGCAGCGGACATCGTTTTGGCTGTAGATGCGACCTTTACGGGTAGACTGTTATGTTCTTCTGGAAATGCAAAATTAGACTTTAATCCCGCAACAGGTAAGTGCGACATTGAGACTACGTCTATTAAAATGCGCGGGGGGAATGGTGGCTCTTTTAGTGTAACTGAAAATAACCAAGGGTCTACGGCCTTCATATTTTCTGATAGTTCGGGCTATTCCCGATGCTACATACCTGAAAAGGGGGGGATCATCAGTCAACCCCCAGCAAGTTACGTTCCTGCCGATTTCGATGCTCGAGGTTATAGTGATTGGGGGCTTTATATTTCTAACCGTAATGCCGCTAATAACTGGCGGGGTATTTTTAGTCCTGGTGGTGTATCTCCTTTTACGGGGCGACACATATGTATAGTGAAAACCCCCCATATTATCGAAGTAGGAGATTTAGTTAGTAGGGCTAGAGTGGTGGTTAAGTCAGATATAAGCAACTCAATATCCGAAGTTAAAAAAACTGAAACGTTTAAAGAAAAGAACGTTTATGGCGTTTACTCTGAGGCTTTAACTCTAGCCACATATCTTAATAGTTATGACCAGCTACCTCTAGGAATGACTTGGGAACAGTTGTCCGAAGAATTCGACATGGACGACGAACTTGTAACGATAAATTCCGTTGGTGAAGGCTTAATTAATGTTTGTGGTCTAGGTGGGAATATCCTCGATGGCGACAATCTTTGCTCTAGCGCTATGGCGGGTAAAGCCCAGCAGCAAGATGATGATTTGGTTTATAACTACACAGTGGCAGAAAGCCACGAAGACGTTATTTTTGATTACCCTGAACAAGTTAAACAAATAGCTTGTACATATAGATTTTAGAGTAGGAATTAATTATGGCAAATGGCTTTTTAACAGGTACAGCCTCTTTTGTGAATGGGTCTAAAACGATGACCTTAGATGGTGGAGTGGATGCTACTTTTGTTAGTAGCGGTAGTCACATTGAGTTAAATGGGTTTATGACTGTTGAGGGTATGAGTGGTAGTGTTGGTGAAATCCAGCTTCGTAACAATTGGAAACATGCAACTGTCTCAGGGGTAGATTTTGTTATCACCTATACTATTGAAGGGTTAGTTGATGCAGTGGAAAAAGTAGTTGCTATTAGCGAGCAATGGGGTGAGGTCGTTGAGACTGTAGACCAAATAACGTCGAATGCTACAGGAGCAGTGAATACCTTCAATCAATTAGAAAACGATGTTGACACATTGACGACGACGGTTGCCTCTTTTCAGCAAGACATTGATGATGACAAGTTATCAGCTAGTACCAGTGCTAGTTCAGCTAATTTAGATGCAACAAAAGCTAAAGAGTATGCTGTAAATCCTTATGACCAGAACGTAACGAATACAACAGATAAATCTTCGTTGCATCATGCCACCGATTCCTTATCAGCCAAAGTGCTAGCCGAAGGAGCTAAGAACGACACCATTACGCTAAAAAATGATGTCACTATGCTCAAGTCTCAGACTGAGGATGTGTATGCCCTTGCTTATGCATTATCCGATACCGCCGTAGATACCGAAATAAGTTCTGGGATTTATAGTCTTAAACACTACCTAGCTAAAACACAAGCCGCAGCCGCTACAGCGCAAGCAGCCGTGTCTAGTGTTACCGCATCATTATATTTTGTAGGTCAGTGGAATGCTGGTGCCAATATAGCGCCACCCCCTCCATCGATTGTAGACGGTGTTCCTCAAGGTAACCCAATGTACAAGATTACAGTTTCAGGTGTTATTGATGGTGTTGATTATGAGCCAAACGACAACATCATATGGGATAGCCAAAACTCTACACACGATGGTACTAATTGGACTTTAGAGAAGTGGTTCAAGGTTGATAATAGTGAAAGCGTAGTAAGTGTAAATGGTAAACAAGGTGTTGTGGTATTAAACATCGCAGATATTGCTGGGCTTCAATCTGCTATTGATGCTGCTACTGGTATGGCAAACAGCAAGGTAGCTCAGACAGAGTATGATGCACATGTATCACTCATGAACGTGGAGTTAAATAAAATGAGAACAAACTTAAACTGTAAACTTTGGGGATTCATAATCTAATGACATTGACAGCAGGACAACTAGCCCCTTTAGCAGCTAGTGCTAAAACAGAAATTGATCGAGTAATAGCTTTACCTTCTCCAACAGTAGGAGAGATAACCGCTGCACAAGCAGAAGGCTTTGATGACAGTAACGTTAGTTATGCAACATTAAGAGAGTTGTTGAACGCTAAACATGCTGGTTATGATATGGGTATATCTACTTTTGATGGTTTAGATACTCATATACAAGTATATGTAGACAACTCATCGTTACTGAGTGCAGACAATTTGCAGCTATTACGGTTTATCACTATGCCTAGCCGTATACGTGCTGTGCATGAAGATAACATTCAGCAATACGGATCAAGTCAAACGATAACCATTCCTGATTATTGTTACTTGATTAAGGTTACATACCAAGCTGCTGGTGGTCGTAGTGGTACTAGTTATGCTGGTACTTCTAACAGCAAACAATCTGGTGGAGGTGGAGGTGGAGGTGGTGCTGTTATAGATTTTGAAATAGCCGTTACCCCTGGACAGGAACTAATTTTAACGAAGGGTTACTCTTTAGTTCTAGGTGCACTTACTGTGGAAGCTGGTGGTCAAGGTGCAGACCACGGTTCATATCCTGCGGTTGGCGGCATCGGTGGCAAAGTTCTGTGGAATGGTCAAGAAGTAGATGATGGTATTACTTGTATAGCAGGTACTGATGGTATGAATGGATCTGTTGCAAATGTACCAACTAGGGCTGTAACTTCAAACGGTAAAATACAAGGGGATGGAGCAGGATATACCCAAACAGGTAGTGCCGCCTACTATCATGGTGCTGGTGGAGGTGCTTGTGCATCTAATGATGGTGAAGATAAAACCGAAGGTTACCTTGCATCAATTGATAGTAGACCATCTTTGTTGGGTGCTGGTGCCTCTAGCCCTAACCCTCATTATGCCGCTAATGTTGGTATTGATTATGTTGGAAGACAACAAGGTGGTAGTTTTTCCCCTTACGTACTTATTAATTTTGTTAAACAACAAGCTTAGGAGATATTATATGCAATACACACTCATAAAAAACAACAAAGTTATAAATGTTATAGAAGCAGATGAAGCGTTTATACTGGCCAACTATGATGATCATATAGCGATAGAAGGTAATTATCCAATAGGGTACTTATTTCAAGAGGGGTATTTAGTTCCGCCTACGAAGTTAACCCCAACGAGAATACTAACAACAACGGCCTATGTTGCACCAAGTAATGCCCCAGTTAAAACAATAACAAGCATAACTGTATCAGATAAGACAACTAATCCAGTTATTAACACAGACAATAAATACTATGCTCAAGTAGGTTTTACGCCGTTAGTTGAATTAACGTTGTCTGATTTAAATATCAACATCTCATTAGTAAAAATACCGCTTACTAAATACGCAGATGATGAACCAACCACCACGGAATTATACCTAACAGGGGCAATAGTCAATGGTGTACTCACATGTGGTGGTGAACCTGTTATTAGTGGTAATTATAAAGTTACCGCAGCACGAACTAACCGAGCGCTAGATAGGTTAAGTGGTGGAACAGCAGCGTTTCATGTCGAATTTGATGATATAGATTTTTTGGTGTAGGAGTATTTATGAAAAATATAGCTCAGTGGTTAGTAGCTTTAGTGTTTTTGGTTATTGTAGTTGTGTGCTGGTCAACATTGTTTGTTGTCATGTCACCTGTAGTTTTGCCTATTTATTTAATATCTAAAATTAAGCCTGTCGCTACGGTGTTAGGTGTAACTTTGAATTTTAAAGGTTGGGCTTACCAGATGTTCATTGCTCAAGATCAAACTACAAACACGGTTCTTGGCGGCAACATGGATACTCATGTCAGTGGTCGAGTAGGCTATCATGCTAAGCGTGGCAATGGTATCGCTTTGAAGATGGAATTAGTAATCGATTGGTGTTTTGAAAAAATCCTGAAACAGAATTCTCATTGCCGAGTAGCCATAGAGAACGATGAAAAATATTCTACGGTGTGGGGTGAGTAACGAAGATGAAAATCATCGTCACCATCGGGAATTGGACTTTTGAGCTTAAGCAAGTTTTCGCACGTAAAACAAAGGTTCATGGTGATGATTTCGTAGCGTGTGCCGTGATCACGTTCGTTGACGGTGTACCCAACATAGAACTTATGCTTAATAAAAAAGAGGTTAAGTTCACAAAGCAAGATTACGACGATTTTAAAAACTTTTTAAGAATGCTTGGTGTTAAAAACGTAGCGTTTGCACGATTTAAGAATGGAATAAAAAAAGAGGTTAAAAAGACATTATGAAACTATCAGATTTTAATACGTTAGCAGAAGCGCAAGCATACACTGAAACGGTGGGTAAAATAATAAATCGTGACACAATGAATAACATATTAGCCTTGTCAGGTGTTTATATTCGCTTTAAAGAAATAGCTACGGACAACACACACCCACATCAAAATATTCTTGCCGCGTTCTTAGATTCGCAGAATTATAATTTTATTATCGGTAATGATACGGGTGATGCTCAAATATCTGTATTAGACGGTATGATTGCCGCAGATACGGATATAAGTACGGCTTTGTCCCAGCTAAAGCCTATTCTTTTGTCAAAAGCTAACACAACAACATTCCCTTTTTCGGATGCTACTCAAGAGCAGTTTGATTCAGCTAAAGCCTTGTTAGCTATTGAAAAACAAGAATGTACCTACCCACAGACTTTAGCGTACATTCAAACAGCGTCGAACCAAGGCGTTGATGTTGAAATAACTACGGATGTTGACTGCGCTTTTAGTGTCTTTCTGTCTGTTTGTTCAGATAAGCTAGATCCAGAAGACTTTTTAAATTACAGGCCAGTTAATGGTGATAGAGCTATAACTTATGCTGTTTCATCTGTTAATAACAGATTGTTAATTGAGTTAAGTTCTAGGAAAATGCGTGTTTATAACAAACTCTATGTAAAGCCCAGCGCAGTTTGTAATTTCACAGCTATTGCTAGCACGAATCGCGGTTAGTTCATTATGCCTGAGATTGTTTTAGCGAGTGAAATCGTACCCGAAATCGATTGGGAAAATCCTCTTGTAGCTGAGATGGGGGTAATTGCCGCGTTTATATGTGACGGTACTAACGTTGTTGAAGTCGTTTCAGGTACAGTCTCGGGTAGTACTCCTACGGTTAACAGTGACAGTAACGGGAACAATTGGAAAGGTGTCGCTCAGTTCTTGTTAGCAGATGTAGGCATAGACCTAACAAATATCAACTATAACACTTTTCAGATGATTGGTTCATTCAATACGAGAACTAACGGCGAATCGGGTGAAGACCTGAGATTTTTGGTTAATTCTTCGGAATCGACCTCAGATTTTCAGATAAAGTCAGATGGTAGGTGGTCAAGTACATACCCCGTAGCTAAATCGAACTACAACTCTTACTCAATGAGTAATATGCCTATCATCAGCGACACATTCACGTCAGTAGCATTTAGTGTTAGACAAGCAGGTGATAGACTCCCGTTGCGCGGCTACCACAACGGCATCGAGGCTCCGGTTAATAGTAGTTGTTACTCCTCAGACGCTAGTATTAGAAATTACGTTCAGCTAGGTGATTGGTCTTCCACATTAACTATTGTATATGTTTACGATAATATTCCATCGAATGAAAACTTAGACTCGATTGAAGCAAATCCGTATCAATTATTTAAACTAATTGACTCAGGTGTGGAACAAACATTCGTTATTGCCAAACCTAGATGGTATCAGAATATTTCACCATCAATTGTTGAAACAAAGCAACTATTACGTTCTGCATTAATAGAGCAAACAATTGAAATAGATAAAAACCAAGTCTTACTTGACCAAGTTTATAGCACTGAGGATATTGAACAAACAATATACGCTTCAACCGCTAGAATAAACCAAGAGCAAAACTACGCTACACAGCTTATTGAACAACATATTGCTATTAACACCCTTTCAGTTAACTTTGAACAACAGTTCACAACGACAGCAATTGAGCAAGTAACGTTTATTGAGACCGTACCGTTAAATTCCGAGGCTGTTTATACTGTAAATCCTATTGAGCAGTTCTCACACATTAGCAGAGCAAATATCAAGATTGATTCTGTGTTAACCTGCGAACCTATCTCCTATTCCTTTGATATTAGGAATATTGTGGTAGGTATTGAGCAGATTTTTACCGTCCACAACCTGGGTTATGTGACACAGATATTGCAGTCAAACATTAACCAAGATTTTAACGTTTCAACAACGCCTGTTGAACAAGTATTTCTTATTTCAGCGACACAATTATATGTTGGTGCTTTACCGACGATTGGATATATAGATTGGGAAAATGTCGTGCTTTATTCAACTACATCTCAGTACAGAATGATTTCAACCACACCTCAATATATTTTAACGAGAGAATAAAGACATGAACACACCTTATATCTATGAAGACGCGGGTTTAGCAGCCCTTAACACCTTAAAAGCCAACATTACTAAAGTTTATTTAGTAAAAGACCTTGGAAGTACTAACGATTTTTCTACTATTACGGGGTCTTTAGCAATCGCAAACGACATGATAACAGCGGGGGACATGTCTATCCAAGATGTTGATGGTTTATCTAACTTAGTTATTTCAGGTAAAAATGATTTAACAAAAACAGGTAAAAGTGATAAATGGCATACGGGTAATGCCTCCGCTGGAACGCCTAGCACAATTACTGAAGCTGGTGCTGGTTGGGTTGTAGACACATACATTCGTAAAGTAGTGCATATTGCGTCAGGCACAGGGATAGGACAAAGCGCTAAAGTTATCTCTAATACGTCAGACACATTGACCTTTGAGGCTAATGCCTTCCAAATATCTCCAGACGATAGCAGTGTGTTTGAGTTATATGATGATCTGTCCGTGGTCTACACCAATGGTACAAAAGTTCTCCTTGCTGTTGATGAATCTACGGATAAAGCGGTTTCAGCAGCCGTTGAAGATACCGTAAGTATTGGTGCCGCGAATGTTCCTGTACCTATTGTGCAAGATAAGGAGGTGTAACTTGACGGTTGAAACAGTCTTTAAAGGTAGCTCAGACATTATAGAATGGGTGTTTAAGGAACGAAGATACAACCATAGCTTACAGTCGTGGCAAGAAACACCTATCGATTTTGTCAGTGGTATAAAAGCGACGAGTATGAAGCTCTACATGGATAATGTTGAAATTGGTAGTAGCCCAGAAGAAATAAAGTACTTCGATGGTGGAAGAGTACAACTGCACTTGGGGGAGTCAACTAAAACTAAACTAAACCAAGCCGTACCTGTTTCAATAAAGGTTTTTAGTCTAGCTATGCCCGAAGGGGAAACGATCTTACACCCACGTAGGCCAATGAGTAACGCTAAGTTATTTACAATACAAACATAGTTAAGGAGAGGTTGATGTTAGGTTTAGAAAGTGTCTTAATCACGGGTTTATTTAAATTAGCCCTAGCGCTGCTTGGTATTATTATGTGCCGTGTGGCGCTGTTCTGGTTTGATTGTTTTTTTAAGGACACGCATTTTACCGCGTGGCAGGAGAATATAGATGTTAAATCTAAGGCGTTATATAACGGGCTGTATCATTCGGGGCGTTTTATTGCTATCGCTATTATCGTCGGCTGTGCAATCGGCTAGCTTAATAAGTAAAGAGTATGACAAGCATTTTAAAGATGCGGCTATCTTTTTACCTGTTGGGACGGATTGGCGGTTATTAAAAGCCCAATGCTACCAAGAGAGCAGACTCAACCCTAGGGCTGTGTCTCCTGTTGGTGCTTATGGGTTATGTCAATTTATGCCCAATACCGCAAGAGAAATGCAACGTAAATACCCTGAGTTAGTTAACTTTTGGTTGCCTGAAACCTCCATACTGGCGGCGGCGAGGTATATGAATCAAATGGCTCTATTTTGGTCTAGTCCACGAAGTTCTGCTGACAGGTATATGTTGGCGCTTGCTAGCTATAACGCTGGAGCGGGGAATATTCACAACTCACAGAAAGCCTGTGGCATGCCTATTCCCTACGCACCAATAATCAGATGTCTACCCGATATTACAGGGAATCACAGCCAAGAAACTATTGGGTACGTTAAGAATACAATCAATAAATGGTACGTTTATTTGCTGTTGGAGTGATATATGTGGGTAACAAAAATAGTTGATTTTGTTGATGGCTATAAATGGGTGTTTACGATTCTTAGTGCTTTATCCGCTTTAGTTGCCATTGGTACTTATTTGGATAGTAATGGCTACAACAGGGCCATTGCTGAAATGAGTAGTGCTAGCGCTAAGGCTGTTGAGGAGGCCACAGCTAAGCAAATTAAAATAGCTCACAAAGAAATGCAAGACGCGTTAAATAAACAAGCTCAGATACACGCCGACGAATTAGCTCGGCGTAACCAAGATGTTCAAACTAAAATTATAACTAAGGAGATAATTAAGTATGTTGATAAAATTAAAGTTGAACCTGAGTGTGCTATTGTTAGTGACGACGCTATTAGGTTGCTCAACGACTCCATCAATAACCGTAGCCCCAACCGAACTGAGTCTTCCAAAGTTACAAGTGCAGCCACCGAGTAGTATAACTACGGAGTGTTTACCATTATTAACTTATAACAGTAACGATTTTAGGGATATGCTGGGTGTCACAATTAGGAACAATAATCGCTATCACCTTTGCGCCTCTAAAATGTCGTCTGCGGCAGCTTATATCCGAAATCAAGCAAAATAACATGTAGAGAAAAAAGAGCTTTCTTTTTTCTCTATTTAAAATAGCGTAATATTAGAAAAGTGTTTTAAACCTAAACGCAAGATTCAGGGGACACTTTTAGAAAAGTGTACAGAATCAGGTACATATTTTTAAAGTTCCAAATATTGCTTTTTATTATTTGTTTTTAATTCAATACCTTAAGTGTTCGCAATATGTTTTCTCAAACAAAGCATGTGGAGACTATGGTATTGTTTCGACACATCAAGACACATCAGGACAAAACTTTAATCTAGTATCTATGCGGCTTAGGCTAAAGGTGCTTTTCAAGGCTGT